>Ga0325411_1007007_pt1 | contig 12308 bp, 16 predicted proteins | sample PopdelMetagenome_13_FD_206181 | JGI IMG/M metagenome (GOLD analysis project Ga0325411, IMG submission 206181) | Populus deltoides microbial communities from Bellville, Georgia, United States - Xylem-PdIQD-R4 | ecosystem: Host-associated > Plants > Phyllosphere > Stem > Wood/Secondary xylem... | reverse complement strand
TGAGAAGGCATGTATTCCTTTGCTAATAATGTATCCATTCTTCTCTCTTTTTTCTTTTCTTTTTTTCTTTCAATATGTGTGTAAATGGTTTTTAGTTTAAACGTTCACGATCTTTGACTCCACTAGTATTTGTTAAGAATAGATTCATTTTTTTGATTACTTCCACAAATTCAGTTTGCCTGATCAGTCCAAGATTAATGGGTTTTCATTGTTTATATATATATATATATATATATATATAAAACCAGTGATGTATGCGTCAGCTGTTACACTAAGGATATTGTGAGACCTAGCGATATCCATATCTGAACCCCCCAAAAAAAAAGGTATTCTGCTAATTTTTATATATGGTTATTGGGCCACTCAAAAATTGTGGAGCTCAAAAAAGAAAATTAGCGTTTTGGAAATTTGAGGGCGTCCTTTTGGGGATGGAACTATTTTGGAAAGGTGCTAAAAACCGATAATAACTGAAGTTTGAACCACTGCAGAATGGACAGACCAACATAATCCACAAAACCCACAAGAGTAGTTTTGATGAGAATTCAAAATTTTGAACGCTAGCTTTTCCTTGTTTCTGGCTAACTTTCTTGAGTGCCTTTCTTTGTTGTGCCTATGCCTTACAGCAAGTTGATTTAGTGCTTCTGAAATGTATTCTGGTAAACTGATTATGCTGGTCTGTCAAATTTAAACTCACCGTGCTGGTGTGTGAAACAAGTGTCTGTTTCTCCCTCGTATCTTTGTAACTTGAATGTTGGTGAATGATGCAGGTTGGAAACTTCATGCACTATGTAAGCCGGTTTCTTGGTGGATTTATTATTGGGTTCGTTAGGATATGGCAAATCAGTCTGGTGACTCTATCTATAGTCCCTTTAATTGCACTTGCTGGTGGTATCTATGCATATATAACAATCGGCCTTATTGCTAAAGTTCGTAAATCTTATGTCAAGGCCGGCCAAATTGCTGAGGAGGTATCTCTTATCATACTAAACGTAGACAAAACTGATTTAAAATTAAGCCATTGTACCAAATGTTGGTTTGTTTTATAATGTGTGAATCAAATGCAACTGACAAAATACAAAATCATTCTCTTCTCATTATTTATGATATCGATTCAGGTGATCGGAAATGTTAGAACAGTACAAGCATTTGCAGGAGAAGAGAAGGCAGTGAGGTCATATGTAGACGCTCTTAGAAATACGTACCAGTATGGGAGAAAAGCAGGCCTGGCCAAGGGTCTCGGATTGGGGACCCTGCACTGTGTCCTTTTCCTTTCATGGGCATTGCTTGTTTGGTACACTAGCATAGTTGTCCACAAGAATATCGCCAATGGTGCTGACTCTTTCACCACTATGCTCAATGTTGTCATTTCTGGCCTGTAAGTGTGTGTTCTAATCTTCTTTTGTAGCTCCTTTCATATTTCATGGAAATCAATGTTGTCGCCACATGGTGTTCGTTATGACTTTTTCCATTTTTAATGGGTTTAAATAGCGTTTAGCTCCTCGCATCTACATTTTCAGCAATGATTCTAGGAGAATGCCCATATTTTTTGTTTTTCTTTTTAAGAGGATGGATTTGAACGCTACTGAAATTGTAATGGTAACTGAAAGCTAATAGAACGCAATCTATTTCTTGAACATATCCGTCCTGTGTAGCGCGCAATCTATTTCTTGAACATATCCGTCCTGTGTATCCTTATCATTTGAATTCTCCTGCCAAAATCGTGATTGAGGACACTAAATACTGTCTCATTTCTTTTCAGGTCACTGGGAATGGCTGCGCCAGATGTTTCTTCATTTCTCCGAGCCACAGCAGCAGCCTACCCTATTTTTGAGATGATAGAGAGGAACACATTGAGTAATACCAGCAAAAAATCTATCAAGAAACTGGAGAAAGTTGATGGCCACATTGAATTCAAAGATGTATGTTTTGGGTACCCTTCTCGTCCTGAAGTAACAATCTTCGACAAATTCTGCTTAGATATCCCTTCTGGGAAGATTGTAGCTCTTGTAGGAGGAAGCGGGTCTGGAAAGAGCACGGTAATATCTTTGATCGAACGATTCTATGAGCCTTTATTTGGGCAGATACTGTTAGATGGGAATGATATTCGGGACCTTGACCTCAAGTGGCTTAGGAAGCAAATAGGGCTAGTTAATCAGGAGCCTGCTCTTTTTGCATCAAGTATTAGAGAGAACATTCTCTATGGGAAAGATGATGCTACACTTGAGGAGATTACACGTGCTGCTACACTTTCAGAAGCAATGTCTTTTATCAACAACCTCCCAGATAGATTTGAAACACAGGTACTAATTTTCACTACCATGAAAATATTCAATTAGACAAGTTATGCATTAATATATGTATCTTCTAATGACTAATAATACCCTATTTTCATTTGATGTAAACTTATAATTATATAATTCATGACTACATACGCGGAAGAATTGAGACTGTACCACCTCTTTCTTTCAAGTTCTTGGTAATTAAAAGAGAGGTTAATGCAAAAGAAAAGTTTCTTTCTGTACACGAATTAAATTGCTTAATGAAGTACTCGGCCTACTAATAGATGAACTTCATGAAAATTGCTTCAATCACAAACTCTATATATATATAGGAAGCAGAATCTGATGAACGAATTTCACTTGGAAAAATAATATTGATGTACCTCCAGGTTGGTGAGAGAGGAATACAATTATCAGGTGGGCAAAAGCAAAGGATTGCATTATCACGTGCTATTGTGAAAAATCCATGCATTCTTTTGCTTGATGAAGCTACAAGTGCACTGGATGCTGAATCTGAGAAAAGTGTGCAAGAGGCTCTTGATCGTGCGATGGTCGGAAGAACTACTGTAGTTGTGGCTCATCGGCTTTCTACAATAAGGAATGCTGATGTCATTGCGGTAGTTCAGGAAGGGAAGATAGTAGAAATCGGGAGCCACGAGGAGCTCATTTCAAACCCTCAAAGTACCTACGCTTCACTCGTTCATCTCCAGGAGGCAGCTTCCTCGGGAGGCCATCCCTCACTCGGTCCTACCTTAGGACCACCACTCAGGTATTCATTTATGCTCTGAAAATATTTCACTAAAGATGAAATGTCAAAACCGCTAGATTGAATTCAATTTACCTGAGGTTACTAGTGATTAAACCATATCCCTTTTAAATTTGAAGTTGTTGCTGAAAAATGACTTCCATTTCACTATGGGTAATTGAAAAGTTCTTACCAGCTTTAATACTTCAAACAGACTGCTAAAGTTTCGGTACTATCTGACCCAAAAGTACTTGTTTCTACTAGAAGACATGCACTTGGTGATTGAAAAATGATAGTTACAGTTCTATGATGCCACAGAGAGGGAGCTTAACAGAGTGAATATGTGCCTCAAACATCCTGATTTTATCCATATTATTATTATGAAGCTGTATTTAGTAACTTTACTCTTGATTACTTTTTTAGCATGAAGTATTCTCAAGACACAAGATCAAGCTTTGGAGCAAGTTTTCGTTCTGACAAGGATTCAATTACCCGGGCTGGTGCTGATGCATTGGAGTCCATGAGGAGAAAGAATGTTTCATTGAAAAGATTGTATTCAATGGTTGGCCCTGATTGGATTTACGGTATAGTTGGAACCATTGGTGCATTTGTTGCTGGATCCCTGATGCCGCTTTTCGCTCTTGGAGTCACTCAGGCTCTTGTAGCCTTTTACATGGACTGGGACACGACTCGCCATGAAGTCAAGAAGATTGCGATCCTGTTTTGTTGTGGTGCAGTAATTAGTGTTATATTCTATGGCATCGAACATCTCTCTTTTGGAATCATGGGAGAGCGACTCACTCTTCGTGTTAGAGAAATGATGTTCTCCGGTAAATACTTGGCCCTACTTTTACCGGTTGGTTTACGTACCGATTGCTTTCATTTCATCACATAGAGAGAGCTGTGTATTTATTTGTGTCTTTTACCATAATTTTCTTTTTCTTTACAAATATTTGGAGAGCAGTTGCTCTATTGAATGCAAAAAGAACTTATTAAGTGTTCGAGAGAGAGCAGTTAGTATTTGAATTTTGTTCTAAGTGTTTGATTTTTCGCTTTAAGCCATTTGCTCATCATAAACATGGTGCACCTTTGCAGTGTACCGTGAACTGGTATAATTGTTCATTAGTTTACAATTTGAACTGTTTTACTGATTTTGACTGTTCTGCTGTCTCTGATTACAGCCATTTTGAGGAACGAGATTGGTTGGTTTGATGATTTCAACAATACAAGCTCTATGCTCACATCTCGTCTAGAGAGTGATGCAACTTTGTTACGAACTATAGTTGTTGATCGCTCAACCGTTCTCTTGCACAATGTTGGTTTGGTTGTCACATCATTTGTCATCGCCTTCATATTGAACTGGAGGATCACACTTGTTGTCATAGCCACGTATCCACTGATCATTAGTGGTCACATAAGCGAGGTTTTCCTACTTTCCTTCATTTATCTATAGAGAAGCAAGCTCTCTGTTCACAATTTAACAAAAAAAAAATTCTGCATGCTCAGAAACTCTTCATGAAGGGCTATGGTGGCAACTTGAGCAAAGCATATCTAAAGGCTAACATGCTAGCAAGTGAGGCTGTGAGTAACATTCGCACTGTTGCTGCATTTTGTGCTGAAGAAAAGATACTTGACCTTTACGCCCGTGAGCTTGTAGAACCTTCCAAGAACTCATTCACCCGTGGTCAGATTGCTGGCATATTCTATGGCATATGCCAGTTCTTCATTTTCTCATCTTATGGGCTTGCTTTATGGTATGTTGTTTTATCTTCATCTCACAAACCTTTATTATTTTAAGTTGCAGATCATCAGATAACGAATAACCACTTGGTTCTTAGATCGAAAAAATACCATTATCATTCTTTCATCAAACAATTGCAGTGAAAATCAGACAAATAAAACCAAATGGAATCAGAACTATCTGACGTTCTTCTTCTTTATGAAAATGACATTTATAATCACAATCACTCTGTTTACTGGAAGCAGGACAAAACTCATTTCAATGATGTTTCTCTAAATGGCTCTTTCTCATATTGAAGAGTTTGAAGCAAATTGTAATGCCTATTGTTGTTTGACATTTTGCAGGTACGGTTCTGTTCTGATGGAGAAGGAGCTCGCTGGCTTTAAATCTATAATGAAGTCATTTATGGTTTTGATTGTAACAGCATTAGCCATGGGTGAAACTCTAGCGTTGGCCCCAGATCTTCTGAAAGGGAACCAAATGGCAGCATCTGTCTTTGAGATACTGGATCGCAAGACACAGGTGATGGGAGATGTTGGAGAAGAGTTGAAAAATGTGAAGGGTACAATAGAGTTGAGAGGTGTCCAATTTAGCTATCCTTCAAGACCAGATACATTGATTTTCATGGACTTTGATCTAAGAGTGCGTTCAGGCAAGAGCATGGCTTTGGTGGGACAAAGTGGTTCTGGTAAAAGCTCTGTCCTTTCTCTGATACTTCGATTCTACGATCCAACAGCAGGAAAAGTGATGATTGATGGTGAGTTTCTTTGGACACCCTATGTGAATATGTTTCGCAGATTTGCGAAACAGCCAGTAAGATATTTTTTTAGCTAATAATATAATTTCCACGCTTTCGAACCTTCATGATCATAAATTGCAAGAAAGGAAAAAGAAATCTTAAAATTTGTACACAAGGAATAGATAGTTACTAAACCACCTTGATGATCTTTAGTTATATATTTCTTCAAATCTCGAATTGGTGACATCTTGTACCAAACACTAGTCCTCAACATTGTCTCCACACAATTTCTTAAAGCTGCCTGTCTGATATGCTTCTTGTCGGAATTCCCACAGGCATAGATATCAGGAAACTCAAGGTGAAATCTCTTCGAAAGCACATAGGCCTAGTCCAACAAGAGCCAGCTCTCTTTGCCACAACGATCTATGAAAACATATTGTATGGAAAAGAAGGAGCCTCTGAAACAGAATTAATTGAAGCGGCTAAGCTTGCCAATGCTCATGGTTTCATTAGTTCTCTTCCTGAGGGTTACTCGACCAAAGTTGGTGAACGAGGGGTGCAATTATCAGGTGGCCAAAAGCAAAGGGTGGCCATTGCCCGAGCCGTCCTAAAAAATCCAGAAATATTGTTACTTGATGAAGCCACTAGCGCTCTAGATGTGGAGTCTGAGCGTATTGTGCAACAAGCTCTGGACAGATTGATGAGGAACCGAACAACAGTCATGGTGGCGCATAGGCTATCGACTATAAAGGATGCAGACCAAATATCAGTTATACAAGGGGGGAAAATAATAGAGCAAGGGACTCATTCTAGTCTTATAGAAAACAAAGACGGGTCATATTTCAAGTTGTTTCGACTTCAGCAACAACAAGGACTTGAACAGAATCATGACAACAATGAACATATATAGATTATGATGAACATTTCTGCAGGAGCTTTCTTCTCAGATGTATCGTGTATGGTTTCGTTTCTTTTCCTTTTCGCCCCACAGGGTATGTATTTTCGGGTTTGATGTGAATTGCTTTTTTTTTTTTTACTATGTGAAAATAACATAATATATAATAATAACAACACATGCATGAGAATGCTGTACACTAGAAAATGGCAGTCCCCAATCCCCATTAATTATTTTTAGCTTTTAATTATCTTTCCTCTGTTTTATTTTTTTTTGAGCTAGTGGGGGGGAGCATACTTGAATTTTTCAATATTTTTTTTATTTTAAAAATTGCAAAATGTAAAGGTGACAAGTGTCAGTTGTTCTGTAAAAGTTCAGGTTCTTGCTCCCAGATAGCTAAAGTGTGATCCTGCCACTATTTTGGCATTTTACAGTCAGAACATAAAACAAAGATGGTATTGGAGGAGACAAGATTACTGTAGCGTAATATTGGATGGGAAAAAAAAACAACCATAACATTTGGTCTTCATTTTTTTTTTTTTAGCCTCTCAACTACCCTGCAACAAAAAACCTACTCAAGAAATTACAATTTAAAAACACAATTTACAATTCATTTTACACGACAAACTTCATAATTCATTAAAATTAACAATTTATAATTAAACACAGGAAAAATTCACATAACATTTGATTTAAATTTAAATAAAATTTATGATTTTTATAACATTAAATTATATAATCTAACTATATCTAAAAAGTATCCTAACTCGTGGATAATCCTAGAGCATTCGTGAACAGACTTGGAATGCTTGTGGACGATTTTGCACCACCACAACTCTTCCAAGTTGATGACGAGCCTATAACACTCTTGGAAGGGTCAGTATCAAAATCACCCCAACTCATAGATGGGCCTATCAAGCTTGTAGGCAGGTTTAGAATGCTAGTGGGCGAGCCTTGAATGCTAGTAGACATGCTTAGATCGCTCGTAGACTAGATGACATACCCAACCGAGCATCCATAGCTACAATTTCTTGTGACAACATTAGGTTCCTGGTATTACTATCCAAACTAGATGGACTAGCTACGCGTGATGCTTGTATGGTCTTTTGACTATAACTTGGCACCCAACTGAACTCAATAATATAAAAGTTTCATTGTCTAGATTTATTTTTCAAGTAAAGTTCTAGAATATACAACCTATTATTATTGGCAACCCCAAATATTGAATTCACACTTTTATCACTATAAATGGGAAAACCAACATTACAAGTTGGACTAACCCTAGTTTGCATCCTTTAAGTAATTTCAATACAACTTTTGACTAGTTTAATCACATAATATTCTAGATAGCTCGGTAAGAAACATCTAATATAGTAGTTAGAAACTCTTTACTTTCTCCATTATAAGTGATGTTATAATCAATATTGATGTACCGTAATAAAAGTATAAACAATAATTTATCAATATCATGGGATTAATTAAGATACATAATTTTAACAAAAGTTTATTCAACGAAACCCTCACCACAATTTTCTACATAAACAATAAAAATCTAAATTTATCAATTTTCTCCATAAATAATGAAATTATCCACTCAATTGATGTATTTCATAGTTAATTGATATATTTTATATATAATTCAATAAAATCTCTAATTTAACCTAAAAAAGCCTAACACTATCTCTAATTCACAATCGGTAAAAACTCAAATTCATCAGTTTCCTCCATAAATAATGAAATTATCAACTAAATTGGTGTATTTCATAACTAAGTAATATAATTTATACATATTCAATAAAATCCCTAACCTAACCTAGAAAGGTGTAACTCTAACATTTATTTATAATAGACAACAACAAAAATTCAACAATTTTCTTGATAAATAAAGAAATTAACAGCTTAAATTAATGTATTTTATAGCAAATTAATATAATTTAAATATGATTCATAAAAAACCTTATTATTTTTTTAAAAAAACCTATATTTAAACCCTAAAATAATCAAAATCAACAATTAGGATAAATTACCACAAATACCATGAAATTAATTGAGAGAAAGTATGTAATATAACTTTAGATGTTGAATACGAGTAATGGCGGTGGCCCGGTGATAAAGGTAGTGGCGAAGTTGAATGAAAATAAAGAACTCAAAATTTCAGTTTTTGAATTCACTAAAAAATTACATGCTTAACAGAGAATAGGTTTAGGTAATATATATATATATATATATGAAAATAGTTCCAAAAGCTATTTCTCTAGCTTTGAACTGCAGAATCATGGCACGTGGGCTTCTTTTCTTTTCTCTCCCTGTCTCTCTCTCTCTCTCTGACGGTCAGCATTATTTAAAACAAGAACCGACGAATTTGGTATGATTTTTGAAGTTTTTATTTATTGTAAACTTTTGGAATCAATATTTGTAAAAACCTTTTTTGTTTTGGATTTTTCCTTTTAAAAAGAGTGAAACTGAAACCCTTTTGAAAATCACTTTGTTTGCTACTTTTTGTAATTGCCGATTAGTCTTTCATTCATGTTTTTTTAAATCAAAAAATCTAATAATCAAAACAAAAAAAAAAACGACAGGAAAAAAAAAAACTGTTAATGATATTTATTTTATTAATTAATAATATAAAATTTATAATTTGAATTATAAAATCATGATAATTTCATAAAAAAATAATATTAAATTTTAATTCTCAAAAAACTCAATAAAAATTATCTAAATAAAAATAAAATTAAAAAAACAGAGAATGAGTTGAAAAACTTAACGAAGCTGCATTAAATAGTACCGGCGGGGAAAGTAGAAATTGCAGAAAACCATAAGTCCATAGGTGGATCCTATCAATTTAATGCCTGACACTTGACATGACTGTGAGCCTTTAATAGGGCACGATGCGTTTGTAATCTGTATACAAAGGAAAAGACAATTTCACATGTCAATGAAAAGTTTTTGCAAAATATCATATTAATTTCAATTATAACATTTAATTAATACCTCCATTCAAAAACATGATCTTAATTAAATATTGTACCACGACACCAAATTAATTAATGTCGTGTTCTTTAACTGTAAAAACACTATCATTTAAATTAAAAATATATTTAAAATAAATATTCTTATAGTAGAGTATTTATATCCATGCATGTTTTAAAGGAGTGCTTGAGGGTGAGTTTTAACTTGTTTTTTTTTATTAAAATTTGTTTTTTTACAATTAATTTTTTAATAATTTTAAATCCTTTTAATGGGCTAATGTTAATTAAAAATTAATTTTAAAATTTTAAAAATAATATTTTCATGCTTTTTCAAGTAAAAAAATATAATCAATACCACATTTCTAAATCCTCTTCCTGCGACATGATTGCCAGATGAATACGGGGATCCTTATGGCTGGCTTAGATGCATGGAATAAAAAACGTTGTCCGAAGGAAATCCCTTTTTTTCTACGAAAAAGAAAAACCACTAACCTCCTGGTACTGGTGTTCATCCATTAAAAGTGATCATCAACTAACGAGGGCCTCCAGTGAAAAATATCGAGGACAAATTAAACCCGGTTTTGATTTGCCAGTAGTAATGCATTCAATTGAGGGAAGATGAAATTTTTATCGTTCAGATGTATTTTTCATATATTAAATGTTGATTTCATTACAATGAGATTTTTTTCATATAAATTTAATTTGTTTTCTATTTTTTGTTTCTTTTTCCAGCTGGCTTGACCAGGAGTCTAAGATGAAACAGCACTTGAATTTACAGCAACTAACAAGTAACAGATGATTTCTTCAAAAAAAAAAAAAAAACTGTGCATAGTTCGGTCAGTCCCTGCTTTTATATAGTATCAGCTCTGCCATCATTTCTTTCATCGAGAAGGCAATTAGTAAATACTTTCTTTCAGGCTACAATGATTTCAATTTCCGGAAATGAAGACATCGATAATATGATTATGGACAAGATCCAGACGAAGAAAGAGGAAGCTGCAGGAAAGAAGCAACAGAAAGTTCCTTTGCTAAAACTTTTCGCATTTGCCGATTTTTACGACTTCGTGTTGATGGGGCTGGGATCTGTCGGTGCTTGTATTCATGGAGCTTCAGTGCCTGTCTTCTTCATTTACTTTGGAAAATTGATAAATATCATTGGATTGGCTTATCTCTTTCCTCAACAAACTTCTCACAAAGTTGCCAAGGTTTACTCTAACTTATTATTATCTATAAATTCATGCATGTGAGCGTCTAACAAAGCTTCTTCTTCCTTCCTGTAAATGGTAAAATTGTTCATTCCATGGAGCAGGGCTATTATTCTTATTATCATTTGGGTTTTCATCTCCTTAACTCGAGCTCCTTTTGCAGTACTCGTTGGATTTTCTATATCTCAGTGTGGCTGTGTTATTTTCGTCATGGACGGGTGAGCTCAAACTTTTTTATTTTTAATAAGAAAATATTTAATTAGTTCCTTCAAAAGAGTTGCTTGTGTATTTCTCTAATTTAACCATGGTTTGATAGATTGCACAACCTTCTGCTGTGTAACTCCGCTAGCCCAATAACATTTTTTCTTTCCTCCTGAAACTCCTGCTCTAAACTCGTTATGATCAATCACATCGGTAAATACGGTGTGGATATGTACTGGTAATCATAACGATGATGATGAGCTTTGATGATGTAACTAAATAACCATGGATGCACAGAGGTGGCATGTTGGATGCATACTGGAGAACGACAGGCAGCAAAGATGAGAATGGCCTACTTGGATTCAATGTTGAGTCAAGACATAAGCGTATTCGACACTGAAACATCAACCGCGGAGGTCATAACCTCAATTACAAGCGACATTCTTGTTGTGCAAGATGCCATTTCCGAGAAGGTATTGATCTCCACTCCAATCTTTCTGGTCCCATGATAATAAGAGATGATGATCATCAGCTGTCTAATCAAATTCACTTCCTACAATTGATTTTTATTTCATTTCAATTTAGGTTTTGTGAGACTAAAATGGAAAACAATAGTAGAAATACTCATGCTACATACAAGGGCAATAGACTAAGCTTTTTCAGACCTACCACTTGCTTTCATTGTTTCTACGGATAATTTATGCTGCAAGGGGAATAAATGTTCTGACATTCAGTTGTGGCTGAAAGTTTTTTGGATTTTGGATCTCGTATACGAGTTGTAGACGTACCGCTGAGGGTACTCTACTGATCACTGCCTGTATCATCATCATTGATATCTCGCTTGGACCCTTGAGAGTGCCTGCTATTACACGTTGTGCCCTGAATACGATAGAATTCACTATTGTTTAGTTTGACGCTGCAAATTGCGTGGCTAAAAACTAGAGAACTCTGATCTAAAATTACAATCTGGAAATTTTTTTATTTTATAAATTATCTTTGGAAAAATATCTTACAATTCAATTTAAATACAAATAGAATATCCCAATTAGGTAAAATCTTAATTAAATTGAGGTAGGTCTCTTAGCATGTCTCTCTCCCTGTCACTATTCTCGTAGTGTAACATAGTTCAAGTGTTTGTCAATTTTCTGCTAATGAATACTTAGATCTATTCAATCTAATATATCTATAATTGGATTCTTTGCAATGTCTCCTAAGTTCTTACAAATGGCCTCCACTAAAATGGAAAGTCACATTAAAAATACTTTTTGATCATTGATAATCCCACCTACCTATACTAATTGATGCAGCATGTATATATCTATAGATGAAAACTAGGGTTTTCAAATTTAAAATTATCACACTTAAGTACAGGAAAAATTGTAGAGAACTCTAATACATTCTAAAAAGTCTTTATTTTATAATTTATCTTTTGAAAAATAACCTACAAAACTGTTGAAACACAAATACAAGGAAAAAATGTTCTAATTAGTAAAGTCTTAATTAAATTAAAAATCCTGATCAAAATAAAAAAAAA
>Ga0325411_1007005_pt1 | contig 12309 bp, 9 predicted proteins | sample PopdelMetagenome_13_FD_206181 | JGI IMG/M metagenome (GOLD analysis project Ga0325411, IMG submission 206181) | Populus deltoides microbial communities from Bellville, Georgia, United States - Xylem-PdIQD-R4 | ecosystem: Host-associated > Plants > Phyllosphere > Stem > Wood/Secondary xylem... | reverse complement strand
ATATTGGAGTCTCTGTAATTTAAAAATACAACATGTATGATTAATCACGTATGCAGGTACACATATGTAAGTTCACACATAAAATATAATGACAAATTTAGTTATTTAAGTATTTATTGTAGCAGTAGTAGTTTACAAAATTAGTAGTTTTTTTTATTAATTTTTATTGAAGTGGTAGTTTTTTTTAATTAATTTTGAAGTGATAGTTTTCAAAATCTTATCGTGTTTGGGAGCAAGAGGAAAGATGATTAGCCGCACGCTACTTGAAGGAGAAGAGATCTTCTTTGGAACTTTCATTGACAATGTCAGAAACTGCAGATGAAATTGACAGTAATGCTGAATCTGTAGTGCCTTCTATTTATGTGGGTCAGTTTGCTCAGTTACTAGTCTTGCTTTGCACTATCTACTTTTACTAACTCGTTGTGTTGTTCATTCAATCTGCAGCCTCACCGATGAAGAGTACGCTCGTTATGCTTTTACTGAAGGGAAAAGATTTCAAGATTCCTTTGAAATTATTGCTTTTCTTAAAAAAGCTTATGAATCATTCTCTAATCTAAAAGCCCAGAGGATGGCCTGCTGCTGTGGGTTCCACATGGCAAGGGAATACTTTGTTGTGGGTGATTTAAGAAATGCAAAACAATTACTTGATGGTGTTGCTCTTCTATACAGACAAGAGGGTTGGGCCACTTTATTGTGGGAGTTCTTGGGTTATCTGCGAGAGTGCTCGAGGAAATGTGGTACAGTGAAAGAGTTTGTTGAGTACTCTCTTGAATCGGCAGCATTGCCAGTGCCATCTGATTCTGGGATCCAGTCTTTCAGGCGCAAAGAATGTGGCCAAGCTGGTCCCGCAGATCTTCACAGAGAGAGATTATACACAAGGAGGTTTTTGAGCTTGGTAGTGGAGAAACCAGGTTAGCATCAGTTGAAGGCAATACTGATCTCAAAGTGAATGAAGAAATCCTCTGCGTCTTGAGATTGATCTTGCCAGCCCCCTTAGATTGGTACTTCTTGCTTCAGTTGCTTTTCATGAACCAATGTTTAAGCCAAGGTGGTGGTGAACATCTTTAATACTTGCTATCAATTCATTTCCAATTTTGGACATAAATGGCCTTATAAAATATGTCCATATGTGTGTGCTGATGCAACTGTGTTCCTTTTCCTATGAAACATCAAGTCCCAATACAGTTCATCTAGCAATTTGACAGGGTCGAATTGGCACCGCCTTTCCTTAATCGTCAAAGATGATTGATCCTGTTGAAGGATTGAACATTTGGAACTTTTTATCATGCCTCCTCTTCTTTTACAAGGAATTCCTTGCGGTATGATTAGTGAGCTCATATGCTAATAATGTCAATATTTGGTTTAATGCAGAACAAAGTGGGAAGCTGGAGTGCATATATGTTTTGCAAAAATGAGACCCCACTTATCTGTTGTAGGGCTGAAAGTCCTGCTTCAATGGAGGATTTACCTCTTTGGAAGTTTGAGGACCGTGTCGAAACTTTTTCAACCAAGGATCCTGCTCTTGCATTTTCTGGTCAGAAGGCTGCCCAGGTGAATGCTTCGCATTTCCCGTTACTGTGGCCTCAAAGGATCATGCCATATTCTCCGGCGAGTTAAAAATCAATCTGGTCGATGTAAAAGGAGATGGGCTGTATAGTCCAAGGGAAGAAGAACCATTCTCTACGGACAGCCATCATGTTGAACTTCTTGGAGTTACGGGGCCAGAAGGAGAAGATGAAACTCTAGTGGGTCCTGACAAAATCAAGAAAATTCAGCAGTCTTTTGGTTTGGTTTCTGTTCCTTTTTTTAAAAGATGGCGAATCATGGTCCTGCAAATTAGAAATTAAGTGGCATCGACCCAAACCAGTTATGTTCTTTGTATCATTAGGCTATTTTCCAGATAGCAATGAATCAACTTCACAAAGAATCCATGTCCACAAGAGCTTGCAAATTGAAGGAAAGAATGCTGTTGTGTTTAGCCATCAGTTTATGCTGCCATTCCGCCAGGATCCACTTTTGCTCTCAAAGATCAAGCTGTTCCTGGCTCTGACCAGTTGGCATCACTTCCTCTGAATGAAACTAGTATACTAGTTATTTAGTGCCAAGAACTGCAGTGAGGTGCCATTGCTGTTGCAGTCAATGTCTATTGAAGTGGATGATGGCATTGAAAGGCCATGTACCCTGGAACATAGTGGCATGGATATTTTACATCCTGCCCATCTTGTTCGAGGAGAAGAGTTCAAAAAGGTTTTCACTGTCATTCCTGAAGTGGAATCTTCATGTCTTGATTTGGGGTCATTTTCATTGAGATGGAGGAGAAATTCTGAAATGGAAGATCTATCTACTTCTGCTGCCACCCAAGAGTGGGTTTTGACCAAACATAAACTTCCAGATGTAAAAGCAGAGTTGCCACCACTGGTATTGAATCTGGAGTTTCCTCCTTATGCTGCTGTTCTTGGAGATCCCTTAATGTACTCGGTTAAAATTCGGAATCAAACACGGTTGCTTCAAGAGGTCAAGTTCTCACTAGGAGATGCACAGGGTTTTGTGTTATCTGGGTCTCACAGCGACACAGTTTTTGTTCTTCCAAAATCTGAGCACGCACTTAGCTACAAGCTTGTGCCATTGGCTTCAGGTCCACAACAATTGCCTCAAGTTACAGTGATCTCGGCAAGATATTCAGCTGCATTTCAACCTTCCAATGCCTCATCTACTGTTTTTGTCTTCCCCTCTAAACCTCAATTCAAGACCACTGATATCAGAGACAATAAATCGGAACCCGTTGCTGCCGAGTAAATTCCCTTCACTTTGGTAGTAAATATTTTGCAGAAACCGAGTTCCGCCATTGAAGGATGCAGTTGCTAATAAGTGTATCGTTGCTCTGTCTATGTGAGGATTGGTTAGTTGTTGATTGGACCTCATCTGTCTGGAGGCTTGAAGAAGGCAAATCCAGTAAAATTCTACTATCTGGATGAAATCTCTTCATAGAGCTTGAGTTTGGGATCCTCAAGCTTTTCTAACAATGCCCTCTCATCCATCCCGGTATGTCATATTTTTATTGTCAATTTGTTGAAGGTTAATACGGATTTTGATTTGCATGTTTAGGAAGATTGGTTTCCTGGTAGAACATTCTTATACTCTAAAGGACATATGATTCAATGTGTAACCTTGGAGTAGGTGATAAAATTGCTAGACAAATACAGTCATGTTTGCTAGGTGTCAATTTACAGCTTTATAATTTAGAGTAGGTGATAATGTAACAGCAAGCTTGTAATAAAAAGCAAACCGTGTCGCAAGGCCTGTCATGTATAATTTTCTTTCTGCCATCTTTACGAAACACCCAGACAAAATTGAAACCTAGGCAGTAGATACCTCGGGCATATACAAATCAAAACACAGAATTTATCATGTAATTAAACAATATCAGATGAAAGATGATGATTGTAAAATATGTTAATCACTGAAAAATCAGTAGTTAAAGGAAGTAATTGCATTGTTAAGATACCATTTAAATAAAAATAATAGGAAGAGAAATCAGATGGTAGTGCATGTTCATTAAATCACCATCATGGTAATTTGATCACAGAAATTATTGCGATAAAACATCATCATGTTTTTTCTTGCATACCTAACAAGTACCTAAACAACAAATCAAAGGCAAAAGACACAGTAGATCGAGAGCTGAAAGGCCAAAAAAAAAATGAGTGAAGAAGAGAATCAGATATATGAACTGTCAAACACCATCAAACATCTCAAAGAGAAGATGCTTGTAAGACTGGGGCGACAACGAATATCATCATTTTCTTCATTTTCAAAAACCCATTACAGAATTGTAATAAAATAGATTGTCGATCTAGCACAAAAGGAGAGCAATGAGCTGCCGTGAAAATTTTTGTGGCAGAAGAGGGAAACGAGGGCTTGTTTAAATAGGGATTTCAAGGTTTTAGGTTTTGAAGGTTTCATGGGTTTGTCGGGCCCAAGTTTAGAATCTCTATTAGGTGAATGGGTTATAGTTCATTGGGTTAGCAGCAGGATCGCCATGGGCTTTAGCAATATGACTTGGAAAAAGCCATATTTATAATCATTTTTTAAAAAAATAACAATGGTTATTAAATTATTTTAAAAAAATTAAAATGGTTTTAATTATAGCTTTTTCTTCTTTAAAAAAAAAGAAGAAGCAAGGGCAAGGCAAAGACAAGAGTCGTTTGGCCTTTCAATTGTCATGCAAAATCCATGAGCGCCTTCAGCTGGTCTTTTCTGCACAAAAGCAGCATGGCACTGTCCTGCATTGCACAGCCACCTCCCGGTAGCTTCTCAACGAGCACAGCAGGGCTAGAACCAGCTCCTTCAACATTCACTTCCTTACCTGAATGGTTTCGACAACACACACCAATATGATCATACCATGCAAAATATTTCCAACAAAGTGTGTTAGTCACATGTAGCTCTGCGTTTAACAAAATCAGCATGATTTTGTATTGATTTCATAACAGATTTCGATGATGAAACTCTGTTTCGAACACCTGAAATTTTCGCTGCATAATTATATCAGCAAGCATGATTCAAGGTTACAATATAAAACGAAACCACAAAATGTCATCTTCTTGAGCTTTAGAATCGAAATCCTTGATCACAGTGGCTAGCAACGTTGATAAAGCATTGCCTAATACATCACTGCTGTCGTTACTGGATTCAGATTCCCAAATGGAATATAAAAGGGAAGTGGATTCTCAAATGGGCTTCTTTTAATGGTCTATTATGGGCCAGTCCAGGGTTGGAAATGGGCTAAATAAGTTTAATTATTCCAGCAAGTAAGGATGGGAAGAAAATGCTGTCATCGTAGCAAAATCTCACCTTTTTTTTGAAAAAAAAAAAACTGTTAACAATATTAGTAGCATGTCATCAAATTTACGGTATTGATTTTGTAATTACTAGATATTTTAGCTTGTGATGTTTAATATTTTTTAAAAATATTTTTAATTAAAAACATTAAAATAATATTTTATTTTTAATTTTTTTATATCATATATCAAAAAAATTAAAAATCACTTAAAAAGACATTAATTTAATGTTTTTACACAAAAGTAATCTGGAAAGCACTTTAAAAATCAGAAGCTATCACAATATCAAACGAACATTTAGATAGTGTTTGTTTTTGTGGTTGTTTATACTTTTGAAGCAAACCACAGAAACAAACTGTTTAGTTAATTACTAAACATAATTTACTGTTTGTGGGACCCATTACTATTTATGTTTAAAACGCAAGGTAACAAAAAGCAAGTTGAAGCTTCTTCTTTTTCTGTCGTTTTCACTGTTCATGGCTGGAACGAATCCGGCCCAGATTTAAATGCACTGGACCGGGTCCGACCCAATAAAATAAAATAAAATCTAATTTTTTTTATTTTTAACTGTGTTTTATTCGAAAAAACTAATGTTTAACATTATTCAATGACACTATATAATCAAATTAGAAGGAGATCACATGATGATATAGCATTTTCAAAATTTAATCGCAATCTTAATTTTTTTCCTAATGATATTTTACATGATGTTGTTGCACACCCAGGAAATCATGGAAACTATAGTCCTTGTCGGATGAATTTCGTATGTGATGGAATTGCAAATAGTTTAATGGAACAATAAAAAATACTTTATATAAAATATTGTTTATTTCATGATGTAATAACAGTAGTTAAATCTATAATATTTTAATTAAAAATCATCAATATTAATATATGTTTTATTAGTTATTTTTATAATCTCAATTTAAAAGGCATTCTTAACAAAACACATTAAACTATTTTTTGTTCAACCTTGATGTCAACCATAGTTTTAACCAAATATATATAAATACCAAACCAACCTCAACGAAAAGTGTTTTTTTTATAAAATAACTTTTTTTAAACCACAATCACAAAAGGCTACCACAATACCAAATACAAGTATATGTGCGTGACGTTGTGGTTGTTTTTGTAATTGTGGTTTGAAATTTGATGTTTTTTACATTAAAAATAATATGAAAAAAAACACTTTAAAAAGCAGAAGTTATCACAATGTCAAATGAACACTTAGTATGTGTTTGACACTATGGTTGTTTTTGTAATTGTAGTTTGAAATTTAATATTTTTCAAATGAAAAATAACATGAAAAAACACTTAAAAACAAAAATTACCACAATATCAAACAAACACTTAATGTATATTTAGCATTGTGATAGTTTTTTGTAATTGTAGTTTTAAAAAAATAAGTTTAATAAAAGTTATATACTATAATTTTTTTTAATTAAGGTTTCAATATATAATTTTTTAAATGGGTCTCATGAAAATACATTTAAGTGCATTTTAAAAGTATATTTGACTTGAAAATATATTAAATAATATTTTTTAGTGATTTATATATTTTTTATAAGTTAATTTAAAAAATAAAAAATATATCTTAAAAATTATTTTTTTTAAAAAAATACCCCAAAAAAATTGACTTAATTACATGGCTAAAGTTCAGATTGTTAATTCTTGTATTATATCACAAAAAATAGGAATGGACACCAATACCCCTCAAGCGTGACTTAAGGTCGGCACGGATTAGGGTTTCTGAAGCCCTCAAAACCCTCTGCCTATAAAATCTAAAGACACCCCGTTTCTCTCTCTCGAAAACTCTCTCTACAATATTCGGCTATCAGAAAAAAGAGACCCACAAGGAAACAGAACCCTGATCCAAGATGAGAGCTAAGGTAATTTTCTCTGTATAATCCTGTGTTTTGTTTAGATAATCTAGTCTGGTAGATGCATTGAGTATCTATCATGTTTGCTTAAATCTCTGCTCCAAGTTCCATTTATTTTGTCTCTTTTTTATTTTTGGAGAAGTTCTTTTTAATCCTGTAATCTAGGGTTTTAGTTTTTGGCTATATGATACTAATATACGTGTTCTTTTCTATTCTAAAACTTGTGGTTTGTTTGGTTACAACAATACTGGTTTTGCTTTCCTTTCTCCATGCTCAAGAAATTGTCGATAATGTTAAAGACACTGTTTTTATGCTATGTCGAGTTTGCTTTACAATTGTTTTTTTCTTTTGTAATTTGGTTTGTTTGATTTAAAATCTACTGAAGCTCTCAAAATCTGGGATCTAGTCAAACATGTAATGGGTTTATGTGTTTGTCACAGTAGCTGTGTTTGTAGAGGAAAATTTGGCTGATGGAATTTGAATGTTTTCAAATAATGTTAAACTAGCTAGAGGAGTCTGTTTTAGAATTTGGTTGTGCTGTTATTTTGGTGAATGTCTCCAATGGAGAACAGGCAATTTCTATAATCATAGTTCCTTCAAGTTACAAACTAGTAAATAGATAGCTAGTTGGAGGAATCTGTTTTAGAAGTTGATCGTGCTGTTGTTTTGTTGAATGGCAATTTCTATGGTTACTTGAACTCTTGAAGGCACTGTAAGTATAGTGCCTTCAAGTTACAAGCTAGTAAATAGGTTATAATTTATCTCACCACTCAGTAACTTCACTAATTATCATGTAATTATGCTAGTTACTAATGTTATTGTGGAATTGCAACTCAGAATGTACATTGTTACCTTAAAAAGATTTACTAACAAATTAAAAAAAATACTATTTAAGCTGTAGAGAAACTATTTTTGAGTGATTACAAGCTAGTAAGTATTTATATTAATTTCATTGTAAATATTTTATTATCTTGTTAATTTGAAGACGCTATAAGTATAATGCCTTTAAGTAACCATAGCAAGCCTTAATGATATTAACTGTTTTGTTGTTTTTGTTCTTTTCAGTGGAAGAAGAAGCGTATGAGGAGGTTGAAGAGGAAGCGCAGAAAGATGAGACAGAGATCCAAGTAAGCTGTGGACTTGGACAAGATGGAGCTTTCTGCTGGTATATGTGTCTTGATTGCTGGTGGCTTTGTGCTGCATGAAGCTGCGAGAATGAAGGATGTGTATTAGGGAATACTTCATTTGTTTCATCATCTAGGGTTTTAAGACTGCTTCTGCAACTAGTTTTCTGTTGGCTTAAATTTTGTGTTGTATTTGACTTGCTTTTGTCTTTAATATTACTTATGAATGGAAATGATCGAAACTCAGAATGACCGAAATTTTGTTCAATTTAAAGCTAGTTTCATGTTGAAAATGCTTTTTTTGAAAAGCGGATTTTTAAAAAGTAAATCAGTTTTTGATTTTTTGATAATCTCATTATAGAAATAATTTTTTTGTTTTATTTTTTTTTCAAGTTTATTAAAAGAATAAAAATTAAATTTTATAAAGTAAAAAGTTTAATGAAAATAAAATTGAAGAAAAATTTAATTTTATGTATTATTTTAAATAAAATAAATAATAATTAAAATTATATAGATAAATAAATTTGACCGTTAATGATGAAAATTTTTAAAAATAATAATTAAAATAGTAAGAGTATTGAATTTGATGAATAAAAATTTAATTATAAAAAATAAAAAATTTAATTATAAAAAATAAAAAAATAAAGATTAAAGTTGATATAAAATCAAATTATAAGAAATTAAATTCAAAATAAAATATATAATAATTAAATTAAAAAAAAAATTCAAAATAAAATATATAAGTTTGAGATTAAATTTGATATAATCAATAAATAATATGATATTTCTAATTTTTTTATAATTTTTAAAAATTATTTTTCTCAAGAAAAAAAAATTACCTTCCTGTAAATTAAATTTGCTGATAAATTTTTTTGATAAACTTTTTTAATAATTTGAAAAGTAATTTTTTAAAAATCAAGAAGAAACATAGTCGTAGATGTGTTTAATCACGGTTTAGTTTAGATCTTTCTGTTGTGGACCTCGGAATGCACTAGGCATCCACTTGCTCCTACCTAGTAGAGATTAGTAGAAATGCAGTAGAGATAAGTAGAAATGCAGGGAACGTGGGGTGTGGCATTGGCAAGCTTTTTAGCCATTATTATGCCTTGGAATAACACCATGTTGATTCATCTTTACCGAATTGAGATATCTGTTATTTGGTATCTAGTAATTTCAAGGATTGTTTACTGTCTTGTGGATTGACGATGAGTTCAGATGTTCGAGGTTATGGCTTGTGTAAGCCACAATAAATGTTCAAGCAATGCTTGCAAACGTTCATAGCTAGGTAAAGGAATTGACTTGCTAACAGCCAAACAAGGGATTCGACTCCTATATTATGTAACTACTGCCTGTGGAGATCAAATGGAGGATCTATTTTGTAGAATGCTTTTCCAGTTTTTCTATCTCAGTAAATGGAATTGCGAAAACTGAACAAAAGCAATGCCAGCTTCTAAATTCGTTTTCCTTCCCACTGTGATGAGGGAGTAGAGAGCCTGAATGAGTCTTGCCTGAGTTCTGCTTTGAATAAGCGAAGGGTGATTTCGCTTGATTACCTTGATGACCAGCTGTGGTAAAATGGCCAAGTAAATGAACGAAGCGCACACATACACAAATTAGGGTGAGGGGGCCAGGGTGACTGCTATGATATATGCTCTCATGCTGCACGGCAGAGCAATTTACATCAACAGAAATGACACAAAATCAGGTACAGAACCTTGCAAGAATTTACAGGTCAACCAGGATCACACTGCACCCAATAAATAAGCTGAGATACATCATTTTCGATTAAGAGCGAAAAATCCAAGTAAATTATACAATCATATGCCACATCAATCATGAGAATCAACTTGTACAGCATAAAACAAAGATGCAAGTTTTCTGCGCAATGTTCAGCTCACAGAACATAGGGTGAAGCAAATATAGGACTAGTACTACATGGTCAAGAATCCTAGTGCTTGAACCTGTGCTCCTTCCTCGTGCTCAAAACATTCAACACAAACCATTGCTGTGGCTGTCTCTTAATACGCATGATCCTTGATTCCCTAGTCTTGATCGGAAGGTCACAGTATGAATTTCTGTTGAAGCATGGGCATTAGTATTGGTGAACACCCCGTTGCCTTCTCAAAGTACATCTTCATTCCATGTTCCCTTTCTTGTTTCTAATCAGGATGATGCACGTAGTTTTATACCGGTAAACCCTTGAGGTCGTATTGCATAACAAGTCTTTCTACTGTATTTCGTCTCATGACTTGTCTAATGTACAACTCTTTTAAAACTTCTGCTGCCAACTCCTTTTCTTCTTCATGGGCAATCCCTTCCACTAAAATAGTATAAGTTGTTTCATTAGGTGTGTATCCTTTCAAAATCATCATCTCAAAAATCTCCAAGGACAAATCTGTTCTACCAGATTTACAAAACCCAAGTATAAGAGCATTGAAATTGCCAAGAATAGGCCTATAGTCATTTTCTTCCAATAGCCTGAAAATCTCCAAGGCCTCGTCTAGCATTCCCTCAACACACAATCCTCTAATCAAAGATGAATAGGTATAAGGATCAGGAACAAATCCAGACTGTATCATCTCGTATAAAAGCTGAAATGCTGGATATGTGTTCCCTTTTCTACACAAGCTCGAAATCACACCTCTGTAGAAGTCATGGGTAGATGAATTTTGCTTATTACCCAAGCTTTGAATTATGGAGAATGCCCGTTGCACCCTTCCCCCCTCACAGAGCACAGCAATGGCATTAAACGTTCCATCATTGGGATTGCAGCAGTGATGAATCATTTGATCTAGACACTTAACCACAAGGTCTGCCTTCCCCTCTTTGCAAAAATGAGAAATTATAGGATTGAAGGTTGCAGCAGAGGGCTGAAATGATGCCCTCATCATTTCATCCAAAACCTGAAATGCATGTTGAATCCTGCCATGGGAGGCAAGTGAACCAATTAGTATATTGTATGTGACCAGAGATGGTGATCGCTCCTCCGAGTCCATTTCAGCTACAAGCTCGTTTGCCTCTTCCCATCTTCCTTCACAGCACAAGCTCCTCAGTATAATATTACAGCTCACAACATTCGGATTAAATCCCTTTGATGGCAAATCCCTGAAGAACTGAATTGCCTCTTCCGTCCTACCTTCCTTGCACAATCCAGTTAATAAAACATTGTAACTAACCAAGTTAGGCTTCCCGCCCTTTGCAATTATCCCATCCAAAAGCTTCATTGCTTCATCCACACCTCTCTCCTTGTAAGCTGCTTCTAGCAAGAAAGAATGAGTGAATTCATTTGGGACCAACCCCTTTCGCATCAGCTTATCTAGTAACTGCAAGCTTTGATTCAAGTTTCCATGCTTGCAAAGCCCTCTAACAAGCGAATTATAGGTAACCGTATTGGTTGGACAGCCATTTTCCTCCATTTTCTCAACTAACTGCATTGCATACCCAATATTCCCTCTCTTACACAAATTGTTCACCAAAAAAGTATAAGAAGCTGCATCAGGAATAATACCAGACTCAATCGTCATTTCCATCACCCTCGTCGCTTTCTTCATCTTATTCGACTTGCACAAATCATACAACAGCTGTGTTGCTTGAGCAACATCAGGTTTATGACCCTTTCTAACAATAAACTCCAAATGAAAAAATGCATCATTGAGCCTAATATCCCTATTTCTTGTGTCCTTCCTACCAACCTTCCAATTGGACAGTGTCCAAACAGAGTCTTTAGGGGAAATTGTAATCTGGGTTGATGCCAAAACTCTAGTGAAACCTTTGTTTTGCGAAAAAGAATGGAAATTTGGGACATCAGAGAATAACCCACAAGCTGTTCTTAGAGTCTCCGGAGAAGGGTTTGTTAAAGGAGACACTGAATTCACCAGAGTTGCCATTGCAAACAGATAGTAACAAGCAAAATTCAAGATTTCAGCTTGAAACCAAAAATATCAAAACTTAGTGGTTTTCTCAAGTGGTTAGATATTAAGACTTCAGATAAGGAGCAATAATGAGTCAAAAGGACCCGTCAAACATCGAAAAAAATACAAAATCTGAGAGACAGATAGGGTTAACATACACCGAGGATCATCACCACTTGTTCCATGCAAAAAGTTTGAGACTTTTTAAAGAAATGTTGAAGCACAAAGATAGGTTTTTATGTTTTTTTCTTACGTGTGTTGCTGTTCTTCTGGTCCAGTCCAGTCTCATTCAATCCGTGTATTTGCAGTCCTTCTGTTATCCTCCTCCAAGTGTTTTGCTTGCTGTAGATGATCCCACCAAAAACAGAGAAATAAATAAATAAAAAAAGTCATACTTTTTAAACTTCGATCGTGTAGACCAAGCGTTGTCGTTTACATGATGATTACTAGTCGTTTAGTCCCCCCCAGCTTTTGGACTGGGCTTGGGCTTAGTGACTCCCACATAATTTTTGCTCTCCTTGGAATCGTTTCCAAGCACACAATCATTATTGAA
>Ga0325411_1007003_pt1 | contig 12310 bp, 7 predicted proteins | sample PopdelMetagenome_13_FD_206181 | JGI IMG/M metagenome (GOLD analysis project Ga0325411, IMG submission 206181) | Populus deltoides microbial communities from Bellville, Georgia, United States - Xylem-PdIQD-R4 | ecosystem: Host-associated > Plants > Phyllosphere > Stem > Wood/Secondary xylem... | reverse complement strand
TTCCTGACTTCTTCAAGTTTAAATTTTGGCAATTCGTTGACCCTGGGCAGGGATTTATGTACCTGGAGTTGTAGTTTTCATCTAGAATTTCTTGAATTGGTAGATAATCTGAAGTTCTATGTATTTTTGTGTTCTTGTTTCACTGCTTGTGCTTTTATTAATATAATGCTGTTCGTTTATGCTGATATCATCATGCATCCAGTATTCCCAATCAAAATCAGTGTGGCTTGTTTGTCCAAAATCAAAATCAGTGTGGCATGACATGGACAGTAATCGACCAATAACAGGGCTTCGCCGCATTGCAGGCACCCAACAAAGCAGGGGACATAATTTCCCGTAACTACCATGGAGGCTTTTAGCTTCAACTACAAGCATGTGGACCAATAAATTATATAATTTCCCGTAACTACCATGGAGGCTTTTAGCTTCAACTACAAGCATGTGGACCAATAAATTATATAATTTCCCGTAACTACCATGGAGGCTTTTAGCTTCAACTACAAGCATGTGGAACCAATAAATTATGTTCGTGCAGTTGGCAAGGCATTTTTTTTGTAGATAAGCTCTTCTTAAAGTTCACATTGACTGACTGTGACCTCTGCGGCCTTAGCTTTTCTGGGAACCGTTTTACATGGAGTAATCATTAGTGAGGGGGCGCCATTTCATTGTCTCTGTTTTCACTTGGATTGTAATGGTGCATAATTTATAATATTTTATTTTGATCCTCGACCATTTTCCTCTTTGATTTAGGAATTTTAGAGCTGAGAATGCAGTTATGGTTGTTTTTTAAAATAATTTTTACTTACAAAAACATTGAAATAATATTTTATTAAAATTATTTTTGACATCAATGCATCAAAATAATATAAAAACATATATTATTTTGAAGCAAAGAAAAAAATAATTTTTTTAAAATTTTTTTCAAGTGTTTTTAAAAGCAAAAACAAAAGAGAATAAAAAAAATGAAAAAGATAGGTAAATTAGATATAATGTTAGAATTTTATAAGAAAAGTTCAATTTGCTCCCTTTATTTCTCAATTAATAAATGACCAGTTTCTTTAGTTGTTAGAAATATAATTTTATTTTTAACAAAACTTTATTATTTATTTTTTTAGTGTTTTTTAGAGAGAGAGAGTCTTTGAATTTTGGCATAGAGAGAGAGTTGTCATTGACGTTAATTTTGACACAAATCATTGACGTTGATTCTGACATAAAAAATGATCGATCTTAATGTTAATGAATTTTATTTCAATCTATTTTTCATGAGAGTAGTTAGAAAGTCGTTGGATTCCAACGTATAAAAAGAATTGTTATTAAAATCGATTTCACACATAAAAAATGATCGATTTTGGTGTCAATGAGTTTCACTTGATAGGAAGTTTTACCTAGGTGTTATTTTTCCTCCATGCCTAATAAGGTAGATCTTCCTACAATAAGATTTTCAGGTTCGAGTTGATTTTGGGTTTTTTAGTTGTATTTTGGGTTATTTGAGACCATGAATAGGTTTATTAAGGTGTGTAAGGTGTTTTTCTACGTGTTTTGGGTATAAAAAAAAAGAGAGCTAAAAAACAGGTTTTTGAACGAAAAAACCGAAGCCTTGGTTTTTCAGGGACCTTTTGGTAGCAAGATTTTGCAAACAGTAGACGACAACTTATCTGTTTATTTTTTTATTTTTAAAAATAGCGATGAATGATATATTGTCTACCCCTTAAATAAATAAATAAAATATAAAACCAGGTCCTGTTGTGCGGGGTGGCTGGAAAGCCCACGTGCCCAGGTTCTTTTTTTAAAAGGCTTAAGCATGCTAGGCCAACAAGTCCACGTGTCTAGGCCACTAGGCTCACGTGTCTGGGCTTCTTTTTGGTTTTTTTTAATTAAAATTGTGTGTTATTTTGTAGTTAGGTAAAAAATAAATTTAATAAAAAATAATTAAGCCTAGTTGAGCCTATAACGCGACCACAAGTTTAACGAGTTAATCCAAAATGCAAAGGTCGATCCAATATTTTGTTTTTTTAATATATATTTTTAAATATGTTAGGTTGAATTTTCTTAACCATTTGGTTTATTTGATTTTTTTTCTCTATGGGATTAATTAGCTCAAATTTGATCTATTATATTATTGTCATAGTCTCATGATCTGGATCACGAGTATAGCAAGTTGACATGACTTGACTCGACCATTTTGGTATATCACCATGTCAATATTTTTTTAATAAAAAATTCATTTTGTAGATTGTTTTGTTCCTTCAATTTGTTTTCTTCCATGTTCATACTTTAATTTTTTTTAAATAAAAATTTTATCCTATAATTAGGTAAAAAAATAAAATTTAAAAAATAAATAGTTAAACTCATTGGATTCCATAACCTGAATCAAGGGCTTGACAGGTTAAGTCGCAAAGCTTGGGTTGATCAAATATGTTTTCGTCTCAATTTGTTTTTTAAAAGATGCGATACTGAAATCTTTATAAGTATTTGGTTTATTTGGAATTGGTTTTCATGATGTGTTTTATTTTGGTTTATATAGGATTAATTGGTTATGGTTTGTTTTCTATAGAGATTTTTTTTATCATCTTGATTTTTTAAATTTAGATCACATTATTATCGATCATTTAGTTTTCAGATTTAATAACACAGTAAAAAAAATACTTTCTACAATGTTAACATTTTTTATGTTTTTTTAAAATAATCCAACCCGTAACGAATCGCAAACCAATATTCCAAAGCTACTTAGTGTGTGTTTGACTTGGAGGTGTAGTGGTTTTTTTTCAAAGATATAATCTTTTTAAAGCACAAACCACACCTCCAAAAGCTAAAAATACATGCTTTTTGTGTGGGCCCCACAAAAAAAAAAGCCAAAGCCACCTTCAAACCAAACACTCCAAAGAAGCTAAACTCCCCATCAAACTTGGTACTCTGGCTTTAGCTTTTGCTCCAAATAACAATGAATTATTAAAGTATGTTTGGGAGAGTGGTGGCTTTTGTGATTACGGTTGGTAAAAAGTAGTGTTTTAAAAATCACTTTTTCTTGTGGTTTTGTATAATAAAATATATGTTTGGTTAAAACCATGGTTAAAATTATTGTTGTCTAAAAAGCAATTTATATGTGTTTGGTTAAGTTGCTTTTGTAAGTGCTTCTGGTAATAAAATTACCAATAAGGAAGATGGGAGCATTTGTGAGCATTTTTTGTTGTAATACATAACAAAAATAAGAATATTACATTGTTGTTGTCCTTCAATCATCTCATTAAACTATCTGTTATTCCATCACAGACATAATTCATTCGAGAAGGCCTCTAGTTGCCTTGGCTTTGAGAACGTGGAATAACATCAGCTAAAAAATCATCATGAATAAAATTAGGATTGCGATCATATTCTGTAAATGCAACTTCTTGTGACTTCCTTATAATATAGTTATATAGTGTTATTGATGCCACTACAATCTGCACTTGTGATTTGTAAGGATATGCTAACATGTTCTGTAAAATTTTTCATCTTTGTTTCCACACTACAAATGCACGTTCAATGACATTGTGAAATGATGAGTGTACACAATTTAATTGCTCTTCCCGGCTTGTTGGTTGCCCTTGATACTGAAAATCTTAGAAGTGATATCTCTCATCTTTATATGGACTAAGATGTCCATACTCATTTGGGTACCCAACAGCAACCAAATAATATTTCCATGCAATGATAAGTAAAAAATTTATAACAAATTTCATAAAAAAATATAGAATAAACATATTTTAAATTTAAATAACAATTAATTATTGTCATATATTTACCTTTAGGAGGTTTTGGAAATTTCATAGTTGGATTGTTAATAGCCTCCAGAAAAATATGAGTATCATGAGCGCTACCTTCCCATCTTGCCAAAAGAAAAAAAGAATTGCATATCAAAACTACATGCGGCCATTACGTTCCGTGTCAGCACACCTTTTCTATTGATAAATGGTATTTGATTTTCTTGAGAAACAAAAGCACAAACATGTGTACCATCTATCACACCAATGCAATTTTACAAAACAAAACAATTACCAACATTTCATAAATAATGACTAGCAGAATCTGAAACTAATTTTTTTGTCATTAATTGTTATAAACACCATCTGTCTGACCTTAAAATGAGGCATAAATCTCGGATTCATCGCAATTTCTAACGAAGTGTTTAAAAATTTATAGTCCTCTGATTTAATTATATCTACCGTAAGCAAACAAATTGTCTTGAACACTTCATTAAAATATTGACTCATGGTTTCATCAAAATATTGAAATCTTTCTTAGACTTGCCTATTTGATGCACCTAATGCAATGGTGTACAAAAACATTGCCACCTTATCAATAACACTCGTCCTTTTCGATGGTTTCAACTCATAATGTGTTTCCAAGTCATAACAAAGGTTTTGTAACGTTGTTACATCCATCCTAAACATGTTAACACACCGTTTCCAGTGTCCTCGTACGAGTTCATTTAACCATCTCATCCCGTGTTATATGAAACCATATAAGGAACTTATCAATAACACTCGTCCTTTTCGATGGTTTCAACTCATAATGTGTTTCCAAGTCATAACAAAGGTTTTGTAACGTTGTTACATCCATCCTAAACATGTTAACACACCGTTTCCAGTGTCCTCGTACGAGTTCATTTAACCATCTCATCCCGTGTTATATGAAACCATATAAGGTTCCTTATGCACATAAGTAGCATAATACATGTGTAAAGCACCGGTGGTGCATAATAATAGTTTTTTACGATTAATCTCTCATAGCCAAAATGATTCATCCTCATCATCAATACAATTTTCATCTTCATTTTAATCACTATCATAATCATTGTCATTATCATCATTAGTTCCGCCGGAATCATCCCCATCATCGCCACCATCATTAACTCCTCCATCACCATCACCATCACCATGATCAGCAACTCCACCACTACTACCGCTACCACTATAATTAATATGATAAATTACATGATTCATCACGGTATCATAATTCTTGTCATAGTTAACACCAAATATAGCGTGAATCCATTCATCTGTCATATCTACCAACATAAATTCAATTACAAATATTTGTGTTCATTACAATTCATATCATAAAAAAAGATCCATCACTTTTTATATATCAATTGACAACATTATTTATTACTTTGAAAGATATGGAAAAACAAATATCATGTTATAGATTAATAACATCAATTTTATTTAGAACATATATAGAAAAAGAACAAAAAATGAATTTCATGTTTTTTTTACGGGTTTGAAAATGTTAAGCAAGGGATGAATAAGAAAAATACGCATTAGATTATATGCATGATTTTTCATGTGAAATAAAAATTCAATCAATTATCTTTGACTTAAATATTTGTGTCGACTGGAAACTTCATTTGATGTTGCATATTACTGAAATGCATGTATGCAAAAAACCATCCTAAAAAAATAGTTTGAGGGCAAACTCTAGTAAAGAATTGCATATAATTCATTCAAGATTAATAAAAAGGTATGGCTAGGCTTGTATTGAAAGACCATTGAACTTCATTGGCATTGAATTTAAAAACAAACAAGCCTTTGTTTTGCACTGAAAGTTATGGAAAAAAAATTGATTGAAATAAGAGTAACTTATAACTACAATTTATTTTGTAGGAGCTCTCAAGACTTAAAGTTTCTTGTTGTAGTGTATTGAAACGTCATGAAGGTTATTTCTCATATTGAAGTTACAAATTGCGTTATATAGAAATCTACAAGTATTGTAGGATAAAAAAATAACAAAAATATTTTTGCAAGTTTCAGTAAATTATTATAACCAAACAAATAACATATAGATTATAGTCTGCATTAATGTACTATGAAAAACTTTTATAAATTTACAGAATGCCCATATTATATGTTAGCCCTAATTACGAATATGCCCGACATATATTCTCTTATATATATATATATATATATATATATATATATATATATATTGCCAACTTTTCATGCACTACATCCACTGCTCTATCATCACTATTCCTATTTCATATTGGTACGATCAATTTCTTTTGATACTTTTATGAGATCATAAGTAAATAATTAAACTTTAGTCAGTTGTATGTACTCCAATTTCTTTTCAACCTACAGCCTTATATATAATTACTGTCAAGAACAAATTGCTGGAATAGTTTTATTTCACATGACTTATGTCACAAAAGTCAAGCATTAATCATATTGTTTTGTCTAAAACTAGACATGATGAAAAATATAGAATTGTTATGCTACAAACAACAACTCTATTAATTATTCATGTTCTAAAAAGAATTGTCAAGTCAATTTACTTGTTGTAATTTCATGTTTTGGTTTTCAGTTCTTTCTCCTAGTATCTTAATGGTTTTTTTTATCCTATTATGATTTGGAACAAGGTAAACATATATAAAATTTTCAATTTTATTGGTGATGTGTGATTTCACCTTCAAGTTTCATAAAGGCTGATACTAGAAATTTAACATATAATTGGATACATATTGTTATTACTATCAATAACATTGCAATAATAGAACTAGCTATGATTTGAAAATTTTCTCCAGCACTTAGATAAGAATAATAGTCAGCCTTAGGTTAAGAATATTTATAATAATTCACCATCAACATAATAACAGACAACATAAAAAGTTTATCAATATGGCTGTAAATTTAAAACATGTTAGATTAGCAATCCGCAAACATATTAAAAATATTCATAATAATTCTCCCTCAACATAACAACAAACAACACAACAAGTTTACTAATATTCCATTAAATTTAAAACATATTAGATTAATAATTTGCAAACATAATTAAGAAAGATGGTTCTCTACTTAAATCAACACTACTCTTCTTGTTTCAATCCATCAGCCTTAGGAGTCATTGTTCTATTATTCCAAACTTCTACATCATTTGGCACCATAACAAAACTCCCATAACGTCCAGTTATTAAAGCAATTGATAATAAAATATTTGAATTAATCACGACATAATTGTTTAGGTTAGAACAAAAACTAAAAGCATCATTAAAGCAATACTAACCTTGATTTAGTGCTTTTGACTTCTCCAGTATATTTTTTGAAGCCATTGATACTTCCTATCAATATCTTTAATTGATGCCCACATCTCTTTTTTTTTTCCTCATAGAAAAGTACTCAGTAGCAAAATAGTATAATTCATCATCGAAAGTAATTTTGAGTATGGAATGGACCTCTGCCATCACCTCACTAATACTACACCCTATCTTATCCATACTATCATTCCTGATCGAAATACAATCAAGTAGGTGATCCCAATATGAAAGCAATTGAGCTCCAAATTTATAAGGTTTTTTGCTTTTCTTTTTACTTTGCCCATCACATTGTTTTCTTGTTTTTCTCTTTTCACTATAATTTTTTGTACTGTTATTTCCCATATTAACAACAACTAAATTGCAGACATGATCTATATAATTGGGAATGTCATCCTCCTCTGAATCACCACTTCCTTCCTCAAGATTTTCTTCCTCATTAACATTAACATCCTGAGTGCTTTGATTCATAACATCATCATCAAATAAAGTTTCGGAAGATTGAGTCCAAGCATAATGTCTAGTCACCACAACATTGCTGAACATTCTATCAAACTTACTGCAAAATGATGGTTCAATCCCAGCGTGTCTAAACTTTTTGGACCATCTTATTTTCTATATAAAAGAAATATAAAACATTAAATGCATAAACCATATAAAACATGCTAAGTAGTTTAAGAAATAGGACAAAACAAAGACAAATCCAGACAAAGAAGGTATCAATAATTAACCTGAGTTTTTTTCTTCCACCACTCATCATTAGCACTAATAGTTTCAAGTTCACTATTTCATCCTACTTCTATTTCAGAAATCAATTTTTTTTCCAAATCCTTCAGTATGTTTTTGTACCATTCCATTTGTTTTTAAGTCGAGTCTTACTAAAAGCATGACCAATTTTTTCTTTGAAGACAGCTATAACAAATTTCCATCCGGCCTTATTGAATCGAGTGCTCGGCCTCATTCCTCTATCAATAGCAGCAATACAAATATCACAGAATATATGCACCATCTTTTTAGTCTAAGATGTTTTATCCGAGCTTTCAACACCTTCCATTGATTATTTTTTTTCTAGCATGATTCATCAACCACAAAAAGAACACATGAGCATTTAAACTTTGCAATAATTATTAAAGATGTTATATGCACAAGAATTCTTACAAAATTGATATTAAGAAATGTGATAATGTTGTCATCAATGTAGTTGATTCAAATACCTATCCCTATTGTGTTCTATTATGTTTATTTATGCAATAGATATATACTAATGACAATGATTAATATGGTAGATAAATTAACATGAAGTCAAAATCCTCAAAACTCCATAGTTAAAAACAAATAATGACAGAACCATAATAAACATTATAATAATAGCTAAGCTTTCCCAGCTAACTTTTCCTTCTTAAGTTATGACCATTAAGCTCCAGCATCATGAAAAACCAATTACATAACACATAACCACATATTCAAATTCCTAAATTATTATAATCGATAAATTGCAATTTACGAATCAATAACAATAAAATATAACCTTTCAAGATGTATCATACACTGATATTCTAACAAAAACATTCTACATAATGAAATATTTTCATTCCAAATCTAAGTAAAAGTTACATGGCTATATGAAAAAACAAACAACAATTTTATTGTAAAAAACATAGTCGAGCCAATTAAATTAATACACAAAACCACTTCCACTTCAACCAGAAATGTCAACCCAAGTTATAATCTAGACAGCTTTCAATTCTTTACACAATAGGTAATACCTAACTAGTGAAAGCTTGCTTTATATTCTTATATGTATGAAGCCATATTGTTTTCTGATATTTAAAGTTTTTTTTCTCATATTAATTAAAGTCATATTGCTATTTTTTTTTGTTCTATCATATGTAGAACGAAAGAACTATAGATGATAAGAACTTCAGTTCTAATTTAACAAGTCCATGACCACGAAATATATATTATTTTGGTATTAGTCTTTAACAATCCAAATGCAGAACATGGGAAGGGAAAAAACATAGGAGATTTGAATGTACAGTCTATTACTCATACCCATACATATAAAGCATGGAAACCATGTTAATGATGAAGTATTTAAAAACCAAAAACTAACAAAAGAAAGAGTCATTGTGTAGAAGTCCACTTCAAACAAGAATCATTGAATATTGTGAAGGATGCAATGAGGAAATGAAATCTTAGAATCAAAGGCAAAAGGTAAGCAATTCTTCTAGAACTTCAAAAAACCAATTTTGGAAATCTAGAGATGCACAACAATCATCCATGATTTTATTCAAATTTCAAAAGCAAATGGCATTCTAAGTTCACAAATTATTTTTTCACAACAAAATATCACCAAATACAATGCTAAGCCACCTAAAAAATAATATTTGATATAAATTCCAACAGAGTTGATTGTTCAAACAATGTCTATTTAGGAACACCAAACTCCTATAATTTTCAAACTCTCCAACATTTATAGATTCAAATATTTCATATTATAAACTAGAAAAAATTACAAACAACTGAAGGTAATTTAATGAGAAGATTGATAAAGGAGAACTTTCTTGATTTTTGTGATATGTGTGTCTGCACCTTTGACTTTATGTTTAGCTATTAGTGAGAAAACCATCATGAAACAGCCTTTAAAAATGTTTTGATAAACAAAACACGCCACAAACTTTCACTAGCTTGTCTATATGAAAAGATTGCAAACTTACCAAGTAATATATGAAGTTTAGAACAGGATGATCCAACACATTAAAGTCTGTAGTTTTATCAAATGCATTGAAGCATATCTGGAGCATAAGAAAAAAACAGTACGAGCTAAAACTAGAGGAACTTCAGATCTAGACATCATGGAACAAATAGAGTTTCACATCTTAACAAAACAAATGTAACTTTCAAGGGTAACCAATTTAAAAGAAACATAAAGTAATACACACTCCACTTCTCATTTAATAATAAATAGCTAACCACTTTAAAGGAAACATTGCCATTCACGATAGTTAAACAGAAATATAGACTCCAATTCTTATGCAAGCACTTAGTTGACCATTTTAAAACTTTTATCCAATACAAGGCATCATCCCCCTTAAAAGTCAATGGCAGAAAAAAGAATATGCAAAAACATAAATATAAACTCATCATAATGCATCTAACGAGGAAGCATGAGAAACATATGGGGGTCACATAGCCAACCTGTTAAAAAAACTAAGTAGAAAAAAAGAAAAACACTTGATAAATGAAAAAACCAGACAAGAAATGAATGAATCAAAATAAGATTACTAGATTTGTAGTGAAACTCAAGGTAGGTGTGAGACGGTGATCACAACTGGATTAAACGAGCTTTTGCTACAACTAATAGTTTGGTTTGTAGATCTGCAAAGAAGGAAAACAGATCTCTAAGGAGAAACATATGGTGGTCACATAGCTAACCTGTTAAAAAACCAAATAGAAAAAAAGAAAAACACTTGATAAATGAAAAAACCAGACAAGAAATGAATGAATCAAAATAGGATTACCAGATTTGTAGTGAAACTCAGGGTGAGTGTGGGACTGTGATCGCAACTGGATTGAGCGAGCTTTTGCTACAAATAATAGTTGGGTTTATAAATCTGCGAAAAAGGAAAACAGATCTCTAAGGAGAGTGATATCTTAGAGATTTGGAGGCTATGGTGAAGAAAAAAAAGAAGCTCTGGAGAAACGGGTTACAATATTGTGTTTTTTATATGGAGGATAGTTTTGTCCAATATTTGCAACGGTATTGAGCACCCATAATTTCATTGTTTAGTTACTATCTCCTGACCAACTTTTCACGTGAAAAACTGGTAAAAGACGCTTTTCATTACCTGCGGCCATACCTCAATTTTAACATGGGGTCTACAAGTTAAATATCAGTTCGATTTCATTACCAAAGAATATCAAATTGTGTTTAGAATAAACCACAAAAGTGATCACTCTCTCTACCGCACAATTAATTTATTTTTTCTTGGCGTTGATGTTGCGAGAAAGAATGTCCACTTGATATTTGTGAAAAATAAGTTGAGTTTAAATTTCATCTCTCACTCTTTATTTCTTCACTTTTATCGTCAAGCTAACACCATCTTATCATCATAAACTTGTAGAGTTCTTGAATATTGAATATTGGCTCATTCTCCTCTCTCTACTCCATTTATCTTTATTCCATTATTTGAATTACTTACATGAAACACTATGAATTTGTTTGATAATAAAAATATTTGTCCATTGTTTTCTTTCTTAATAAAAAAAATTGGAAACTATGTTCATTTATCGAAAAATATTAAATCTTTTTTTATTGAACCAAAAAATATTACAAAACCCAATATCATAACTATTATAAAATAATCTAAACCAAAATTTATAATAGTTTTGTATTTATCATAATGTAACTATAAAACATTGCTTTTATTTCATTCATATTAAAGGTCATCATAAAAAAATCTACTATCTCTAAAAAAAGGAATAGCATTTTATAATAAACTTATAATAGAAAAATAAATTTATGACATTGATCAAATATAAATAAATAAAAGAAGATAATTTTAGGGTTTCATGTTGATAAACGTGCTTGTATCTTTACACATCGCATAAAGTATATGTTATGTCTCTTTTTTATTTCTGAGAAAATGTTAAATTTTTAATTTGTGTTAACAAATGTTTTCTTCTCTGATCATCATTGCAGGCGCATTCCAAAAATAGTGTTTTGATGTAAAAAATAATTTGTAAAAAAATAAAAAATATATTATTTTAATATATTTCTAAGTAAAAATCATTTAAAAAAATAACTACTACCATACTCCCAAAGATTTTCAAAACAAAAATAATTAAATGGTTTTTTTTGTAAATATTTACATGGAGGACTATAACCATAAAATTATAATTCACCGCAGTTTTACCATCTAAATTTTCATGTAGGAAATTTGCACAACGCCACCACTTTTAATTCATGTCAATGTGTCTATTAAGTTATATATAGTAATGTACGAAGAAAGTCCAGCAATCCGTTGTAGTCTAGTTGGTCAGGATACTCGGCTCTCACCCGAGAGACCCGGGTTCAAGTCCCGGCAACGGAATCTTGTTTTTTCTATTTCATCTCAATCATGGAAGGGTAATATGGTCACTTGAGTGAGCACCCTACCAGGCAGGCAAGCAGATCATAGCACAAAACCCTAGTGGTTGTCCCTCACTTATATTTAATCTTCTTGTAGAAACAAATTC
>Ga0325411_1007002_pt1 | contig 12310 bp, 11 predicted proteins | sample PopdelMetagenome_13_FD_206181 | JGI IMG/M metagenome (GOLD analysis project Ga0325411, IMG submission 206181) | Populus deltoides microbial communities from Bellville, Georgia, United States - Xylem-PdIQD-R4 | ecosystem: Host-associated > Plants > Phyllosphere > Stem > Wood/Secondary xylem... | reverse complement strand
TCAGAACGTGTCCAAGGTAACTGTCATGAATGGGACACATGTTTTCCGTTCGTAATCCGGGCCATCAAAATATTATCATGACCATAACCATCGACAGCACAAACAAGAAGACAAGAAAATAAAAATAAATCATTAAACTGTTTTAACAAAATAAATCAAATAATATTTTATCAACAAAATAAAATTTCATTACACGTGTTTGCTCCAATGGTTAAAAAGAAAACATTTTTCATTTATTATTTTATTGCAAGTGCAACCATAAGTCTTGATTCATGTAATATTTTACCCTGTAGAATTACAACTCATCCTAATTAAGTCCCGATTCAAAGGTAAAAAAATAAACTTAGGTTAACCTAATTTATTTTAAATTAAAATTAAAATAATATTGTCTTAATAATTATTTTTAAAAATTAATATATATTTGACCGCATCAGATAAGTAGATCGAGTTTAAAGGCAGAAAGATGGTCTCTAGTCATAAAAAAGAAAGAAAAGAAAAGAAAAGTAAAGCTAAAATTAGGCCTTGATCAAAGGCAGTTTAAATCTTTCCAGTTCCTCTAGGAGACGGGTCGTTGATTGCTTATACTTTAATTTTTCTACGTGAACTCCAACACGGCAGCATCCCAATCCTTTTAATTTTTAAAATTCGTATTTTCTATTTCAAATAATTATAATAGCAACAACTACCCACTTCTTTAAATATATAACCTTTTTTATATTCTTTTCCCTTCCAAAAAAGATAGACTTTGAGTAAAATTCAGCTCTCAACACCCAGCAGGAAACTATAGATAAGCCAATAAAAGCAGTTTCCTCGTGGACATTTGCTTGTATTTCCCATCCGGGATCTTCAAGAAACAAGCTTTGATAGAAAGTTTGTCTCTTTTTGATTCGTTTGATTTATTTCTTTTACTTAACCTATAAGATTCCACTTTTTATTTAATTTGCATTTAGAATTATATTTCTGGCTGTCTTGTTATTTTAGGAAGGGAGAATAAAACTAAAAACTGGGTCTTTTCTTTTGGCTTGATCCATTGAAGTTTTGAGTGAAAGGTTGGATTTTTAGTGAAAAGATGAGGGAAAAGTTAGGATTTTTGGTTTGTGTATGGTTTTTGCTATGCGGGTTTTGTTTTGGTAGGTTTGTAGTAGAGAAAAACAGCTTGAAACTAACATCACCTGAGTCATTGAAAGGTGTTTATGAATGTGCGATTGGTAATTTCGGAGTTCCTCAATATGGAGGAACTTTAGTTGGTACTGTGGTTTATCCAAAAGCTAATCAAAAGGCATGCAAAGGGTTTGATGAGGTTGGCATCTCTTTCAAATCTAGGCCTGGAGGGTTGCCTACTTTTGTCCTTGCTGATCGTGGAGGTTAGCTTCTTAAATTTCACTTCTTTGATTGCTTTTTATCACTTTTTATGTATAATTTTAATGGCAAGTAATAATTTGTGTGGAATGAAGTTCAAAGTTTGTTTGTAGTTTTTAGTAGTGTATTTGTTTTGATGATAAATTAATTGTGTGATAATTGTTAAAAAGGTTTGATCTTAGTGGTAATTATGCTATATATGCCATGGTAGAGTAATCGGAATTTTTTTTCTAAAACTAACTGGAATTTTTGTGCTGATTTCTGGCACGTTTTGTTTATTATGTTGGAAACTCGTTGGCTGATGGATTCTAATCGTCTGTCTAACTTTACTTGGTTATTGAGTAGGGTTCTGATATTCCACACTTCTCTTCTATTACGTTGTTGATAGAACAATTCAGAAGAAAACAACATAATTAAGTTTAGAAAATGGACTTTATGTATTTATGAAATTTTGAACCATGCTGGTTCTCTACTTCGTTGTGAAAGTTTTACCTTGATTCCGGAACCAAGTGTAATTTTATGTCTGGTGGTGATACTTTGGATCATATGTTGTCGTGTGTGGCTGATATTCCTGGGAAAATTAACTATGGTGTTCTTTTCTCTATGGAAGTGATCATGTTCTTATCATCTGCCTTTAAATGTATCTAAAATGTATATTTTTGCAGATTGTTACTTTACCTTGAAGGCATGGAATGCACAGAAAGGTGGAGCAGCAGCTATTCTTGTAGCAGATGACAAGGTTGAACCACTGATTACCATGGACACCCCCGAAGAAGACAATGTAGATGCTGCTTATCTGCAGAACATCACTATCCCCTCAGCACTTATTAGCAAGTCCTTGGGTGACAGTATCAAGAAAGCTCTATCTGATGGAGAGATGGTTAACATGAATCTTGATTGGACAGAGTCTCTTCCACATCCTGATGAACGGGTTGAGTATGAGTTCTGGACAAATAGCAATGATGAGTGCGGGCCAAAATGTGACAGTCAGATTGAGTTTGTCAGGAACTTCAAAGGTGCAGCTCAGATACTCGAGCAGAAGGGTTACACACAGTTCACGCCTCACTACATAACATGGTATTGCCCAGAGGCATTCATTCTGAGCAAACAATGCAAATCCCAGTGCATCAACCATGGGAGGTACTGTGCTCCAGATCCTGAGCAGGATTTTAGCAAAGGGTATGATGGAAAAGATGTTGTAGTACAGAATCTACGCCAAGCTTGCTTTTATAAAGTGGTCAGTGAAAGTAAAAAGCCATGGCTTTGGTGGGACTATGTGACTGATTTTTCAATCCGTTGCCCAATGACGGACAAGAAATACACCAAAGAGTGTGCAGATCAAGTTATCCAATCCCTTGGTAAGTGATTGGCTATTTAATATATGTTTTCATGTCCACACTCTGTAGAAAACAACTGCTCTCTATATGTTGTTTGTCTAGTCAATTTTCTTAAATTTTTTGCATAACTTTTTTTTATAGCTGTTACTACAATGTTCTTGATCTTAAGTTACCTATCGTTTTCTTTTGGATGAAATGTTTGTCTGATTCTTCTGTTCAGAATAAGGCTAAGTTAATCCATTTGCTGCTGAATTGACTTCTGATGTTTATCGAGACCAAAGAAAAAAAAAGCAGCTTCTGAAAATGGTTGTTTTGCAAACTTAGGTGTTGATCTTAAGAAGATAGATAAATGCATAGGAGACCCTGAGGCAGATGTGGAAAACGAAGTTCTTAAAGCTGAACAAGATACACAGGTTAAGTCCACCAAAATTTAATTGCTCCAAACTGATGTGCTGTCTGTTCCTTTAAGGTTTTATTCTTTGGGAAATCAGCTAACTTTCTTTTTTTGGTTTTTGAATTATCTATTCAGATCGGAAAAGGGTCTCGAGGAGACGTGACTATACTTCCAACTCTTGTAATAAACAACAGGCAATATAGAGGTTTGAAGTCAACATTCTTACTCTGATGTTCAGCTTTCTAATTGCTTGATGATCATTTCAATCTGTACTTGCTACTGTTTTCAGGTAAGTTGGGCAAAGGAGCAGTTCTTAAGGCGATATGTGCAGGTTTTGAAGAGACCACGGAGCCAGCCATATGCTTAAGTGAAGGTTATCTATCAGGCTTAATTTTACTACATGATGTTTCATAACTGCTGGCAGTTAACCATGTGTTCCTGTGCTGGTGTGCTAGTTACTGTGCAGAAGTTGTTCAAATTGTTTACCAACACAATAAAAGAGCACATTGCTGCAGTATTGTTTTTTCGGTGAAATGATGGAAGCAATTCCTTTTGAGTAGCAGAATTTAGCATGATTAACTATACTCATATTTTCACTGCTGTTTTTTTGATAGACTCTTGTGAGATGGAAGTCGTTATTTGCTAGTTTTCTTTACAGATGTAGAAACCAACGAGTGTCTAGAAAACAATGGTGGGTGCTGGCAGGACAAGGCTGCTAACCTTACTGCATGCAAGGTGTCTTCAGAATTTCAACATTTTGTGGTATTATGTTTTTGGTGCATTCTTTGATTCTAAGTTTATTTTGGTCCTGGAATTTGATTGTTATAGGATACTTTCCGGGGTAGAGTATGTGAATGTCCTGTGGTTCAGGGTGTGAAGTTTGTTGGTGATGGTTATACTCGCTGTGAAGGTAAATTTCTTTCCTGTAATCCTAAGTTTAGTTTTGACTCAAGTTTAGAAGCATCTCTGTTTTAATTCTGTGAACATAATCTTTTTGCTTGTTTGTTCAACAGCTTCGGGTTCTTCACGTTGTGAACTTAACAATGGAGGATGCTGGAAGAAAACTCAAGATGGCAGGACCTTTTCTGCTTGTGCTGTGAGTCTTGAATTTGATGGAAATTATCCAGCTTACTGTTTTCTTGCTCACATACTTAATTTGATTGTTTCTAATGTGACTTATTCATTGGTTCTCGGATGGGTTTCAGGAAGATCATTCTCAAGGTTGCAAGTGTCCTCCGGGATTCAAGGGTGATGGAGTAAATTCCTGTGAAGGTACTCTTCCTGCTTTTCTTTGTTATTGTTCCAACATTATACTATTTAATGGAATGCAGATTTGCGGGCTCAACTGGATTCTTCGTAATAGCTCCTTGAACTACTACTATTATTTTAAGTTCCGGATGAAGAATTTTCCTCAGTGAAGATAATGCAAGTTTTATATTAGATGAACAAGTACAAAATTCTTTATTCCAGTTTTATGAAAACACATTTGATGTAACATGCATGCAGTTTCTTCCAGTCCAAAATGTTTGTGGAACCCATTCATTGAACCTTGTCATCAATAAATAACTCAACAGCTTTGGTTTCTTCTTAGAGGATTTGAGGAAATATTTTTCTTTTCTCATTTTAAATTTCCATGCATTATATCAATTGCACACTGGTTCTTTTCCATCTAGGTCTTTATAAATTGTAAGCAACATGTCATTTTCTTTTGTTTGTGAGACGAAGTAGATTATGAGGCACTCTTCAAACGTTCTCTTTTGGCTGTTTCCCAGATGTGGATGAATGCAAAGACAAGCTGGCCTGCCAGTGTTCGGAATGCAAATGCAAAAATACCTGGGGCAGTTATGACTGCAGCTGCGGTGGTGGTTTATTGTATATGCAAGAACATGACACGTGCATAAGTGAGTGTCCTCTGAGGGTTTTGAATAACCTGCTCTGTTAACCAAACAATCAATTTGCAGCTGTGTATGCACAGCATATTTCAAAGTCCTCATTATGAGTTTTTCAACTGTAGTACAATTTTTCATTTTAAATTGGATGCTTTGAAGGATGTCAATTTCTAGCATGATGAACTGTGCGGTGAAATATATTTTCAGTTTCATCAATTAACATAGAAGCTCAAATCTTAGTGGAACCTATTTCTAAAACTGGTAGATACACCTTGTACCTTATGAAGGTATTGCATTTCAGTTCTTCTGTTTTAGCCACTGCATATCTTAAAAGTAATCTCCAAGTTCAACTCAACTCTAGAGTTGGGACTAGTTTTGGTTATTGGCTCTTGGAATCTTCTATGCTAAATGGGATCACTAGCATTCCACAATACATTTGCTTCTGTCATGTTAGCCTCCACTGATTTATGTTTTACAATGATTTAGGTAAAGCTGCCAACACAAGTTACAGCTGGAGCTTTGTTTGGATTATTATTCTTGGCTTGGCTGCTGCTGGTGTTGCTGGATATGCAATTTACAAGTACAGAATCCGGGTATGTATCTTAAATTTTTTGTGCCATTCCTTATTTTTAGCTTTAATGTAGAAAAACACGCATGTGGCATTTGTCAAATCTTAGCAATCTCGATGGAACATGACTAAAAATGTCTGTTCTTCTTTTGTGTGTGCACGTGTGGTTTGGGTGCAAAATACTTGCCGAACTACATGCTCAAGCATCATGGAGGACCCAAGTTCCTAGTTGATTTAAATGACGGCGCATCATTCAAGGAAAAAAACAGATGCCTGCCAAATGAGTATTTTGAGCATGAAAATCCGGACTCAAACAAATATTATGAATTTGGATTTGGTGGTGTCGAGATACATCTGAAATTATTGATTAACAGGTCTAGTTTTAATGCTAATAACAGTGAACTGAATTTTATCTTTATTAATGTGCACACAGAGATACATGGATTCAGAGATACGGGCTATCATGGCACAGTATATGCCATTGGATGGTCAAGCAGACATCCCTGTTCATCATGCTCCCCGTGGGGACATCTGAAGGTGAGCTAGTGAGATTATGTGCTGAGGCATTGAGTAAAGAAGCAGCATCTCCAAATTTCGAAGTGACCTATCAGCTTCGATTTGGCTTGTAGCTATTTCAGCCAGCACGCTCCCATTTAGTCAAACGTATATGTAAATTAATATTACAAGCTCTGCCTGTAATTCCATGGAACACAGCAAATTTTCAATTCAATGTAAGAAGCGTTATGGGATTCAAAATTTTTGGCCATCTTGGTTGCATTCCAGTTTCTTGCTGCCTAGGTTATCAAGGATTTTTCCTTAGTTTCTAAAACTAATTCAAGTTGTCCTTCTAGCTGAGAGTGATCCTAAGTCCTGTGAAGGTGGACATTTTACATTGTATGGCTTGGATCTTAATAATAACTGTTTTTAGATCAATTGCTCTCCAGGATGATCAAGGTAGCTAAGAAACTGTTTCGTCTTGGCGTATAAATTTACGCCCACGCCCGAATGAAGTAGATTGCACTTGCATACGCTATTAGCTTTATTAGCTACCAATGATTTTAACTGTACACCGGTAACTACAGAACAGTCTTCCTACTGTCTAGAACTTATTGTATCACTAACTTCTGCAAGGTCCTCCCAGGCAAATGATAACAACACTAAAATAGCGTATTGGAGGGAGAAAACAACACGATGTATCCGCCAATATAACTAAACAACACGAAATGAACAAATATCAATATAACCCTGTGGCATTGGAGGGAGAAAACACCAGTAATTTCAGCACATCAAGGGGGAAATACCCGCCAGATTATTGTAACTTTCTCCCATACCCTAGCAACCCAAACTAAAAGTAGACAAAAAGCTGTAATCAGTAACCCGACGCTCCAGAATCAAGCAATGTTTTCTGGGATCCCATCTTTTTCTTCCAGAGCTAGTAATGTCGTAAACCTTCCACCTGGAGGTCACAGGAGAAGTTAATTTGATCAGCTAAAATACAGAACCATGGAAGACCAACTTGGCAGCAAACTTATCATTCTAGGCATAGGTTAACAACAGCATCTTGAGTTTCTTTTTTTTTTTTATTAAAGAAAATGCTGAAAAAGAAAGTGGAGATTCATATATGATGAAGTTTTGCATCACGACAAGTAATAATATTTGTTCAAGAAAGGGTGAGGGTTGAGAGGGAGGAGAGAAGAACAAAGATAACATGCAATCCAACTAACCAGTGGAACAAATACATCAATTTTCTGCTCCATGTCCCAAGTCTGACCCCTTACTCTGCTTACCACTCACGGCGATCTTATATAGATAGAATGCAACCACTGCACCACTGAAAAGCAATACCAGTTATCAGAAAATCAAATGAACACACAACGAGATAAATACCACTATAAATAAAATGTTTGACATAGAGCCTACAAGCATCTGAAAATGGAGATACTCATGTCCTCTTACTGTACTAAGATAAGTCCATGTGGTTTTATGACTCGGAGCAAGGCAAGTGTGTGCATGACCATGCACGCATGCAGCAAGACAGATTACGGATATACTGCTTTCAGAAGGTGGCTTTGACTAATTAAGATGAAGAAACCAAAAAGCATAACCTTAACAGTATCAGAAAAGTATAAACTGAGAGAAGCTACAAGTAAAAAACTTGGCTAGACTGAACAATAACCACTACCAGATCTACCATGAGTTCACAGGCATGAGATGAGCAATGGTTCCTCGTCTTGGATTGAGACTAGTTATGTTATTGGACCTGTGTAAATTGCCCAATGTTATTTTGTGAGACGGTACATTGTGTATCTTGAGCAAAATTGCACTGGATGGCCTAGGATATCATACATGCAGATACCAATTCTTGTTTCATTTGAGATTGAACAATTTTCATCAAAGGCTGCATGATGCAACTCCTGTGCTGCACTCTTAAGAGAATTGAGTGGCAAATCGCAGAACATTTCCTCAATTTTAACCTAGAATTTCCTGAACCTTTCAAACCACATCAAAGTTCAAGTGCTCTAGCACCTTGTCTAATTGTTAGTTTAGACTCGAAAAAAATTACTTTTACCAGCAAACTTTCCATCCTAACTACTAAGGTAGAAAAGAAAATATGGTAGCAGAAAAAAATTAGGGAACAAGGAACCTGATGAGGGTTGCAACAGGAGTAAAAAATGAACCTCCCTGCAAAACAAAAAAGTTTAGACTGTTAGAACTTTGAAACACAACAACAAATATGTAACACAGCAGATAAAACGGGAAAGACGACATGGCTGTTTAAAGAACCCGTACCCGAGTCATTATGATTCTAATGTCCCTAAGAAAGAGTATAGCCACTATTGCTGCAGGACCAAACACAATAGTTAAAAGCTTGAAGTCAAATATACAACAGAAGATAGCATAAGTTGTAGAGAATAAAAAAACCATGTAAGAAAAAAAGTGATCAAGCAATGGCCCGAAATGATAGCTATCCTTTCATCCCGAAGTAGCTCACACACTAATATTATCAGAAAATACAATCAAAATAGTCAGCCTGATGAGTTAGAGCATGGAGGAAAGAATGCCCCAAAGCACCGAAAACATGCACTCACAAAACCTAAATGGTTAAAATATGCAATAGAAGCAAAAACTTATAGATGAGGAAGAGCTGAGCTAGACACTAAAGCTCTTGTCTACGGTGCTTTCTAAATTTTTAACTTAACCCTGATCTCTCTTTGTTACGAACCTGCAAGTGAATCCAAGCATTTCATCCTTATGCTTTGAGACATTCTACACAAGGTGCATGCTCTTAAATTCATAACTTAACGGTGTCCTTTGTTACATATGATACCATATTCCAAAACTTGTCCAAAATGATCCAACTATATAACTAATAAGAAACAGAAAGCAGCCTGCCTAAGCTCGTATAGTTTAGAAGCTACCAACAGAAAGCAATTTGAGATTTTTTCTTTTTATATGTCTATGTTTTGTTATAGAATAGAACCACATACTAACCTGCCTGTCCTTTCAAGGCCAATGAATCTGGCTCTCCTCTTTTGTAAGATTTTAAACTTGATACGCTTAAAGCCAGAAGTGCACCACCAAGAATGACACCAAACCTAATGGAATTGATGCTGCCCAACAGCATGAAGGAGAGAAATCCAGCAGTAGCAAGTAATAAACCTGTGAAGTATAGCAATAGCATGAAAAACATTGAAGCCATTTAAAATAGAAAATACACTAAAAGGCAATTGCCCAGTTAAGAGTAACCAATGTGGGGGTCAAGAGAGACAATTCAACAAAACCTTTCCCAACTCATCCATATTCAGCTAGCATTATTAAGGGTCGTCTAATAGAATAGAGCAGAAGAGCTTGCAACCGCAAATTTACAGTATATTGCAACATTGTTATATCTATCATGTTGTTGCTCCTAACAAATTCTAATTTATGACAGAAACCTCATTCAACAAAATTTTAACAAAATGAGTTCCAGTGGCGCACTAGTCATACCATATGGTATTCCAACTTGGAAATCGCGGACTTTAGAAATATCATTAAAATCATCGGTTGAAGAAGATAATGTTTCCACAACCTCCTTCACTGGTTCTGGAGAATTCTCTGTAGCTGCTACAAGATACTCTATACTATCTTCACCAAGTTCCTTTGCTAGCTCACCCAAATCCTTCTTTGCCTTCACTGCTTGAATCTTTAACTTCTCTGAAGTTTCTTCCAAAATAACCATGGCTTTCTCTGAGTATATCTCATATGCTTCTTGAGAAACACTTTGCAACCTTAAAGCTTGTTCTTTGAAAGATTCTAGTGTCTGCTTCCATACTTCTTCTGATTCTTCACCCTTTAATTTTTTATCTTGACTTTCCTTTTCCACTTCAATCTCTGAATGCTCCTAAACATTACCAACAAAAAATAAGAATAAAACAATAAAAGATGATCCGATTACATCTCATTTCAATTCAACTATTGAAAAGAACCCATTTTAAAAATCTCTCTTGAAATGAAAATTGCAAAGAGAAACAAAAAGCTTTAAAATTTGGCACAAACAAGATGGGATTGCTCAAAATACAAAACCAAATCAAACAATGAAAATTCGATGTTAATCAAACAGCACAGTTTTCTCATGTTCAACAAAAAGCACTAACACCCAACACAAATTCAACATTCAAAAAAGGGAAACCCAATTGGAAAAACACAAAAATCACTCAAAAAGAATTCAAGAATTCAAATTTCAAATTTTCAAACGGTAGATGAAATTAAAAGAATAGGAATTGCAATTCTTACAGAATCCTCGTGAGAGCCAGCAAATACCACAATTTGTCGGTTCAACGAATTCCCAGAACGAAAACCAACGCCAACACCAAGCCCTTTTGGGACAAAAGCCCTTGGAGACTCAAAAGACAACCTGTGACCGCTAGGTTTAAGCAATAGAGATTGAAACTTTAAGGATGGAGCAAACAAAGCCATTGAAGAAGATGAACAAAGAGACGGCCTTTTTGTTAGCAAAGAAGTACAGCCAGCAGATAACAATTCCATTGACACACTCATTTTCTTCTTACCCTTCTTGTTTAGAGAGAGACAGAGAGAAGTCTAGGTATTTGAAGCGAGAGTCACGAGGGGAAGAAGAGAAACGAGGGTTTTAGCAGTGGGATACAGTTTTCCTACTTCCTTTGCCTTCGGACTAGGAATCGTGTAATGTCTTGGTTACACGTATTGAGAAATGTTGGCATGAAATTTACTCTAGTCCTTATATTCTTAACAATATTTCACTTCTCCCTTCATATTCATAGATAAGAGTTTTTCAAGGAGAATAATAGAATTATATATATTATTTTCATTTATTAATTTAATTATCTTTCTCCTTCAATTCTAATCATTTTCAAAATATTATTTTCAATTATAGAATAATATTTTGAGAATAATAGAATGATATTAAACATGATAAAAGATTTTGATAACCAACCACCCATATCGAATTCTCAAAATATTATTTTCATAATAATTTTTAAAATAATGCAATTTATTTTCTAGCCTTTAATAATTTGAGTTTCTATTACATGGAGATTGATTTAATTTTTTTTAATGATAGAGTAGCATAAAAAAAAAGAAATTGACGTGGATGCTAAAACCTCGTGAAAATAAGTTTTAGAAATTAATTTATTAATAAATAAAATACATAAAATTTATTTTCTCTCTAGCTATTTTTCAGTCAATTGATTTCATAAAAAATCACAAAAAAAAAAAACAAGTAAGGAAGATCCTATATAACGAATAATAAAAGGGTTTTTTTTTTCTCTATTCTTAAAAAAAATATTTTTTTTTTTTTACCTATTTATCTATAAATAAGAAAATGCATGCATTAAGGTTTGGACAGTAACCTTAGACATCCTACAACTACAAGAAGTTGAATCTCCTTTGTGCTCCGTAGCATGTGCACGGAGGAGTTTATTTGAAGAAGGGAATAATAGAGAGCGCAGACGGCAAGAAAAGGATTGGATGCAATCGGCGTACCGTTGTTTTTCTTGGCTATTTTTACGGCCATATTATTCATGTGAAGAGGAAGAACTTTAGCCGTGTCAAGGAAAAAACAAAAGAAGAAGAAGACAGAAACAGCATGAAAAGACGTCTAATCATTTATTTATTTATTATTATAGATACGATGCTACGGTATACCATTTGTAGTTGTAAAATCAGAAAATTATAGTTAATAGTGTTGAGGATTGGCTTGGAAATGTGATAACAACTGTTTTTTATTTTAAAAAAATTATTTTTAATATTAATGTGTTAAAATAATATAAAAATAATAAAAATATTTTAATTTTTTAAAAGATATTTTTAAAATACAAAAATAATAAAGCTTTTACTCCATATCAATAGTTTTTTTTTATAAACGTGAGTGTTCGGGTCAGTTTGCGTGTATCTCGACTAATCTTACAAGTCATGAAGTTAACAATTATGTAAATCTTCAATGGCTATCCTATTATCAACCACAAAACTCAAATATAAAAATATAAAAAAATAAATATTTTAATTTCAAATTCTTAAGACTTGAATACGGAGTTCATACCAGCAGTTCTTGTAGTCTAGATTTGTTGGGCAACGTCTGTTATTAAACGTTGTTGTGTAAACAGCTAGCAATGCCATGGCATGTCAAGATTTGTTGGGCATTACTCTGGCCCAGGATATATAATTGATAAATCATGAGCTTCAAATGTCCAGAAATATTGGGCCCTGATGGGCCATGTTTTTGCCGTTTTATGGGCTTCTGTTGAGT
>Ga0325411_1007000_pt1 | contig 12311 bp, 11 predicted proteins | sample PopdelMetagenome_13_FD_206181 | JGI IMG/M metagenome (GOLD analysis project Ga0325411, IMG submission 206181) | Populus deltoides microbial communities from Bellville, Georgia, United States - Xylem-PdIQD-R4 | ecosystem: Host-associated > Plants > Phyllosphere > Stem > Wood/Secondary xylem... | reverse complement strand
TTGGGTGTTTTTGAGTTGTGGTCGAATGGTTTGATTTGTTTGGAGTGTTGGCTGAATATTTGTTTGTGTTTGGATGGGTGGCCAAATGGGTTGTAGTGGTTTGAGTTCTAGCCAAATCTGATGGTCTTCTCTCCCCTTGTTCCTCACCTTGATTTTCTCTCCCCATCGCCTCATGCTCACTTTTTAGCTTTATTTGATCATCATACACCTGTTTGGGTGTAAGAGGTACAAGAGTGATGGTTTTACCATCTTTTACAATGGTAGACCTATTTTTAACCCCATCATGAATTGCCTTCCTATCATATTGCCATGGTCTCCCCAACAAGATGTGACTTGCATTGGTAAGTCACATAAAAACAAGCCGATGATCTTACTTGTGTATAAGGAGTGATGCGGATCAGCTCAACACCAAGCGTAATCATGCCAATGACCCATTGGAGGTGCCAATTAGGCCAATCACAAGAGCTAGGGCAAAAAAGCTTAAAGAAGCATTGAATGGGCTTGTTCAGAACATATGGAGCAAAATGGACCTAGAGGGGCTTGAAACATTTAAGGAGCATGAAGGAAAGCCTTTAATTCATCTAGTTCAGGTCCAAAAAGAGCCCAATTTGTGTGGAACAAGGGGTTGATGTGTTCGGCCCAATACTAGCCTTGTTAGGCTTATTTGAAATTGTGTTTGGATTTAACCTTTTAACTCCAATGGATTTGATTCATTTGCCCGTTGATGAAAGTGTTAGTTTGGATGGTAATTGTAAAGCACAGGTGGTGAAAACACTTCATGAGAGTGTGCAGCAACAGATTGAAAAAAGGAATCATGTGTATGCGACCAAAGCCAATAAAGGGCGCAAACATGTTGTCTTTCAGCCCGACGATTGGGTTTGGGTGCATATGCACAAGGAGAGATTTTCGGCCTATAAGAAATCAAAGCTACAACCACGAGGAGATGGGCCATTTTAGATCTTTGAGAGGATCGATGATAATGCTTATAAAGTTGATTTGCCAGGTGAGTATGGTGTTAGTGCTACCTTTAATGTTTATGATCTTACTCTATTTGATGTAGGTAATGATTCGAGGTCGAGTCCTTTTAAAGAGAGAGGGAATGATGCGGATCAGCCCAACATCAAGCGTAATCATGCCAACGACCCATTGGAGGTGCCAATTGGGCTAATCACAAGAGCTGGGGCAAAGAAGCTTAAAGAAGCATTGAATGAGCTTGTTCAGAACATATTGAGTAAAATGGACCTAGAGGGGCTTGGGACATTTAAGGAGCATGAAGGAAAACCTTTAATTCATCTAGTTCATGTCTAAGAAGAGCCCAATTCGTGTGGAACAATGGGTTGATGTGTTCGGCTCAATACCAGCCTTGTTAGGCTTTTTTTCCCCTAATGCTACAAGGATAAAAGTCAGCAATTTATTCTTCCAATTAAGTAAGGAAGTTGGTCATATCTTATTCCTAAAGAGGGGACGGGTATTTAATGCTTTTCCTAACTTAGAAATGAAAGTAATTAAATCAGCAACACATGAGGAAATTTGTTTTCTTATTTGTCCAAGTTAAACAAGGAAATCCAAGCAAATCAAGGACATCAAAGGGGGGCAGCAACATAAAATTTCCAAATCAGATTTTTCCTAGTTTATTTAAAACTTCTTAAGGGTGACAAATCTGATTCTAGCATATTTAGGATGATAACTTTCAGATTTTTATTATTTTTATTATTTTCTTCTTAGTTTTTGGGTTATTATTACTTATTCAAGTCAATTGTAAATGGGCTTCATATAAGTCCACCTAAAGGGGATTTTTTTTGGTAAGTTGACGTATGTAACCACCTAAAGGGGATCCATTAAGGTTTCTTTAAGTCTAAAGTCAATATAAATAAAGGCATAACCAAACATGTAAGGTTACGTAATTTTCATATCAATAAACTTCTTTGCTGCACTTGCTGTGTGTTGGTGGGATAATCTTCCTTCTTTGGTTCTTTAAAGGACTGAAAATGACTTATCGAAGAACAACTGTCTTCATGGCATCATCCTTATACTTCTCGTTCGTGAATCAATATTCGTTAGGTGGGGGTCTCCGTTTCCAATAGTGCTGGTGCCTAAGTACAAGTTATATTTGCGTCACATTCCTATCGAACCTGATTTACTTGGCTTTCCGGGAATTAGCGTCTTTGCGTGTGGGTTGCGTGACTGTGTGATCATGAGGTTCACATTAGGGTATATATGACTTTTTTTTTTAACAGTAAAATGAATTCACTACCCTTCAGTTCAAGTTGTTTTAAGTTCTTCGGCAAGGGTGTTTAAGTCTTTATTTTCAAAAATACAGTGAAAATATATTTCGTACCCTCGCGGCGACCCTCGATTGATTTCAGTTTTTTTTTTTGTTTTGTGAATAAGAGAGTCGCCACCTAGTATTATGGTCACTAGGAACCCTAACTGGTCTTTCAGAGATATAAGGCAAGGGACTGGTTGCGTAAAGGGAAGATATTAGCACCCCTAGTATGCCCTACCTTAGGTAAGCTGTTTGGTGTTTGGTTTGCCTTATAATTGCTATGGTGTTGGTGTTCTCTTAGTTAGGTTTCCTAGGATAGGTTTGCTATGATGAATGATTTGGGTTCAAAGTCTAAAAGCAAGAATCCTTGGCTAATATAGATCATACCTTTGGATATGTCTGCAAAGTGTCAAGGGGAACCAATGTAGATCTCTTAAAATCTGTGTTTGATTCAGACTAAATTTATTAAGATAGAAATCCAAGGAGATTTAATGTGCTTTAAAAGCTCATTTTTCCCTTAGTTTTTTGTGCTTTAAACGCTCAGTTTTCCCTAAGTTTTTCAAGAGTTCGCGACTCGTAAATCGCAAGGAAAAAAAACAAAGATTTAGAAATCTAAGGAAATTTAGAGCGCTTTAAACCGTGGAGTCAAAAATTGAAATGTCCTTAATTATAATCGAGGCTTCTTTCAACGATGCGTGGTGACTTATTATTCCTGGAAAAATATTTTGGATATTAACCACTTGGGTTTCTTTATCTAAACATTAACAGCAAATAATAACAAATTATTCCCAATAATATTTTAAATATTCATCCCTTAGGGATTTCTTTATCCAAACATTAACGGTGAATAATAGATGAATTCCCCCCTAAAATAAGATTTTTATATTTTTTAGAATATTAGTCAACACGCTTTGAATTTTTACAAACATGTTATAAAATTCAGAAATGCAAGAAAATAAATTTTTGTTGTGTTTAAAAAATCCATGCGAAAACATATTTTTGAAACTTCAAATATTTATTTTTTTATAAAAAAACATTCAAAACATGTTAGAGTATTGGCTGTATGCAACACATAAGAAAACATTTTTTGTTTTTCAAACATATATATATATATTTTGCAACATTTCATGGAAAATCAGGTATTTTAATACTAGATTTGTATTTCCACAATGTAAAAAAAAAAAATACAAACCATGAACTAAATACACGAGAAAACCAATGATATTACTCGTTTGTTTTTGGGGCTGGGTCCAGCGGGGTCATTGGCCCAAACCAGTGACCTCGCTGGGCACTGTTGCAGATTTGCATGCGTGAATTATTCACGCATGCACTGCACAGTGTGAAGGTAATTAATTTACCTTCGCACAGTGCCCAAATCCTTTTACCTAAATGCACAACAGAACAAAGAAAGAAAGACTTACTTGGCGAGGCAGCGGCTGGAGGCAAAGTGGAGGAAGACGACTGGTTGCTGCTCAAGAAGGATGTCCCTGCTCGCTGTTCACGGTGGAGCCAGGTGTGCTGGCTGTTGTCTCTGCTAGTTTCAGACGCAGTTGCAGATGAAACAGGAAATGGTGACCTGCTGGCTAGTCGATATTTCCCCTCTGTTTCTCGTGTTGCTGGAAGGGAAGGTTGGCTTTTGCTAATTCTGCTACTGCGAATGAGGAAAGATGTGGCTTCTGTTGGTTCCATCACTGCGACTGAGGAAGGATATGGTTGCAGAGGAGGCTACAGCTAGGCGAGTGGCTCAGCTCGTTTCTGGTTGTTGTGTTGACAGAGAAGGAAGGCCTGTAAGTGGTGTTCACGGTGGTTGCAAGCTGAAGGAATGAGGTCTGGTGAAGGGAGAAAGGAAGCTTGTGTGCAGAGGGAAAGTTTTAGCCGAGAAAGGGGGAGGAGCAGTGACGGCTGTTGTGGAGAGGGAGAGCAGCACCGACTGCCTCTTGGTTGGGAGAGAAGACCGTGAATTTGTGTTCAGCTAAAGAGGGAAGGTCGTGCATGTGGGGGTTGAGGGGAAAAAGAAAACCAAAAGGGAAAAAGCTAGAATCCGAGAGAAGAGAGTGTTGGTGCTGTGGTCGGGTGTCTGTGCGGGTGCAGTGGCTGAGATGGAGAAATGGAGGGGCTCTCGTTGGTGGCTGGCTTAGAGAGGAAAAAGAATTAGAAAGATAGGGGCAACGACATGGTTTCGGTCAGGAGAAAAAATTAGGTTTAGGGTTTTTTTTGTGGTTGCCTTAAATTTCTCTTTTTAAAAAAATTATCCTCGGTAAATTGTTTTTTTTTTTTTTTGCATATGGCTGGAGGTTTACTTATATAGAAAATCTCTACACGTGTTATTTAAGGAAATATTGCAATAATTATTGTAGAGATTGTCTTCTATAACCAACACCAACAAATCCTATATATGATATTTTATATTGCAATGATTATTTTCCATAATTAGCACGAATCAAATCATATATCTATGGTATTTTATATTGCAGTAATTATTTATGATTCAGTAATTATCTCATTGACATATTATTTCCTTAATATTAGCCCTGATGCTCTATGTTATCGCCACATGTAAACCCTTATTTTTTTATTTTTTATTTTTAAAAATTTATCGAAATAAGGGTAAAAAATTAGGTAGCAACAATATATATTTTCCCTTTAAACCAAAAAAATAAAACATGGGTATAGAGGCTTTTTGGTCTTTTCAGCTTTGTTTTTTCTTTAATTCCATAGTCATTAGGGCTAATTTGGTTCTTTTGATGTCAATAATTAATTTTAAAATTCAAAAAGTTGTTAGTCTCATATACGCGCTAGCAAGTGAGAGGTGTCTATGTTGTTTGGGCAGTACATGTTGCACCTACCGGTGGCCAAACCCGCCCTTTCACCTTGTTAGTAGAAGTGATGACGCTTCATCTTCCTTCTGGTGCGGTGTATGTCGGCGGTGGCTGGGCGATTTAATGAGCCTTTTTTTTCTTCTTTTCTCTTTTCTCTCCCTAAATGTATAACTTTGTCCTCCTTATTTTTAGTATTTTGATTTCTTTTCTTTTTCTTAGCCCTTTTATAAAAGTTTTGTTTGTTTTTAATTTAGTAAAAAAATTCAATTCTAATTTGTCATGTATTATTTTTTTCAAATTGGTCCTTATTCTTTTGATTTATAATTTCTTTTCTTGGCCTTTTTGTAAAAGTTTTATTGGTTATAAATTTTATCCTTCAATCCAATTATATGATGTATTATTTTTTATTATATAGTCTTCATTCTTTTAATTTTTTTTTCCTTTTTGTTAGAGTTGTTTTTCTTTTCAATTTAACCTCTAATTTATTTTTTATTTTGATTTCCACCCTTATTCTTTTAATTACCATTTTGTTTTTAATTTTAAGTCCTTTTATGTAATTGATTTTTTTCCTTGATCTCATCCTTCAACGTTTGATTTGCCGGGGATTTGGCTTCATGGTTTTTTCATGTATGGTGTTTTCAATCTAATGACCCAGTCATGAGTTTTAAAACTTAACACGGGCCAACATTCTTTTTTATTTTATCATTTGATATTATTATTTTTTTAAAGATTGGCTTAGTAATTTTCTTCAATTTCTTTTCTATTAGGTTATCTTGATCTCATAGCTTGTGCCACAAGTTTTGCGGGTGAACCTAGGTTGGCTCACCCCTTATTACCCAAGTTACATATCTATCATATTACCTCATGTGTCACTAAACTTAATTTTTTATCATTTTTTTATCCAATTTCATGCTTTAAAAGTGTTGTTTTTTTCAAGTTATCGTATTCTCTGTTTTTTTTCCATTTACTATCATTGTTTATTTTTTTATCATCTAATTAAAATAAAATTAACTTATACTAAACCTAGTCGGGGTTATTTTGTATGTATTTCTTTTCCATTTCTTTTTGTTATTTCTTTTAAATGGCTTGCAGCACTTGGACTATAGTTGCCTTTTTATTTTTATTTTCTAATTTTAGTTGTTATTTTAATTGATACTTTTTTTAAAAAAATGTGTTTTTTAAAATAGTTTTTTAATTTATGTTTGAATTAATATCCTTTCTCTATAATTTTTATTTTTTATTTAGCCTTTTTTTAATAGAGGCTTATATTAAATTATTTTATATGTATTTAATTTTTGAAGATATTATTCTTATTCATCTTAAAAATAATTATGTTTTATATAGATGAACTTTATTTTTACAAATAATAAATATTTTTTTAAATAATATTTCTAATATGTGTGCCCTTGCATAATTTATTTTTTCTTTTATTTTTTTTCAATCAATTTAATGTGCGTGTCTATTTTTGTTATAAATGATTGCATAAAAATTATTTTAATAAACAAAATCAGTAAACATAACTGAGTAAATGTTTCATATTGCGAGATTAAATATTTTAATTTATATTTGTCTCTTGATTTTTTCAATTGTGTTTTTAATTATCGTTAATGATTTTTTTTCTATTTATATAATGGTTCTAGATTTTTTTAATTAGATTATTTTATAAGATTTTTGATTTATACTTAGAATGTTTTATGTAAAAAAACTTATTAAAAAAGTCTGTATATCTATCTTTTTCAAAAAAATATACTACCAGCGGCGAATCATGGTTCAAACAACTACTATTATCTGTATTCTGTCTTTTGCTATAAAAGCATTTAATCTAATAGTTCATTTTTGAGAAGCAGACATGTTCAGATGGCCGTGATGTGACAAGGAATACATTTAGCTTTCCCTTTCCAGACAATTTTTCAATTTTTTTAAACCAGCTGTACAAGTAAAATATAATATCGATGAAGGCAGTACTGGAAAAACCACTGTTCCTCCGATCCTTCTTCAATATTTTTTCCGCTGGACTCTGGGGTGTGGAACTACAAAGGCTACACGCCTGGTGGGTGCAACCTGCTATCATGCAAAATGCGTCAGCAAAGCATTAGTCAGGTTTATGAATTAGAATCTTCAATAAAGACAAGACAAATGAATTGATGAGCATAAATAAATTAGGCTCCCAGACAAGTGATGATGAATTTGCATATCGTCAATGCTATTCACGTCGCGCTAGACTGCACCGAAAGTGCAGTGCAGATAGCATTTAGGGTACTAATAGCTCCATCGAACTATAAATTGTTGAAGTTTAGTTAGGAGATGCATCATCTCCCTTGGTCTCCAAAAAATCTCGTAACGGTGTTGACAAACTTTTGGCTATTAAAACGTGATGAACTCATTGAAGTTTGATCCAAACTTACTGATCACGTGATCATATAACTCATAATCAAGATTGAGGTTTGATCCCGGAAAGCTAAAATAGATCTGATAGGAATATTACATAATAAAAACCTGTCTCAAGACACCAATACTATTGGAATAAAGTAGAATGACACCACGGAATCAGTTAATCTTTGATAAGTGAGATTCAGTTCATTTAAGAACTGAAGAATGCAAGAATTACTCTCACATGTTAAAAGTAAAAAAATTCAAAAGTAATATTCATCAATGGCTGCCGAAATTTTAGTTACATGAGTTTAAACAGTTCTTGAAAAATTAACCCTAATAGACCCTTTATATGAACTTATAAGAGGTCCACTCAAAACTGATCTAAAAACCCTAAACTGAAAAGCTCATAACCTGATTCAAACAAGCCTTGAATTCTAGCCGAAAAAAAGGTATTAATTAAGCTCAAACATGAAAGAAAATAATAAAAATAATTAATTTGTCATTAAATACCACCAACCCTGCTTTCCTCGTGTAACTAGGATGAATATGGAATTCTTATAAAAAAAGATTCTGAAACATTAATGAATCCTTACTACAATTGGAGATTATATTGCAGCTCATTAAAAATCCTTGTGGAACTAGAAAATTCCCAAAAACAAGCTCCAAAATCCTTGTAGGAAAATGATTCTTGCCAAATAGAAAGTCCACAAGTCAAAAGAAAATAAATAACAACATTCATACAACATGTTCTGACCTATATCATAAGTCCTTCCTGAACTCCGATTCACTTGAAAAGTTACCCCAACATAGAAACATACCTTTGGAATCTTATGGTAAAGATTCAGCTTGATCCAACGATTGGATTTGGAGTTTTGCTCAATAGCATAAAACTGGACGGTAGAAAATTTTATGCCAAAATCTGAATCTAACCTTGCTTAGGTCATATCACAAAGCTGAACTGTATCATTCCCTCCCTCTTCAAGAAGATTCACTTTTGAATCTTGAATAGGATTAGTAGCGACTCCATTAGCCTCTTGTTTAAAGCCTTCGAAATTCCTTTGTTGCTGAAAGCTTTCTCCACCAACATTGTATGGAAGTAATAACTTACAAGAATTTCAAATAAGCACGTCATACTAACCACTTGTGTACATACTTTTGAGAAATAACAACAGCGGCTCTTCTTCGTCTTTTATTTTTTTGGCGTTGTACTCCTTTTTCCATGATGCTTGAAGATCATAGAATAATCTTCTACACTTATCAACTTCTTGTTCTAAAACCCATAAACCATGGCTTAGTTTTTTGCATCCTTGAGCTAGAATCCTCCTTTGTTCCCTCTCCCTTGCTAAATACATGACACAAATAGGAAAAATAGAAGAAGACGAAGACACTCTTGGTCCGACCTTCTTATTGTATGCCTTAGCCATTATACTTTGGTATAACCAGTTGTGATAAACGACCACTACTAATCTCTTTTCATTGATCAAATTTAACTGCTTCAATCTCAGCTTTGCCTATTCCGATTAATCCAATTTTGAATTCTATAAGACCTTAAATGATTGAATCTCTCGTTCTAAAGGCATAACCGCTTTCATCCCGTATATCAAAGAATAAGGGGTTGCACGTGTAGAAGTTCTAACTATGGTGTGATATATGCGAATTGTGTATGGAAGCATTTCATTCTAATCCTTGTAGGTGACCACTATCTTATGTATGATCTTTTTGAGATTCTTGTTAGTAAGGAGAAGAATTCAGGTGTTTAATATTCCACCTAGTGCAGAGCTCAATAATCAGCATTCCATTGAAATTCTGAGCGTTATCGGTTATCAATCTTGTTGGTAAACCATAACAACATATCATATCTTTCAAAATTTGTTTTGTTTCTGTTGATTTCGTTCCTGACATTATACTATCATCATATTTTGATATTTGGCTTTGTTTGAGTCATTTTCATCACTTTCATATTTGTTTGTTTTTCGATAAGTTCTAGTCCAAACAAAAGTCAGATTCGCAATCTTGAGTCTAAATCAATGTTCTTCTTGTTTTTACTATATTATCACTACAAGATTTCACAATTTTACCGATAGACCAATTCTGTCAGTGTATGATTAGAAGTTCATCGGTGATTTTTTTACCGACATCATTACCGACAGATTACGTTTGTCAGCTTTCTCTTCGTCGGTGATTCCCCCTTCCATCGCTATATCGGTCGGAAAAACAAAAAAACCATTTGCCGATGGTTTTACAGATGAAATTTGCGCGCCAAAAAAAAATATTCCTGTTTGAAATATACTGACAGATTTTTATTCTGTCGGTGATATTGTGATTAACCGACGGAAACCATCCGTCGGTAAATCCGTCGGTGAGTGGATGAAATACTGACCGAATATATCCGTCTGTAAATTTGTCGGTACTGGTCACAGCTACTGTTAAATGCTGACGGATTAATTCCGTCGGTAAGTCTGTCGGTGAGTGTTTAAAATACCGACCGAATTCATCCGTCGGTAAAACCCTTGGTAATAGTTTTTTTCTTAATTTATTTTTAAAAAAATTATTTAGGATATATAATATAAAACTATATAAATTAATTGTAATACAAACCAATTATGCAAATAAAATTTATATTAAACATAAAAAACAAAGTTAAATAATATTCATTACAAACTGAATATGTTTCAAGAAAAATATTAAATGAAGTTTTAAAGGTAAATAATGTTGATTACAAATTAATATAAAGGTGGAGCTAGAGGAGGAGGAGGAGGAGATCCTGGAGGAGGTTGGTGGTTATACGGCCAAAAAAGATTAGGCGCACATGTTCCACTATTTGCCATGTTCATAATCATTTCGCGAAGCTGTTCATAAGCCGCTTTTTGTTGTTCATAAGCCGCTTCATACTCTGCTTTTTGTTGTGCTTGAGACGCTTTGATTTGCTCAGACTCCACTTTTTGTTCCGCTATTTGTTGTGCATGAGACGCTTTGAGTTGTGCGTACTCCGCTGATAGGTTATCGTATTTCTTGGTGAGTTGAGTCGTGTGTTGCTGCAAGGCCACGAACTCCTTAGATTGGGAGCTCCCAATGGTTGAAACACTACTGGTCAACCACAAGTTGTCAGCCGTAGTGTTAGAGAGCCCGTAAACCCGATTTTTATCGGGTCCACCTAACGAGCCAACCTCCATCCACAAATCCGGATCGAATTCCAGATGGGTCAAAATATCATCCTCATATCTCTCCCTCAACCAATTATTATAGGTCTCCTGAAAAAAAAAAAGTAATCATCATATTCAATACAATAAACATAATAACTTGCATAATAACTTACAAAATAAAATGGTTGAATAAACATACCATGAAATGTTAAGCACGATTATCAACGAACTGTTGCGTCCCCTTCTGGCGGTCTTGACTCTGCACGTGCGTCTACACAAACAGCTCCATTGGGCCCGGCTCACGTCCAAGAGATGCAGCCTATAATGAAAAAAGATATATTAACAACAACTAAATTTAAGGATCTATGTCATTTAAATTAATCTTACCATCCGTTTTGCATGTGCAGCAAATGGAACGGAGCCGCCAGTGTGCGTTGTCACCCCGCCATGAATTGGCCGATTCTGGTTGCTAGCACCGGACTGTGAGCGTCGTGTGAATCGCTCAGACGTCACGTGCTCAATATAGTGCGACCATATATCTTCCAGGATATATATCGGTTTGAAATCCCTCCACAACATCGTTCCAGCCTTGGAAACCCCTATCCCTTGCGGTTGTTTTTGCCTTTTTTTGTGCTTCATACCAAAAATCACGCAATGTACTTCACACAACCAAAAATTACATTTCGAAACATAAATTTTTGTCTGAAAAAAATCTTGTATTGTTTTCGATCTTACCTAGTTGCCGCGTGATTTTCCCACACCCTCCTCACAACAGTGTTATGCTCACTGTCCCAGCAGAATTTGTGCTGTGTATAAATAAACAAGTTTAAATAAAAATAATAATTTATTTACAATTATATTAATAATTTATTAGAAATAAGCTGAAAATTATAAATTAACACCAACCTGAAATCTGCCAAACCATGCATTGATTTGAGGCATCTATTCAGGATGCTTGGATATCTAACTCCATTGAAACAATGGAATCTCCATCAACGATTTAAACGCCGATGATATTACTCGGGCGACCTCAATGTTTGTGAACCTGAAAATAAATGAAATAAATTAAATAGTGATTACTTCATAAATTATGTTGTAATTTTTTTAAAAAAATTAAACCTTAACAAACTTACATTGAAAGGTCGTCCTTCCACTGTGTCTCGTACTTGTGGGTAAATTGATTCCGCTGCGAAGGCACCTCACCTCTGCGCTGTGAAGTAGCACTGAAAGAGACATCATCGGTTGACGGCGCAGGTTGTGTAGGTGCCTCTTCTTGAGAGGCACCTAAGGAAATATCATCATCGCTGCTAGACGAACTAGCTGCGACTGTACGTGAGCGACCAACTCTGCTTTTCATTCTACGCATCTACATAATTTTATACAAATAATTATATAATTAAATTCAAATGTTAAAAAAAAATTTCGACAGCACCTCCCCTTTACTGAATACTACCCAAATCCACAAACCTGCACATATTAACAAAAGCCACAACCAATTGACCCAATCTATACTAACTATTCCAACATATTCAATTGCTAATCCTAAGGTAAATTCAACATTAAGAATTACAATTCAACAAATTATTCAATAATTATGCCAATGCAACAATAAAATATATTCAATAAATTAAAAAACAATTGTAGACTAACAATTAAAATTAATGAAAAAAATTAAACATAAATCATGCAATAAATAGAGTAAAATTAACA
>Ga0325411_1006998_pt1 | contig 12317 bp, 7 predicted proteins | sample PopdelMetagenome_13_FD_206181 | JGI IMG/M metagenome (GOLD analysis project Ga0325411, IMG submission 206181) | Populus deltoides microbial communities from Bellville, Georgia, United States - Xylem-PdIQD-R4 | ecosystem: Host-associated > Plants > Phyllosphere > Stem > Wood/Secondary xylem... | reverse complement strand
AATACTAATAATGACTTTTTGAAGAAAAAAATTATTCATTATATTAAAAACAAAATAAAATAATTTTTTAGATTAAAATATATGTTGCATTCCACATTTCAAATATTAGTCAAGATAAAAACTATTATTATCACTACAGTATGTTCATTTTTATTTAATATCTACCATAAACTATGACAAATTATTCAGTTGAATACACTTCAAATATTCATCAAACATATTAAACATTACCTTAATGTTTGTGTGTGTATATATATATATATTACAATTTAATATTTTTAGAAAATCTTTAAATGTTTATGCCACATCGATAAAAGATTAATATAAACAATTTAAGTATAAATAATAAAAAAAATTGAAAAGTGTAATATAAAAATAATGTTATGTTATATTTATCAGCAATAGTTTATAATAATAATAATAATAAGAAGAAGAAGAAGAAGAAGACATGGAAAAGGTTTTTTTAGATGAATATTAAAAAGGTTAAACGACAAAACATCTAAAAAAGAAAACGATGGGTCGTGTATTTCTTTTTTGGAGCCCCTTAAAACCCTCCATAAACCTCTACAGCGAACACCACACCCGCAAAATAGAGATGTCGTCTCTTTGCCGGCTTATCCGCCGTACATTATCGACCGCCACCACCGCCACCGCCACCGACAGCACCAAAGCCAAATCTTTCTGTAAAGAAATATATAAAGAACGCAATCTTGAGCAACTCGTCGAGAAATTCAAAATTGCATCTGTAGACGAGGATTTCCGCACAAAACCTTCCGTTTACAAAGAAGCCGTTCGCCGCCTCGCAGCCGCCAGGAAATTTAACTATGTAGAAGAAATTTTAGAGGACCAGAAGCAATATAAGGATATATCTAAAGAGGGTTTTAATGCTCATTTGATTTCTCTGTATGGTTCAGCGGGCATGTTCGATAATGCACGCAAGGTGTTCGACGAAATGCTTGAAAGAAACTGCGCTCAGACAGTCGTGTCTTTTAATGCGTTGTTGGGGGCTTGCGTTAACTCGAAGAAGTTTGATGAAGCAGAAGGGTTGTTTAAAGGGCTATCCAAGGAGTTAGATATTGAACCAGATTTGGTTTCGTATAATACAGTCCTCAAGGCTTTTTGCGAGATGGGCTCAATGGATTCGGCTGTTACATTGCTAGATGAGATGGAGAAGAAAGGCTTGGAGGCTGATTTGATTACTTTTAATACGCTTTTACATGGGTTTTATGCGAAAGGAAGGTTTGTTGACGGGGAGAGGATTTGGGAGCAAATGAAGGAGAAGAATGTTGAACCAGATGTACGAAGTTATAATGCGAAGTTGCTTGGATTGACATTGGAGAAGAGAATGGAAGATGCGGTTAAGGTTGTTGAAGAAATGAAGAGTGAGGGGATTCAACTTGATACCTTTAGTTACAGCACTTTGATTAGAGGGTTTGTCAATGAAAGGGATTTGAAGAAAGCTAAGCATTGGTATCATGAAATAGGGAGAAGTGGTTGTAAACGGGATAAATTGACTTTGGAGGGCTTGATTCCTTTTGCCCTTCAGAAGGGTGATTTTATGTTTGCTTATGGTATTTGCAAGGATGTTCTCTGTAGCAAGTTGCTTGTTCAAAATGCTTTGATACAAAGCGTGGTGGATGCATTGGCTAAGGAGTCAAGGATGGAAGCAGCAAAGGAGCTTGTGAATCTTGGGGATGCACATCATACCTATTCATATAAGTTGAATTTGCCTTCTATTTAGCTATGTATTGTCCTTTATGGTTTTGACTTTTTATCTGGTAAAGCTGCAAATGTTTAGAAAATAAGTAGTTTACTAAGCATTTGGAGTTAAATAATTCCAAACATTTTAGCTTGGAGATGCTTTTCAATAAGTAGTACTCCAGAATTTTCTGTTTGTTTGGTTTTGTATTTTATGGTCGTGGTAGTCAATCTATCTTTTAACTTGTCAATGACATTTGCAAGCTCTGCTTTTATTTTATATCAATTTTATATTGTTAGATTTGCTAGATTTTGTTTTCATGTTGTTACGCATCATTTCACAGTTGAGTGCCTGTTATGAATGCACTAATGAAGTCCTAAACTATTTCACAGTTGAAATTGCTTTGAGATGCAATTTCTTGTATTGTACAGTTCCTCTATCTGTCTGAAAATTCATCTTTCAGCAATGAAGACTTTGGATGGTTGTCGCCTTTGTATATGAGCCCCTTAGTACTCAATCTACATGATTGTTAAATATTTAGTTAAATGTTGTTCTTTATCTCTATGTTAGCCACAGATCATGGAGCAGATTTAGAGTGTTTACTTGCTTGCTTGCATCGAGATGAAGCTGAACATTGAAGTCTTAAAAGATTTATGATGCAGTAACACACACATGCAGTGCGTTTGAAGCATATATTAGAAAGTTCAAATACAGGGGAGCGAATAGCCTTGAGGAATACTGAAATCTACCCCACACTCCCTATATTCTATCCTTTCTAGGATATGAAATTTAAGATCCACTGGAAGGGCAGCTGAGTATGATCATCTGTGCATTCTTAGGCATATAATATGTGCTCCAAATATGTTTCAAATGCAGATGTTAACTACTAGTTTAACGAAGTTGGAAGCTTGGTAACTTCAAAGATATTGTTTAGAACTGATAAAGGGAATCAAATGAGAATGTGGTGTTAGTTGGCTTTATCTGTTTCTCTGGAAATTCACTGTTCTCAAATCTGAAGTGTTCCAATTTGACTAAACCCCGGAGCAAGAATGTGATTTTATGATTGTTGTTTTAGTTAGGACCCTTGAGAAATACTCAACAGCTAAAATCAAACAAAATAAATCCGATGGAAATGTGCATGGACTGGAGTTTCCTCTTTATCCTGTTGGCATGACTTAATTTCACTTGTTGGAAATTTCATTGTATTACTTCATCGATTACATCTTGAGTTGCTTCTAATTGCACTGGCTGTTTTTGTGAGAAATATAGGAACAGAAAATGTTGTGCCTCTCTGAATGTAAAGTTACATTCAATTAAATATTAGATCAAGTTCTATGAAATGAAGTTTATGGACCGTTTGTGTTCTTCTTTTGTTTAGTAGCCAAAAAAGTTTGAGTCTGACACTGGTGTGTGGACAGCATATGCAAGAGATTGTTTTACTCTTTCTTCCTTGTGTGCATGGGTGCGCAACTCTGTATTAGGATTGCTATGTAGAACTGGCTTCTTCTTCTTCTTCTTCTTCCTTGTGCTCATGTGTGCGCTTGTCTGCGGGTGTATTTGGATGGATGTAATGAAAAGGTTCGCAGTTTGCAACAATGGAACAAGTTGGATGGCTGAAAGTACCCAATATATTGAATTCATTGAATCCATACTTGATTTAGGGTTTTGAACTTGTGATTAATTGTTTTTGGGTGTTAGAACTTACAAGGAGGCTCACTGCACAAAAACTAGTCCCTCCTCCCTCCATCCCTTGTCTGAATATTTACTCGAGTCCAAGTCACTTGAAGAACATGGAAAATGACTTCACACTTGTTGGCTCATATGCTGAGGTGATTGGTTCCCACACCATTATCAAGGTTGGAATTCAAGGGAGATTACTGCCTTTTTCATTTTCTTTTAGGCATAAGCAAACAGGTGTGAGTGTGTACAATCTGTTTCAAACTTGATTAGAAAATCTGATCATCATATGGGGAGACTGGCTCGCTAATACTCTCGCCATTAAAACCTAAATACACTAATCATGGACAATTTGTTTAAGAGTATGATGCTTATCTCAAGTAGATTATGCCCTGTTCTACCATTAACAATCAAGGTAGGCATTTTAGGCCACTATTCTAGTGAATTTTTGGCACAAAATTTGAGCTCCTAAATTTTTTTCACTCTAAAAGCTCATATCTAGGTGTAAGGAGACTTGATGCAAAGTCTCAAATGTATCCATTTGTTGTCAACAATTTGTGCATTAAGATTGATCAAAATTTGAATAGATGGGGACTTAGTTGATCCAATTAATATATATGAGGGCAAATTTATTCTTTCCCTTTCAAATTTGTATTGAGTTCGAAAATATATATATATATATAAAAGCACTTTTTAGCAATGTAAAAGTTTAAAATTATTATTTTTTATTTTTTTTCTTTAGTTAGTTTCATAAATTTAATTTTTATTATAAACATAATATAAAGATTTTTTTTGAGTTAACAATATAACTTTTTATGATGATTTTTAATTTAATTTAAATAAAATTAATATTCCACAATTAGATTATCAAAAATACAAGATATTAAGATGATTATTATAAATTATGATTTTGATTTTTTTTAATGAAAAATAGTTGTAATTTTGATGTATTTCTTATTTTTTTGAATTCCTTTTCATTTTCAACAAATAAACATATTTTTCAATTTTTATTGAAAAAAAAGAAAAAACAAACTATTTTCTGTTATCAAACACACCTTAAACTCTATGTTAATTCAAGATTATTAAAGTTCATTAATGATTGTGTCCTCTAATAAATGATTATGATTATATTTATTTGTAATACAAAGTTATATCTTTTTAATTATAAAAATCATCATTTTTTTCAATAACAGTATATAATGAATTTATATACTTTGTATTTTTAGTTTTATCCCTAATTTTAAAAATTAGTTAGTACATGTAAGATAAAATTAATGTATTTAATAATCATTGTTTTACTTTATTGTTTTTTTGTCATGGTTTCTACAAATTAGATATTCATCAAGATGATATTATTATAAATCTCAAATTAATAATAAATGAGTATGCTAGAGATACTTGATGTTTATCGCTATATGGTATGATTTTTATTTTGGATTGTAATATATATATATATATATATATATATATATTACAATCCAAAATAAAAACAATTCTCTAAGTAAACATGCCACATCACTTCGATCAAAATTCAGTAAAAACATTCAAGTATAAATAATAATAAATTGAAAAATGTAATATATTAAATTTATTTGAAATAGTTTATAATTAGAAAAGACAATAATAATAATAATAATAATAAAAGACATTAAAAAGGGTGTTTTTATGAATATTAAAAGAGTTAAACGACAAAGCATTTAAAAAAGAAAACGACGTGTCGTGTATTTCTTTTTTGGAGCCCCTTAAAACCCTCTGTAAACCCCCACAGCGAACTCTCCAGCCACAACCCATAAAATCGGGATGTCGTCTCTTCTCCGCCTTCTCCGCCTTCTCCGCCGTGCATTACCCGCCTCCACCTCTGCCGCGGCTTCCGACACCGTCAAAGCCAAATCTTACTGGACAGAAATCATTAAAGAACGCAACCTTGAGCATCTCGTTGAGAAATTCAAAAATGCATCTGTAGACGAGGATTTCCGCACAAAAACTTTTGTTTACAAAAACGCCATTCACCGTCTTGCAGCCGCCCGGAAATTTAACTACGTAGAAGAGATTTTAGAGGACCAGAAGCAATATAAGGATATATATAAAGAGGGTTTTAATGCTCGTTTGATTTCTCTTTATGGTGTAGCGGGCATGTTCGATAATGCACGCAAGGTGTTCGACGAAATGCTTGAAAGAGGATGTGCCCAGACGGTCGTGTCTTTTAATGCGTTGTTGGGGGCTTGTGTTAATTCGAAGAATTTTGATGAAGCAGAAGGGTTGTTTAAAGGGTTATCCAAGGAGTTAGAGATTGAACCAGATTTGGTTTCGTATAATACAGTCCTCAAGGCTTTTTGCGTGACGGGCTCAATGGATTCGGCTGCTACATTGCTAGATGAGATGGAGAAGAAAGGCTTGGAGGCTGATTTGATTACTTTTAATACGCTTTTACATGGGTTTTATGCGAAAGGAAGGTTTGTTGACGGGGAGAGGATTTGGGAGCAAATGAAGGAGAAGAATGTTGAACCAGATAAACGGAGTTATAACTTGAAATTGCTCGGATTGACATTGGAGAAGAGAATGGAAGATGCGGTTAAGGTTGTTGAAGAAATGAAGAGTGAGGGGATTCAACTTGATACCTTTAGTTACAGCGCTTTGATTAGAGGGTTTGTTAATGAGGGGGATTTGAAGAATGCTAAGCATTGGTATCTTGAGATAGGAAAAAGTGGGTGTAAACGGGATAAATTGACTTTGGAGGGCTTGATTCCTTTTGCCCTTCAGAAGGGTGATTTTATGTTTGCTTATGGTATTTGCAAGTATGTTCTCTGTAGCAAGTTGCCTGTTCAAAATGCTTTGATACAAAGCGTGGTGGATGCATTGGCTAAGGATTCAAGGCTCGAAGAAGCAAAGAAGCTTGTTGGTCTCGGGGAATCATGTCGTGCTCATTCATATAAGTTGGAATTGCCAAAGCCACCTAGCAATCCAATGACTTCTCTGGTTTCTGTTTTTCACCGGGTATAGCTGCAAATGTCGATGAAAGGAGGGTTTTGTGGAGCTAGGAGTTAGATAACTCGCAAAATCTTTGTTTGGTAATGCCTTTTGATCTGTGGTGCTCCCCACTTCTTAGTTCGTTATTGTTTTTTAGCTGCAGTGGTATTGCATCAATGTCCTAAATAGATGATGCGCCTCATGTATTTTATTTGTTCTTCACAAGATAAGCAGATAGATTCTTCACAAACAATTGATTGCCCCTGAGTGTCTCCAACACATTTCTTAGATAACTAAGGTGTAATTCTAGTGTTAAGCTATACATTAAGATGTTATCAAAGGAAACCAACACAAACCTCCTCATAAAGGTTCCGGTATGTGATTCATCGAAGCCTGAAAAGTTACAGGAGCATTAGTCAAAGTTAAATGGCATCACTCTGAATTTGGAATGCCTTTAGTGAGTTTGAATGGTGTTTTTTCTACGTTGTTGTCATGCATCCTTATTTGATGGTATTCAAGCTTTGATAATAGTAAAAAAAATTAATTTGAGGTGAAAAAAAAAACTTTTGCGGAAAAAAACAAGAAGTGCCGAAGTTGTTAATGTCAGGGTAAGTTGTTTTTGTGTTTTTAAAGTATTTTTTAAAAAATTAAATTTATTTATTTATTTTAAATTAATATTTTTTAGTTTTTTAAATTATTTTGATGTAGTGATATTAAATAATTTTTTAAATAAAAATATTATTTTAATATATTTTTAAATAAAAATATTTTAAAAAAACAACCACAGCTTTTTCATCATACAAAAACTGTTGGTCTTGAGAGCCTCTCTTATCTTTTAGTGTTCATGATTAAAACATTTTCCACCTCTCTTATCTTTTAGTGTTCATGATTAAAACATTTTCCACCACATGCAAAATTATCACGCCTAGATTTTTATTTTGAAATAAATACCTGGTAATGTCAACGTCAAATCATTTTTATCAGAGAAAGAGACGTGGAAGAGATTACATAAAAACCTCAAGTGTGTTTGGTAGTGTGGTTGCGGTTGCTTTTTAAATAATTTTTTGTGCCAAAATACATGCTAATGATATTTTTTTATTTTTTAAAAATCATTTTTGACATCAGCACATCAAAATGATTTAAAAACACTAAAAATATATTAATTTGAAGTTAATAAAAAAATAAAAAAATTTTAAATTTTATCAAAAACACTTTTGAAACACAGAATCAAACAAGTAAAACAAAATACGAAGAATACTCTCGTGAAAAGAATATTGAAAGGAATTTATTCAGCTGTAATGTCTTTTGTTTCCATTTTTCGTACTATATTTAATAAAACCAGGCAGCTCATAGGTTGCAGCATAACCATATATATCCATGGTCCCTTCACTAGAAATTAAAGATCCGTTTATTTTACATAAAATATTTTATAAATAAAAAAGTATTTTATATAAAAAATACTATGGTAAAGGATCGAGAGAGAGAGGTGATGAAGAAGGTGATTGTAACTGGTCGATCATGATAATAATAAAAGAGAAGGTGACAGAAGAGGAGGAAGTGGTGGTCGTTGTAAGGTAGCGATGGTGATGCAAAAGATGATCATGTGGTGTTGATCATGTTGATGAGAGAGAGAAAAAAAGGTGGTGAAAAAGAAAGAGTAGAAGGTGGTTGTGGTGAGATAATCATGAGCCATAAATATTTGAGATTCGGCAGATTCATATCTTGGCTCAAGGTTGAAGGTGGTTGTTTTCATTAACCCAAGCAGTTAATAAAAGTTATTTCCATGACTTTAGCCTTCCAGGTTGAACTCTGACTAAAGGCATGCAATATACAAATAAGTCGAAGAAATTATAAGGAAACCTTGCACACCAACATCTCAAAAAAATATGACGATTGAAGAGAGGCCGTGGAATTTAATTTCATTATTAATACTCTCGTAGCAAACAGAATATGAAAAGGGCAGCTAAAGCAAGTTACTTTTTGTTTATATTTTTTGTACTGTGCTTATTAATGAAAGCAGCTAGCTCACAGGCTGCCCAACCATGTCCATGGTCCCTCTGGAACTATAATATGGAGTCGTGGGCTTTTTTTTCTTTTTTCACTGAGACACATTTTCATACAGGAGAGATTTCATATGCTGCTCAAGACTCGGAAGGCGATGGTTGTCATCGTAATCGTACATCAAGGGGACCATTCTTGCAATATTTAGAGAAGCCTTGGAGAAAGTTGATGAAAATGGATTTGGAGAGAGGCATCCCTGGTTGAGTTGTTTCCACGCATCAGAAATCATGTGCAGAACCTGCTTCCGTGCGTCTTCGGACGATGATCCTTCGTTTTCTCTCAGATAGCATTCGACGTACGATCCATCATGGCCATCTTGATTCTCGTCCTGCGATTTCGTATACATACGCTGTATGATTCAAATAGACTTTCGTCTGCCAAAACCACTGGTCCCCCTTGGTCCAAAAAAGGGAGACATTAAAATAGGAAGTTGATAATTGAGGAGTGCTGCGACGTTACCTTGGCGCTTCCCAAGTCATCCCACAGGCGCAGAATTGTGGCTGTGGATGATATGATGGATGGAAAATTGCTAATAAGTTCTACATTTTCCTTGCTTATACCTTGGCCCAGTAGAAAGAAGATGTGAACCAGAACTACATGGACACCAGAGCTGACAATCCCATTCTTCAAGTACTCTTCACCACTCGGCAACTTCCCAGAGGCAAACCATCTTGCTTCCACAAGAAACGCCCTGCACAAACTAGCCCACTGCAGAAAAATCAACCGAACAATCATTATGCGTGTTAGAAAATTAAATTCTTATCATAGCTTAATCTTAGATTTTTGCACGAAAATTGTAGTGGGATATCGTACTGCTTTTCGGAGAGAGTCAACTGGGTTCCAGCCGTGTTCCTTGTAGATCTTGTAGCTGATTTCGTTTGTAATATTGTTCAGAGCCTTGAAACATATCTTCATGCAGTCCGGTAAATGTTCAGCGGCAGCAATGTCCCATCTAAAACGATGATGGGAGAGAGTGAGAATTAAGAAATCAACTACGGACGTTCAAACTTGATGCATGTGAATAATAAATCCTACAACTGATGATGACCTGTTGATAACTTCTGTGAAGCAAAAGAGCTCATCGAGAGTGCCATGAACATCGAAAATATCGTCTATTACGTATATCATAGAGACGGGTTTAGTGAGCTCAATCCTTTGTTCTGAAAGACTTGGATCCGTGAGGCATGACATTGACCACATATACCATTTAAGCGGTTGATCTCTTGCAAATCTCAATTCCGTAGACAATCCGAGGTCTTTCCACCATCTAAATGAGCACATTAATGTAAGAAATTACGTGAGAAGGATTCTGTGAATGATAGCATGGATATAAAATAAGTAAGTCACAATCAAACTCACTTCAAGATCTCAACGATTTCGTGTTGATGTTGGGATTGGACCCTCTTAAACTCGGTCATTGCAAGTTCTTGTAGCTCACCAATCCATCCATTTGGCTCATCATTAAAAAAGTATTTGGCCGTGAAACTCGCCAGGCTTTTGTGATGTGGATGGTCCAAAGAATTCCTAACTAATCTAGCTTGATTATAGTCTAGATGTGTCAAACTTGAACGTAGAAGCTGATAACTATAATCTCCAGCTTCATCCAGCACATCTTCACCTCTTATACTTAGCTGTGAAGCTTCATATAAACTCACTAGGCCCATGATGTCACTACTTAGTTGTTGCTTGAATCTTCCCTTATTGTCCTTGAAGTTGTCAAATACTCCTACCACATGTAAATTTCGAGATAAACAAGCAATCGTAAGGATCATAACCTCACATAGATAGCATGAAAAGAAGATGGGATAAACATTAAAAATTAACAACCTGCGGATACATGGTAACCTTGTTGTCTCAACAATCGAAAGCGAAGCGCAACCTCATAGAGATTGTTATCACTATGAATGGTGCTTAATAGCATAGATTGCCTTGTTAGAATCGAATCAATCTCCTCTTGGAAATGATAGTCAATGCTAAGGCGTTGGATAGCATCAATCATGGCCAGGCCTTGAATTGGCTCCTCTCCTTCTTTCCTCAAAATATGCTTGAATGTCTGCAACTTTTCTGCATACCCAGTGTCAGAATCATCCTGCAAGAGTAAAAAAGCAGTTCCAATGACATTAAGTTTTCATAAAGCAATAAAGGCCAATAATTATTATTATTATTTTAAAAAATGACAAACATCTCGTTAAAAATTCCTTGATAAACACAGTTACAAGTGCAAAATCCATATACAAATATAATTACATTATTAATAGTTATGGGGTACTGTTTTGTGGGACCAAAAGCCAATGTCTGTTTCTGTGAAACGCTCCATTTTTGAGTGCTCGGAAGGGTAGGCTTAAATTCTTTGAGGATGGGCTTCACTCTTTCTGAATTTCGGTTTTGAGGAAATGGCCAGCCAGAAGCAGCTGTCAAGGAAACACTACAAGACAATGCCATTGAGAGAGAGAGAGAGAGTGAGAGAGAGGAGATCAGAGAGAGATTTTTCTTGAGGTAGTGATTGTTTTTGAGTACACTAGGAGATTTCAAGCTGCCACAACTTATAAGATATGGTCGAATAGCAAGCGGCCCTCACGAGTCTCACAAACAGTAGACTCGACACGTTTTGCACATAAAAGACATGCAGTGATTAATTCTCTTTGAGGTTTTTTTTCTCCTTTTTATTTCTTAAGGTTATTAAATTAGATGAGATTTCCATGTAACCCTTTACATTTTTATGTATATTATAATTTTTAAAAGCTAAATCAAACGAATTGATATATATATATATATATATATATATATATATATATATCATAAGATGAAACATTATATTACAAAATAAAATTATAACTACACAAAATAAAATGGATCTTATTTTTATTATAAATAGTTAATATTTGTAGTCAAATCAAAATATATATTAAAAGAAAAGAGAGAAAAACAAAAGGAAAGACTTTTGCTTGATGAAAGAAACCAACAACTTATAAGAGATATTTTATAGCAGCGGTTATTTTTTAAAGTATTTTTTATTTATAAATGTATAAAAATAATATTTATTTTATTTAAAAAAAATTATTTTTAATATCAGCATATCAAAATGATCTGAAAACACTAAAAATAAATTTAAAATAAAAAAATAAAATAAAAATTAATTTTTTTCAGAAACGTTTTTAAAACATATAGACAAACAAGTTTTATAATGAATCTAATAATATAATAATTAAATTGTGTTTGCATAACACAAGTATTCATTTCCTTCACCCAACAACAAAAATTATCAAAAGAAATATCAAGAGCAGCAATTCAACTATGGAACTATTTTTGTCGTTGTCGATTTGTACAACCTTGCTGGGTCTCACTGGGCTGGACGTACGCCTGGATTTGTTGATACTCTACCAACTCTTTAATTTCCTTTCAATCCTATAAAATTAATTGCCCTTTCGGTCAATTTTCAAATTCGTTTGTATCATTTAATTTGCATTCTCAGAAATTAAAAATAAAAAAAATTGGGTTAATAATTATAAGAAATTATTAATTTTTTTTAAAAAAATATTAATTCTTTGAAAGTTACGAAGACAAAACAAACATTAAGAGAGGTTGGCAAGTGTTTTTGTTTACTCAAGGAGTAATTTGCATAATTAAAAACTTCTAGGACTAGAATATGCTGGTCCCTTTGTGTGAGATGCATGCAAGTGAGGTGAGGGGATCGCTTGTGTTCTTGTTTTTGCACTTGAATTTATTTTTTTAATTATTTTTTAGGTAAAATAAAAATAAAATATAAAAATTTTATTTTTAATTAAAAAATATTTTTATAAAAACATAACAACCACGATAAACACGAATTGGAATCTTACATGAGATTCACGTAAAGTCTTTGTCCTGTGGAGACCAAAATATTGTGGGAGGCCATGAAATAAAAAAAAAAAAA
>Ga0325411_1006995_pt1 | contig 12319 bp, 5 predicted proteins | sample PopdelMetagenome_13_FD_206181 | JGI IMG/M metagenome (GOLD analysis project Ga0325411, IMG submission 206181) | Populus deltoides microbial communities from Bellville, Georgia, United States - Xylem-PdIQD-R4 | ecosystem: Host-associated > Plants > Phyllosphere > Stem > Wood/Secondary xylem... | reverse complement strand
CAGCTACCAATAGGACATACACCCAAACTCGAATATGTTGCGGGTCCCACAACACAAAACTCAACTCTTTTCGGAACCAAACAATGTAGTGTAACATAAACAAACACAGAGCAAAGTAGAAAAAAGCTCCCTAGACAGAGAGACCCATTTCCAAATGGATCTGGATTATCTTCTTGTAATTCCCTCTTGGAAATCTGTAAGTAAACTGGTTCTTTTCTTTATCATTATGTCATGGAATCTTGTTCCGACTTTAACAAAATGGATTTGATTTGATGTATAGGTTGGTATACTTGTGACATTCTTTAGTTACCTCGCTATTGCTGGATCTGTACTCCCTGCCAAACTGGTTCCCGGTGTCACTTTACAAGACGGCTCTCGTCTCCATTATCGTTGCAATGGTCGTTGCTTGTTCACACTTTTTTTCATTTGCTCTATATTCCTTCTTCGTCGAAACCCTCATTGTTTGTGTCTTTTCTTCTACAGGGCTGTTCTCAATGCTGTTGCTGGTTCTGCTTCTTGGTGTTGGTGCTAAGATGGAACTCTTATCACTTACTGTGCGTTTTTTTAGCTCTATTTTCCCTTTCTTTTCTTAACTTTGCCATTTGTTTTTAAATGTACACTCACATTTTCTTGCTCTATTTTGACTCCACTTATTAGTTAGTTAATGTTCAAATAATGTGTGCAGGTGATATCAGAAAGAGGACTCGAGCTCCTATCGGCAACATTCATTTTCAGTTTTCTAGTAAGTTATATTTTAATTAGATTTCTAGTTTTATAGCTTTCAGGGTATAAACGAATATCCATTTTAATATTCTTGAGTGCAAGTCTAGCTCTTCTTCCTTTTTTCATATGAAAGGGTTTCGCAGGTCAACATACATCATGAATCAGACATGTTTAAGCATTGCTGAACTTGTCTACTACTTTTCAACTTTGTTCTCAATTCTCAAATTGTCGAGCTTCATGCGGCACTGCCTCGACCATGCATAGATAATGGCCATGATCTATTTCTCAAATGCAAACAGTGGTCAATGTTTGATACCAGAATGATGTGATATGATGTGGGCAATTCTCTACACCTATCGATTTCTAAAGAAGCCCTTTCAGAAAAAAGAAAAAAAACAGAGATTTAGATTCAGAAAAGCAGGTGGTTAGGAGGGCAGTGCCATCCTTTGGCTTATTGAGTTCAACCCCATGAGACTAGATCTTCTGTTATCATTAAAGGCAAACATACATTAATTATTCAATCATTATGCTGAAACAGAAAATCTTTATCCATATGAAATGCTTTGGTTATGCACTGTCATTGTTGTCCATTACTGATTGTAATACTACTTTGCCTTTGTATCTTCAAGCCTCCAGATTTTCCTTAATATATTTTCCACCAGACTAAAAAAATACACTCTCTGTTGTCCAATCAAACTAAAAGAAGTACAAGTGCCAATTCAAGCTCAATGTGTTCTAGTGATTAGTTTTTGGATGCTTCAGCATGAACCATACCTTGCTATTGACAGAATTATAGTTTCTGCTCATTACCTTTTCTTTATTTTCAAAGTAACAATTTTTGTTGCTTTCTAATTGTTCCTCTAACTCTCTGTTTTCATTTTAGGTGACGTTAGCACTCTATGCTGCTGGTTGCAAGTCACGAAATCAGAGTTCTTCCCTTAAGCCTTGTGTTACAGGAAACCTAATACATGACTGGTACTCCAGAAGAATAACTCGATCCAAGAGATTCCAATTTGAGTAGCATGATTTGATCAAATTTATTATATGAATGACTTCAGGATCCTTTTTTTTATGTGTCTTGTTTCCTACCTGTAGTTAAAAGAAGATCTTCATTTTTTGTTAGTTTACTGCACATAATTGTGAATATGAATGAGGAAGAGTAAACTTTGAAGAGGCAGGCTTAGTCCTAATATTACTATCTTTCACGGCAACAGAATCCAAGCTACATATGTAACCCATGATTAGATAATCTCACTGCTGCCTGGTTCTGTCATCCAATGCAACACAAAATATGGCTGCTAAAGGGGGTTTTGATTTTTATAATAACATCAAATTCAATTCTGGCTTTTATATGTCAACCTTTGGTCAACAAATTAAGATTAATGGGACTGCTCAATTTACCACCATTGTTTCTACCTAACCTATTTTTTTATAATGAGCACAAGGAATTGATTCTCGAGCATAAAGTTTCTTGTTCCCTCAACAACCTTTGCATCATTGAATTTTGTCTTCATTGTGGCAGCTCCTGCTGTGCCTACTTAATTAACTTTCGATGATTTCTTCAATAAATTTTCAGCATATTGTCTGTGAAAATAAAAGGTTCATCTCCTGTGTATCTGTTAGCTTCCCTGATGGAATACGTTTTTGATCTATTATGTTAACGTTATTACCCTTTTTGTCATTCAATAGGTGGTTTGGAGTACAGCTCAATCCTTCTTTTTTGGGCATTGACCTCAAGTATGTGATCCTGTCTTAAATTGTATAGGCCTTTCTTCTGTGGAACCTGATAAGAATCTTAATCAATGCTCATGCAATTCAGCAATCATATGATGATAGTCTCTAGGATTTTAATCTTGATATCAAACTTTATGCTGCTATATCTGTTACTGTACTTGGTGCTTTTCTTTGTTTTACTGTCTCATTTAATGCAGTAATAGCATGGATGTTCTTTGTTCCTATTTGGTCTGTAGGTTTTGTTTGCAGCTGATAACAACATAGATAAGATGGTTTAACATATGTGCAAATCATTGTTTGCGTCTTGAAATTTTGATGTTAGTAGTAAAGAGATGACATGATTATGGACTAACAATGGTGGTTCTCTTCTGTAGATTCTTCTTTGTTAGATCTGGAATGATGGGATGGTTATTTATCAATCTATCAGTTCTAGCAAAAACTATTCAGGGCGCCACCTTGAGCCATTCGATGATCCTCTACCAAATTTTCTGTCTGGTAATTTAGCAATTCTTGGGAGTACATGATTTTATTCTCATCTCTCTTCCACATCAAATTGGATGCTGAATGTCATTTCTGTCTACATCCTGCTTTCAGATATACATCCTGGACTACTTCTTTTATGAGGAGTACATGACCTCCACGTAAGTACATGACCTGTGCCTCTGCTGCAGAAATCGTTTCAAATACTCTTCTTTTCTCTTTGTACTTGTAAACCTGCAGAAAACTGGTAAATAGGAATGACAAAGCCTGATTGTGGTTTCCAGTTCGAGTTTTGTGCTCAGATTGGAAGACTTAAGTTCAAGCTTGTTTATCAACAGGAGAGAGAAAAAAAGGGCAAGGGAAGGAGAGAAAACAAGACTTTTAGTGCAAGTGGGCCTTAACATTATCACACAATATTAACCTACTTGTTCTGCTATACAAACTCAACTTATATGAAATCTGAAAGGCATATGTAAAAGTAGAACAATAGGGAGCTCTAGTTGATGTATCAAAACAAAGAAACAGAGAAAATGATTTGGAAATCTAGTTGATTGACTAGAGCACTGAGCAGTGCAAAGATTTTCCTCGAGCTCATCCAATGTTTGTATATATTACATAAGCTCTCCAGCCAGGCCTAAGCCAAAGTCCCATGTAGGAATTTCTAAAATATGGCCAACTTTAGTCCCCCTTAAATTTTAAAATGAATCCTAGTTGTGAATATTGGTATGTGAAAATAGCTATCATACAGACCCTAACATAAAATTTTTCTTTGATAAGAAAGCTCCAACCAATTAATGCCACTTCTGTTTTTATGAATGTCAGTGCGTGAGTATTATATGCAGATACCGTTAAGTAATTCAGGATGAGTTTTAGGCAAAGGGTAGGTAAATTCCAAGAAGCCATACTTATGTCCCAACTTTCACTTTAGTTCTATCTCATACTTCTTAAATTATCTGTTGGATTAAAACTTCAAAGTTTCCAAAGTGAAAGCTAAAACTCAGGGAAAGTTTGTGAAGAACTGCTAGATTTATATCTTTCAAGAATATGTGGTTGGTAGAACAGACTTTCTAAAAAGCTGCACCTGAATAATATCACCTTGTAGCGTAACCTGAAGGTTATGAATTCTTTCTTGTTTTTTTTTATTTCTAGGAAGATACAGTCTTCAAGTGTCGCAAGTGTTTGGCCTCTAATAGTATTTGTGTTGGCAAAGAGTCTTCTCAACTATAATACTGAATTTGGAGGAATGATGAAGTTGATCTGATTGTCCTCTTCTTTAAACCATGCAATTTGTGATGCTTCAATTTTTTTTTCGGTACAAAATCTATTACTTTATCATCTTCATTGAATTCATCAACTTGTCTTACAATGCCTGCCAGTTGTTCCTGCTCATCTGCATGTGGTGTTGCTAAATCTGAAATTTACTTTCAAATGCTAGCACAGGGTTCATTGCTTTGACTAAGATTTCTTTTCACTGTTTCCAATACTTTTTGCACCTTGTAATTTGCTCTAAAATTCTCTTCTTGTCTAAAATTTGTTGTAATATTCAATGGAACTTGATTGCATGCATACTGTGACAATCAGACTTTGGGTCAGCAGCCACACTCAATGCACTTGTTTCCTAACAAACACCACACATTTGTTCTTTCAAGTCATTAGAGATTCATGATCTCATCATATGAGAACATAGCATATGCAAGTCTAGTTGGGTCATCACCATCTGAATGGTAATCCTACAAATGGTAGCATAAGAAATTTTTACCCTGAAATTTACATTACTAATTCCTGACACTTGACAGAAATGAGGATTTTAGGGACTATTCATGCGAATTATACAATGAAATAAAGCAAAGATGTGTCCATAAACTTGCCCTTTCTTATTGAAGCACTAAAAGTTGCTGAACCCAAAAGTTTCCTTGTTATTAAATTCAATTTTAGGTTATAATTTTAAGGTTCTTTAATTGGCGTTCACATACTAACCTATTTTGTTTTACAGATGGGACATAATTGCTGAGAGATTAGGCTTCATGTTGGTGTTTGGAGACCTGGTCTGGATTCCTTTTACTTTCAGCATCCAGGCAAGTGACTGTGAGCTTGACATCTATGTGAAAGAACTTTGTTTGTTTCTTGTTGCACCGCAATCACTGTTTTTTGGACAATTGCTTAAGCTAATAATGAAATGTAATATTTCCATTTTCATGGATGACTAATTAACCCGTCATAGTCAGAGTCTCTGTAGTGTCAATCAATAGATGGTTATTGCATATTGACCAGGTTCTGGCAAAAGATACTGCTATGTTTTTTGCAAAATAAATTGAATGTTTTATAAAAAGGGAAGTCATATGCCCAACTCACACTCGGCTGTAGGATTGAAAATTGAAAGGTGCATCCTACACTTTTAGTATACATGCTTCATAATTTATTAGATGTAAAGAATTCTACAAGTGCATTATGGGTTTTATTTAACTAGGTCGTTTGTTTGGCTTAAAGTTCTTCGTTGATATTTGTATTAAATTCCCATTTTTAGTATGATTTCTTATTGTAGAAAGCTTTCTAGTTTAATGCGGATTCTGTGTAATATGATACATGGTTGGGTTTTGCTTCTCTGAAGAGAGGCCTGTAGACTCCTATATGAGGTTGGTTTTGGCCCATGAGTAAAAGACTTTTGTTATGGGAAGATTTTTTTAAAAGCTTTGAGGTGTTGTGTTTTAAAGCACCTTTCAGAAGTTTTGCAAGTAATAGAGGTATCCTTCTTGTAGTAGAAGCAGTTGCTAGGTCTCTTTTTAGAAGTAGTTTGGCCCTTTTTGGCATGATGGTATACATTTTAGTTGTTTGTAGGAGCTCCAAATGTGGGTCTTTTTGGAGAGAGTTGTGTAGTGAGAAATATTACACTGGGTGTAATCGAATTTGGATAGTGGGTGTGAGTGCTTGATCAATGACTATAATCCCTTTTTTGATACTGAGTTAATTTGAGTAGTGAGTGTAGTGGAACCACACTAAATTCATATATGATTGTTTTATTGCTTAAATTCATATATAATTGTTTTATTGCTTTGTGGTAACTTGCATGACAGCTAGTATTAGAGCGTGTAGTTTATATGGAACATGAAATTAAAGATAACGGACATTGTAGCCTTAAGAAGAAATGATTGCTAATGATCATTATACTAAGTTTTCAAAAGAGTAGATTTTATTTGTATTTTGTTGATGGCTTGTATGTTAATGATCATGAAATTTGAAGATGCACGAAATTCAACTTGAAGATGATGTGATGCATGATGGAATTTGATCCAAGATGGGGTTTGTATTGAATTCCTATTCTAAACAATATTTCAGTTTTCCTATTTATTACAAGATTATTTGTTGTGGATGGATTTCTTATTTAATGTAAGATTTCTTATACAACAAGAAATAGTTTGGTGTTGCCTCAAAAAATAGAGATAGTAGTAAAAGATTGTTGGCTTTGACCCAGAGTAGAAGACCCTGGTTATGAATAGGATTAAATTTGGCCCAAGAGAAGATGAAGTCTCATATTTTGAGAAGTTTTCTGTTGGTTACTACAAAGCATCTTTGAGAAGTTTTGCAGGTCATGAAGGCATCCTTTTTGTCGTAGAAGCAATAGAGGTGCTTGGTCTCCTTGCAATAGTTGATTGATAAATTTTGTGCAATAGAGGTATACTGTTTGGTAGTTTTGAGGAGCTCCAAATTGATGGATTTTCTAAGTGAGGGGGATTGGCTGGGTGTATTGGATTTGGGAGTGGGTGTGTGAGGTCTTTGTTGGTGCATGTAAGATCAGTGGCTGTGATCTCTTTTTCGTAGTGAAAATTAATTTGGTGGGGTAACTGAACGACATTAAATTCATGTGTGCTTATTTTATTGTTTCCATAGTGAGGCACAAACAACACTTTTAGCCTTATGGTTTGTTTCACCTTTCCACTTGATGCATGTTTAACGCCTGCAAGATCAGTGTTACTTTTTATTATTGTGAGGCATTGTCTTCAATAACTAAATTGCAATTACTAAGCCTGCTACTACCACTTAGGAGGGATGGCAAAGCCTATACGAGACTTAAAGGACACCATTCAGTTTGTGTATTGTCAATGTTTATAGGGCTGGTGGCTTTTGGGTAACAAAGTGGAGTTGACAACTGCTGCTGTTATAGCAAATTGCTTTGTTTTCCTGATTGGGTAAATTTCTGGCAATGCGTAGTTCACTCTTTTTGTGACTTATATTTGACTTCTTTCAAATCATTAACTAAAGTTACAGTTGTTTGGCATAAAACTGGGCAGATATCTGGTATTTAGAGGAGCTAACAAGCAAAAGCATGTCTTCAAGAAGAATCCCAAAGCACTTATATGGGGTAAGCCGCCAAAGGTTGTTGGGGGGAAGCTGCTTGCTTCTGGTTATTGGTGAGATTTCAATTTGATCGTCAATATCTTCTTCATTATCTCGTATTGCCAGCATAACTGTTCCCTTTTTCGTTTTCTTTTTATACCTTGGGGGAGAGGAGATTTGAACTTATAATGTTCTCTTCAGAGGAGAGGTGTAGTTACCAATTAGGCTATGCATCAACTCCTGTACTGATGGATTATTATTACAACTGCATTGTTGCTGTTGTTGAGGGATCTGGGTGTGGGGTGGGCATGAAGCATCACATTCCCCATGGGTTCTGGCAACAACATCCATGATGGTTCATCTCATGCATCTTCTTGACGTTATGTTTTTTGTGTTCAAGGGGGGTCGCAAGGCATTGTAATTACCTGGGTGACCTGTTGTTGGCACTATCCTTTAGTCTGCCTTGTGGAATAAGGTAATTTTCCAATTTCTTTATATGAATTTCTATAGAATTAGATGATTCAAAAGTAAACAGCTTCCAACAAAAAATGCTCACCTTTTTGCAGTTCTCCAGTCCCATACTTCTACCCGATTTATCTTCTTATCCTTCTAATATGGAGAGAAAGGAGAGACGAGGCTCGCTGTGCAGAGAAGTACAAAGAAGTATGGGTGGAATACCGTAGACTTGTTCCATGGAGAATACTGCCATACGTTTACTGAGACAAAGCTTCTGCCGTAGTGCTGGAGAACTCAAGTGTACGAGCAACCCAGTGGTTGGTGTTTGTATGTCATGTGTTCTTTGTAGGATTTATAACCAGCAATTTGGCGACCATTTTGCCTTTTCAGCTTGAAACGATCAACACAATTTTGTGTTTGTTCTGAAGATGAAGGGAGAAACTTTTCCATGATTTGATCTAGTCCCCTAGTTTTGATGCTGGAAACCAAGACTTCAAAAAAGAAAAAAGAATCTTGGCCTACAGCCAAGCGAGTTTATATCCTTCATTATTTTTTGTCAGATAAAAGCAAGAAAAGAGTGTAGGGTATTGCTAAAATTCTGCAATAATGTAGTATACTGATGTCCTATTTACATTTTCACCAAATTTTGACTGCATCATATAGAGATAAAAATGTTCGATGCCTGTATGCCCTCTTCTTTCTCAAAATTACGAGTCCGTATCATTATTCAATGAAACAAGGAAAGCCCTCGATGGAAAGTTGTAAATATAATTCATGTATTTTACTGTTGTACTGTTCTCTAAAAACAGATAAAAATTAACTGCCATAAATTAACTGTGGATATCTTACATGTATAAAACTCTTTTCAATTCTAAAAAAAAAAGAATTTAATTTAATTTTTTAAAATTAAATATGAATATTAATGAATAAAAAAAATTGAAACAGAAAATAGAAAATATACATTTTCTGCAGCCAAGTATTGCTACTGAAGAAAAGAAAAGGGGAAAACAAGCTGTAAAAAACGAACAACGACAAAGGAGAAGAGGGGAAGGTCTAGCCGAGCCCAACATTAGCAAAATCAAACAACAACATAGAGGTCCAACCGAATAACACCATGAGAGATCCACGAAGCCCAACTGGACAGCAATAATGGAGAATATAAGAAGGTCAAATAGTAGCAAAACCAAACAACAAAGCACGGAGAAAAGAGCTTTACCAGGTCCATAACTGAACAACATGGTGATATAAGAAAAGGAGGTCCAACCGAGCCAAAAAATTTCTGGAGCAGCAAAAGAAGGAGAGAAGGAAGAAAAAAACGACCCAACCAAGGAAGAGGGAAAAGAAGAAAAAAAGGCCTAACCTAGGAGGTAAAAAGGCCCAACTAAGAAGGAAAAAAGAGTAAAGAAGAGATCAAACAGAAAAGAAGAGGGCCCAAAAGAAAGCCCAGTCAAAGAGAAATGGAAGCCCGACTAAAGAGAAGAAGAGAAGAACGAAGAGAAAAGGCCCAAATTGAGGAGGTGAAAAACAAGGACCAACCTAGCCCAATAAGAGAAAAGTCAAAGCCAACCAAAGAGAAAAAAGAGGCCATCTGAGAAGAAGAAAATAACAAATAAAAAAAAGGGAGGAAAAAATGCTCAATCAAACTGAGGAGGTAAAAAAACAAGGCGCGGCCTAGCCCAATCCATAAAGAGAAGAGAATGGTAGCTAAACCAAGCTCAATAACGCCAAAAACCCGTCAGTCAATCCTTTTCATTTTTCCTCTAAAATGAGAATTCTCCTTTTCAACAAACATGGCACATCAAACAATGTTTAAAAATGTTCGAGCCACCATAATTGTCCACTTGATTCTTTGGTTTTCAGGCTATTAATTTATTGTGCCTTATTTAAATGTCTTATTAATTTTATAAATTAACAATGTTGACATCTACCTGAATAGTTCATCTTACAGGATAGTTGTATGGTTGTTCATAATAAAACAATTATTCTCCATTATTAATTTATGAGTAAAATGTCTAATAAAAATATATAAATACCCAAGAATGATCATCACGTACGAAACACAACATACATAATGACTCATAATTATTTGAAGTTTTTTTGATTTACCAGTGGAAGTTAGAAAATAATATAAATTATATCATGGGACAACACCTAACAGTTTAAGCTATTGAGTTGAGATGATTCCTTGATATGGTATCAGAGTCTTGATGACCAAACGGTCACGAGTTCGAATCTCACCATCATTATTTATTTGATAAAAATTAAGCATAAAAAATACGGGTCTGTGCAAGTTTCAAGCCAAAAGACTTTTACTTGAAGGGTGTGTTAAAAAATAATATAAATCATATCTTGAGAGCTCATCTAACAACTTAAATATTTAAATTAAATTGATTCTTTGACAGTGAAATTATATTTAAATTTGTGAGAAATTTGTATAAAATCTAGTTTATTAATTTCTCTTCTTATATATTCTTAAATTTCATCTATATATATATATATATAATATAGAAATAACAAAACATAAAAGAGTAATCAACCTCCCCACCATAAATACATCAACTTTTCTGGAACTTCACTTAATAGCCCTCGTGCAAATAAAAATATTTGTTAAGGTTGTTCTAGCCACACAAAAATATCTCATAGCCTTGCCCCTTCCCCATTACATTGTACAACCACTAGCTCAATCACGTGTGCCTCCAATCACACATATACAACTTTAGTTTCTTAAGAAAATATAGTAAAATGACATGCATGAAATTATTAGGTAAGTGTAACAACTTGAAAACCACTCTCCTTACCAAGATGAATTTTTTAATAAATTAATCAAGTTACATGTAAATTAATTTGAATATTCATGATTAAAAAAAAATTCTCAAATTAAATCTCCCCAGTGATGTTCAAAAATCTAAAAATAAAGCGTCAAATAGCCATAAAAATATACCCAACACCAGCGCTGCCCTTTAAAATCCCACTCGGACAATCATGAGCAAAAAATACCATGATATGAGGAGATTATATGCATTTTAGAGGATGAATATAATCTCGACCATGCATGCGGGGGTGACCTTTTTTATGTAAACAGGAGATAGAAACCACCTGTCTCTTTCATTAGGGTTTTCATGCTCATTGATACGATCGAGAAAACATGTATAAGACATGTAAAATCTTATCCTAACCACGTTTTATATAGATCTACCCGGGTGTTATCGTTAACTTGAAGACTGGTTAATTCCACCAAGCTCATTGCCCCTTTCAGCACGATGAAAAAATCCAAAAATTCGTTACATAATTGCCTATCATGACAGGGAACTTTTAAAACCATGATTGAAATTGTATCATCGCAAGACAATTAATACAAAAGCCATTAATTTCTTACAAATAATTAATTGGTTGGTTGCATGGTTATATATATTTAAAAAAATAATTTTTTAAAAATAACCTTGAAATTGTAGCTTAAATTATGAAGTTAAGTTTAGTAAAGGAGTGTTTGGAAATGTAGTTGCGGTTATTTTTTAAATTGTTTTTCACTTGAAAATATATTAAAATAATATATTTTTATTTTTTAAAAATTATTTTTGATATTATCACATTAAAATATCTAAAAACATAAAAAAAATATTAAATTAAAATTAAAAAAATAAAAATAAATTAATTTTTTTTAAATTCACTTCTAAAATTTAGAAGAATGAACAGAGTTTTAGTTTGGCGGACATTCCAAAAGTATTTACAACACAAAGCCAAAGTACAAAGTCCACACTAACATGTAATTAGCATTCACCACCCTTGGTAAATCACCACTAACGGTGTCACTGATTGTCCTGTCGAGACTTGTGACTTGACAGAAGAAGACAAACACTGTGGCCATCTGTGTACCATCGCCAGCCCTAACGGCATGCTGACGGAATCTAAACTGAAAAATTAACAGTCCTTGTTTTTCGCGGTCTCACGCTCTACAAGTCAAGTTATTGTAACCACGCAAGTGCTTTTTCGGTTTCAGTTTGCTCACGTGTTTCGGTCCTTTCCTTGACGTTTGACACGCCGGGTCATACGCCTTTTTTATACAAAAGTCCACTCTTGCCCTTAATAATTTCATCGATGTTTCATTTCTATCCTTGTAATTTGCAATTTCACAGTTTGCCTCTATAGTTTCAAAAAGTTTAAATTTTGCCTTTTTTCCTACAAGAAACTCGCAAAAGTTTCAATTTTTTATTATTTTCTTTTCTAATTTTTCCTCTCTAATCCCATGAATATTAAACCATATAATACAAAAATCTTAAAAAAACAAATAAAAAATATGGATGGTGATCCCACTCTATGAGTATATTATACAATATATAAAAGAATATCTGGGGTTTTTCCCTCAAGTGCTTTACTCCCACCTGCTTTATCGTTGCTTATATAAATAAATAAACACCTTATATTTGTTTTATATTTTTAATATTTTTTATTGCAATTGAATCCTTTTATAGCCTGATTCAATAGAATTAGACTTGAGATTATGAAAAGAAATACCAAATTAAAAGATATAGGATTGAAATATAAAAACTAAGAAACAATGTCTAATCCCACAATCTTGACAATTTTTATTTTGATT
>Ga0325411_1006994_pt1 | contig 12320 bp, 13 predicted proteins | sample PopdelMetagenome_13_FD_206181 | JGI IMG/M metagenome (GOLD analysis project Ga0325411, IMG submission 206181) | Populus deltoides microbial communities from Bellville, Georgia, United States - Xylem-PdIQD-R4 | ecosystem: Host-associated > Plants > Phyllosphere > Stem > Wood/Secondary xylem... | reverse complement strand
TAGAGTAACGGTTTGTAAGCGCCATAACTTTTGATCCGACCGTTGGATCTTGATTGAAATTTTACAGGAGTTTCAAGAGGCACTTTTTCATATAGTAGATGTGGATTCGATACCTACTGTAGAGGAGGTGTGGTCACGTCAGGCTAGAGTTACGGTTCATAAGGGCCATAAGTTTTAATACAACCGTTGGATCTCAAGCTAAATTTTACAGGAGTTTCTGGAGGCTCTTTTCGATATAGTGGATGTGGAATCAATACTCAGTGAGGAGGAGTTATGGTCGCGCCAAGCAAGGATAACGGTTCGAACGAGCCATAACTTTTGATCTGATCGTTAGATCGCGATAAAACATCTACCAGAGTTCCCGGAGGACCTTTTCCATATAATAGATGTGGAATCAATACTTAGTGAGGAGATGATCTGGTCGTGCCATGCTAGAGGAACGGTTCGAAAGGGCTATAACTTTTAAGAAGATCGTTGGATCACGATCAAAATTTTATAGGAGTTTCAGGAGGCACTTTTCCATATAGTGGACGTGGATTCGATACTCGCTGAGGAGGAGGTCTGGTCGCGCCAAGCTAGAGTTACGGTTCGTAAGGGCCATAAGTTTCGATACAACCTTTAGATCTCGATCAAAAATTTAGAGGAGTTTCCGGAGGCCCTTTTCCATATAGTGGATGTGGAATCGATACTCGATGAAGAGGAGGTCTGGTCGGGCCAAGCCAGGGTAACGGTTCGTAAAGGCCACAACTTTTGATCCGACCGTTGGATCTCGATCGAAATTTTAGGGGAGTTTCAGGAGGCCCTTTTCCATATAGTTGGTGTGGAATGCATACACGGTGAGGAGGAGGTCTGGTCATGCCAAGCTAGAGTTACGGTTTGTAAGCGCCGTAACATTTGATCCGACCGTTGGATTTCAATCGAAATTTTACAGGAGTTTCCAGATGCTCTTTTCCATATAGTGGATGTGGAGTCGATACTCGGTGAGGAGTTCTGGTCATACCAGGCTAGAGTAACGGTTTGTAAAAGCCATAACTTTTGATCCGATCGTTGGATCTCGATCGAAATTTTACAGGAGTTTCCGGAGGCCTTTTTCCATATAGTGGATGTGGAATCGATACTTGGTGAGGAAGGGGTCTTGTCACGCAACGCTAGAGGAACGATTTTATAGGGCCATAACTTTTGACAAGACCGTTGTATCTCAATCGAAATTTTGTAGGCGTTTCAGGAGGCACTTTTCCATATAGTGGACGTGGATTCGATACTCGCTGAGGAGGAGGTCTGGTCGCGCCAGGCTAGAGTTACGGTTCGTAAGGGCCATAAGTTTCGATACAACCTTTAGATCTCGATCAAAAATTTAGAGGAGTTTCCGGAGGCCCTTTTCCATATAGTGGATGTGGAATCGATACTCGATGAAGAGGAGGTCTGGTCGGGCTAGGCTAGGGTAACGGTTCGTAAGGGCCATAAATTTTGATCCGACCGTTGAATCTCGATCGAAATATTAGGGGAGTTTCAGGAGGCCCTTTTCCATATAGTGGATGTGGAATCCATACACGGTGAGGAGGACGTCTGGTCGCGCCAAGCCAGAGTAACGGTTTGTAAGCGCCATAACTTTTAATCTAACCGTTGGATCTTGATCGTAATTCTACAGGACTTTCAGGAGGCACTTTTCCATATAGTGGATATGGAGTCAATACTCGGTGAGGAGAAGGTCTCGTCACGCCAGGCTAGGGTAACAGTTTGTAAGGGCCACAACTTTTGATCCGACTGTTGGATCTCGATCAAATTTTAAGGGAGTTCTAGGAGGCCCTTTTCCATATAGTGGATGTGGAATTCATACACAGTGAGGAGGAGCTCTGGTCGCGCTAAGCTAGAGTAACGGTTTGTAAGTGCCATAACTTTTGATCCGACCGTTGGATCTCGATCGAAATTTTACAGGAGTTTCAGGAGGCACTTTTCCATATAGTGGACGTGGATTCGATACTTGCTGAGGAGGAGGTTTGGTCTCGCCAGGATATAGTTACAGTTCGTAAGGGCCATAAGTTTTGATATAACTGTTGAATCTTGATCCAAATTTAACTTGAGATTCCGGAGGCCTTTTTCCATGTAGTGGATGTGGAATCGATACTTGATGAGAAGGAGGTCTGGTCGGGCCAGGCTAGGTTAACGATTCATAAGGGCCACAACTTTTCATCTGACCGTTGGATCTCTATTGAAATTTTAGGGGAGTTTACGGAGGCCCTTTTCCATATAGTGGATGTGGAATCCATACACGGTGAGAAGGAGGTCTGGTCGTGCCACGCTAGAGTAACGGTTTGTAAGAGCCATAACTTTTGATCCGATCGTGTGATCTCGATCGTAATTTTACAGGACTTTGAGGAGGCACTTTTCCATATAGTGGATATGGAGTCGATACTCGGTGAGGAGGAGGTCTAGTTGCGTCAGGCTAGGGTAACAGTTTGTAAGCACCATAACTTTTGATCCGACAGTTGGATCTCGATCGAAATTTTACATGAGTTTCTAGATGCCCTTTTCCATATAATGGATGTGGAGTCGATACTCGGTGAGGAGGAAGTCTGGTCGCACCAGGCGAGAGTTACGGTTCGTAAAGGCCATAAGTTTTGATACAACCGTTGGATCTCGATCCAAATTTAACAGGATATTTCAAAGGCCCTCTTCTATATAGTGTATGTGGAATTGATACTTGGTAAGGAGTAGGTATGGTCGCGCCAGGAAAGGATAACGGTTCGAACAAGCCATTACTTTTTATCCGATCGTTGGATCGCTATCAAAATTTTACAGGAATTTCTGGAAGCCCTTTTCATATAGTGGAAGTGGAATCGATACTAGGTGAGGAGGAGGTCTGGTCGCGCTAGTCTAGTGTAACGGTTTGTGAGGGCCACAACTTTTGATCCGACCGTTGGATCTCGATCGAAATTTTAGGGGAGTTTCTAGAGGCCCTTTTCCATACAGTGGATGTGGAATCCATACATGGTGAGGAGGAGGTCTGGTTGTGCCAAGCTAGAGTAACGGTTTGTAAGAGCCATAACTTTTGATCCGACCGTTGGATCTCGATCGTAATTTTACAGGAATTTCAGGAGAAACTTTTCCATATAGTGGATGTGGAGTCGATACTTGGTGAGAAGGAGGTCTGGTCGCGCTAGGGTAGAGTATTGGTTTGTAAGACCATACCTTTAGATACGACTGTTGCATCTCGGTCGAAATTTTACAAGAGTTGTAGGAGGCACTTTTCCATATAGTAGATGTGGAATAGATACTCGGTGAGGAGGAGGTCTTGTCGCGCCAAGTTAGAGTAACGGTTTGTAAGAGACATAACTTTTGATACGATCGTTGGATGTCAATCCAAAATTTTTTCAGGATTTTCCGAAGGTCCTTTTCCATATAATGGATGTGAAATCGATACTCGGTGAGGAGGAGGTCTTGTCGCGCCAAGTTAGAGTAACGGTTTGTAAGAGACATAACTTTTGATCCGACCGTTGGATCTCGATTGAAATTTTACAGGAGTTTCCAGAGGCACTTTTCCATATAGTGGATATTGAGTCGATACTCGGTGAGGAGAAGGTCTGGTCGGGCCAGGCTAGGGTAACGGTTCGTAAGGGCCATAACTTTTGATCCGACCGTTGGATCTCGATTGAAATTTTAAAGGAGTTTCAGGAGGCACTTTTCCATATATTAGATATGGAGTCGATTCTCAGTGAGGAGGAGGTCTATTCGCGCCAGGCTAGAGTAACGGTTTATAAGCGCCACAACTTTTGATCCGACCGTTGGATCTCGATCGAAATTTTATGGGAGTTTCTGGATTCCCTTTTCCATATAGTGGATGTGGAGTCGATACTGGGTGAGAAGGAAGTCTGGTCGTGCCAGGCCAGAGTTACGGTTTGTAAAGGCTATAAGTTTTGATACAACCGTTGGATCTCGATCCAAATTTAACAGAAGATTCCGGAGGCCCTTTTCCATAATGGATGTGGACTCGATGCTCGGTGAGAAGGAGGTCTTGTCGCGCTTGCGTAAAGTAACATTTCGTAAGGATCATAGCTTTCGTAAAGAGGTCTAAATTTTACAGGAGTTTCTGGAGACCCTTTTCCATATAGTTAATGTGGAATCGATATACGGTGAGGAGGAGGTCTAGTTGCGCCAAGCTATAGTAATGGTTTGTAAGAGCCCTAAGTTTTGATCAGACCGTTAGATCTCGATCGAAAGTTTACTGGAGTTTCCGAATGCCCTTTTCCATATAGTAGATGTGGAGTCGATACTTGGTAAGGAGGAGGTTGGTCGCGCTAGGCTAGAGTACCGATTTGTAAGACCATACCTTTTGATTTGACGGTTGAATCTCGATCGAAATTTTACAGGAGTTTCAGGAGGCACTTTTCCATATAGTGGATGTGGAATCCATACACGGTGAGGAGGAGGTCTGGTCGCGCCAAGCTAGAGTAACGGTTTGCAAGAGCCATAACTTTTGATCCGATCGTTGTATCTCGATCGAAATTTTAAAGGAGTTTCAGGAGGCACTTTTCCATAAAGTGGATATGGAGTCGATACTCGGTGATGAGGAGTTTTGGTCGCGCCACGCTAGAGTAACGGTTTGTAAGAGCCATAACTTTTGATTCGATCGTTGGATCTTGATCATAATTTTACAGGAGTTTCAGAAGGCCCTCTTCTATATAGTGTATGTGGAATCGATACTCGGTAAGGAGTAGGTATGGTCGCGCCAAGCAAGGGTAACGGTTCAAACAAGCCATAAGTTTTGATCCGACTGTTGGATCGCGATCAAAATTTTTACAGGAGTTTCTGGAGGCACTTTTCTAAATACTGGATGTGGAATCCATACTCGGTGAGGAGGATGTATGGTCGCGCTAGGCTAGAGTAAAGGTTTGTAAGAGCCATCACTTTTGATCCGACCGTTGGATCTCAATCCAAATTTTACAAGAGTTTTTGGATGCCCTTTTCCATATAGTGGATGTGGAATCGATACTCGGTGAGCAGGAGGTCTGGTTGCTCCAGGCAAGAGGAACAATTTGAACGGGCAATAACTTTTAATCTGACCGTTGGATCGCAATAAAATTTTTTACAAGAGTTTCCGGAGGACCTTTTCCATATAATGGATGTGGAATTTATACTAGGTGTGGAGGACAAGTCGTGCTAGGCTAGAGTAACGGTTCGTAAGAGCCATAACTTTTGATTCGACCGTTGGTTCTGGATCGAAATTTTACAGTAGTTTCCGGAGGCCCTTCTCGATATAGTGGATGTGGAATCGATACTCGGTCAGGAGGAGGTCTGGTCGCGCCAAGCTAGAGTAATGGTTTGTAAGAGTTATAACGTTTGATCTGACCGTTGGATCGATACTCGGTGAGGAGGAGGTCTAGTCGCGTAGGCTAGAGTAACGGTTTGTAAGGGTAATAAATTTTGATCCGACCGTTGGATCGCGATCAAAATTTTACAGGAGTTTCTTGAGGCACTTTGCTAAATAGTGGATGTGGAATCTGTACTTGGTGAGGAGGATGTCTGGTCACGCCAGGCTAGAGTAACGGTTTGTAAGAGCCATTACTTTTGATCCTACTGTTGGATGTCGATCCAAATTTTATAGGAGTTTCTGGATGTCCTTTTCCATATTGTGGATATGGAATTGATACTCGGTGAGGTGGAGGTCTGGTCACGCCAGGCTAGAGTAACGGTTTGTAAAAGCCATAACTTTTGTTCCGATTGTTGGATGTCGATCGAAAGTTTACAGAAGTTTCAGGAGGCAATTTTCCAGATAGTAGATGTGGAATAGATACTTAGGGATGAGGAGGTCTTGTCGCGCAGGCTAGAGTAACAGTTCGAACTAGCCATAAATTTTGATACGACTGTTGGATGTCGACCAAAATTTTACAGGGGTTTCCGGTGGCACTCTTCCACATGGTGGATGTGGAATCGATACTCCGTAAGGAGGAGGTCTGGTCGCTCCAAGCAAGGGTATCGGTTCGAACGGGCCATAACTTTTGATCCGACCGTTGGATCGCGATCAAAATTTTTCAGGATTTTCTGGAGGCACTTTTCCATATAGTTGATGTGGTATCGATACTCGGGGATGTTGAGGTATGGTCCCGCAAGGCTACAGTAACGGTTTGTAAGGGCCATAACTTTTGATCCGACCGTTGGCTCTCGATCTAAATTTTACATGAGTTTCCAAATGCCCTTTTCCATATAGTGGATATGGAATCGATACCCGGTGAGTAGGAGGTCTGGTCGCACCAAGCTAGAGTAACGGTTCGTAAGGGCCATAACTTTTGATCCGACTGTTGGATCTCTTTCGAATTTTGACAAGAGTTTCTGGAGGCCCTTCTCTATATAGTGGATGTGGAATCAGTACTCGATGAGGAGGAGGTCTGGTCGCGCCAAGCTAGAGTTACGGTTCGTAAGGTCCATAACTTTTTATCTGACCGTTGGATCTCAATTGAAATTTTACAGGAGTTTTCAAAGGCCCTTTTCCATATAGTGGATGTCGAATGGATACTCGGTGAGGAGGAGGTCTGGTCGCGCCAGGCTAAAGTAATGGTTTGTAAGGGCAATAACTTTTGATCCGACCGTTCGATCTCGATCTAAATTTTACAGGCGTTTCCGGATGCCCTTTTCCGTATAGTAGATGTGGAATCAATACTCAGTGAAGAGGAGCTCTGGTCGCTCGAGGCAAGAGGATGTTTTCGTAAGGCCATAACTTTTAATCCGACTATTGGATCGCGATATAAATTTTACAGGAGTTTCCCGAAGCCCTATTTCCATATAGTGGATGTGGAATCGATACTCGATGAGGAGGAGGTTTGGTTGCGCCAGGCAAGAGTAATGGTTCGAATGGGTTATAACTTTGGACCCGACCATTAGATCTCGATCGAATTTTTATTGGAGTTTCTGGAGGCCATTTTCCATATAGTGGATGTGGAATCGATAATCGGTGAGCAGGATGTGTGGTCGGGCTAGGCTAGAGTAACGGTTTGTAAGGGCCATAACTTTTGATGCGACCGTTGGATCTCGATCGAAATTTTACAGGACTTTCCGGAGGCCCTTTTCCATATAGTTGATGTGGTATCGATACTCGAGGAGGAGGAGGTCTCGTCAGGCCAGGCTAGAGTAACGCTTCGTAAGGGCCATAACTTTTGATCCGACCGTTGGATCTCGATTGAAATTTTACAAGGGTTTTCGGAGGACCTTTTCCATATGGTGGATATGGAATCGATACTTGGTGAGAAGGAGGTCTCATCGCGCTAGGCAAGAGTAACGGTTCGAACGACCATAACTTATAATCCAACCGTAGGATCGCGATCCAAATTTTACAGGATTTTCCGGAGGCACTTTTCTATATAGTGGATGTGGAATTGATACTCGGTGAGGAGGAGGTCTAGTCAGGCCAAGATAAAGTAACTGTTCGTAAAGGTCATAACTTTTGATGCGACTGTTGGATCTTGATCTAAATTTTACAGTAGTTTCCGAAGGCCTGTTCCCATATAGTGGATGTGGAATCAATACTCGGTGAGGAGGATGTCTGGTCGTGAGAGGCGAGAGTAACGGTTTGTAAGGGCTATAACTTTTAGTCCAACTGTTGGATCGCGATCTAAATTTAACAAGAGTTTCCCGAAGCCCCTTTCCCTATAGTAGATGTGGAATCGATACTCGGTGAGCAGAAGGTCTGGTCGCGCCAGGCAAGAGAAAAAATTATGAACAAGCCATTACTTATGATCCGACCGTTGGATCGCGATTAAAATTTTACAGGTGTTTCCGGAGGCGCTTTTCCATATGGTAGATGTGGAATCGATACTCGGTGAGGAGGAGGTCTGGTCAGGCCAGGATAAAGTAACTGTTCGTAAGGGTCATAACTTTTGATGCGACTGTTGGATCTCGATCTAAATTTTACAGTAGTTTCTGAAGGCCCGTTCCCATATAGTGGATGTGGAATCAATACTCGGTGAGGAGGATGTCTGGTCGTACGAGGCGAGAGTAACGGTTTGTAAGGGCCATAACTTTTAATCCGACTGTTGGATCGCGATCTAAATTTCACAGGAGTTTCCCGAAGCCTCCTTCCCTATGGTAGATGTGGAATCGATACTCGGTGAGCAGGAGGTCTGGTCACGCCAGGCAAGAGTAACGGTACGAACGGGCAAAAACTTTTGATCCGATCGTTGTTTTGCAATTAAAACTTTTATAGGTGTTTCCGGAGGCGCTTTTCCATATAGTAGATGTGGAATCAATACTCGGTGAGGAGGAGGTCTGGTCGGGCCAGGATAAAGTAACTGTTTGTAAGGGCCATAACTTTTGATGCAACCGTTGGATCTTGATCTAAATTTTACAGTAGTTTCCGGAGGCCCTTTTCCGTATAGTTGATGTGGTATCGATACTCGAGGAGGAGGAGGTCTCGTCAGGCCAGGCTAGAGTAACAGTTCGTAAGGCCATAACTTTTAATCTGACTGTTGGATCGCGATCTAAACTTTATAGGAGTTTCCCGAAGCCCTTTTTCCATATAGTGGATGTGGAATCGATACTCGGTGAGGAGGAGGTGTGGTCGCGCCAAGCAAGAGTAACGGTTCGAAAGGGCCATAACTTTTGACCCGACCATTGGATCTCGATCGAAATTTTAGTGGAGTTTCTGGAGGCCATTTTCCATATAGAGGATGTGGAATTGATAATCGTTGACGAGGAGGTGTGGTCGAGCCAGGCTAGAGTAACGGTTCGTAAGGGCCATAACTTTTGATGCGACTGTTAGATCTCGATCGAAATTTTACAACACTTTCTGGAGGTCCCTTTCCATATAGTTGATGTGGTATCGATACTCGAGGAGGAGGAGGTCTCATCGGGCCAGGCTAGAGTAATGGTTCGTAAGGGCCATAACTTTTGATCCGACCGTTGGATCTCGATCAAAATTTTACAAGGGTTTCTGGAGGCCCTTTTCCATATGGTGGATCTGGAATCGATACTCGGTGAGGAGGAGGTTTCATTGCGCCAAGCAAGAGTAACGGTTCGAACGACCATAACTTTTGATCCAACCATTGGATCGCGATCAAAATTTTACAGGATTTTTAGGAGGCACTTTTCTATATAGTTGATGTGGAATCAATACTCTGTGAGGAGGATGTTTGGTCGTGCGAGGCGAGAGTAACGGTTTGTAAGGGCCATAAGTTTTAATCCGACTGTTGGATCGCGATCTAAATTTCACAAGAGTTTCCCGAAGCCTCCTTCCCTATGGTAGATGTGGAATCGATACTCGGTGAGTAGGAGATTTGGTCGCGCCAGGCAAGAGTAACGGTACGAACGGGCTAAAAATTTTGATCCGACCGTTGGATGGAAATTAAAACTTTTACAGGTGTTTCTGGAGGCGCTTTTCCATATAGTAGATGTGGAATCGATACTCGCCAAGGAGGAGATCTGGTCGGGCCAGGATAAAGTAACTGTTCGTAAGGGTCATAACTTTTGATGCAACCGTTGGATCTCGATCTAAATTTTACAAGAGTTTCCGGATGCCTTTTTCCATATAGTGGATGTGGAATCAATACTCGGTGAAGAGGAGCTTTGGTCGCTCCAGGCTAGAGTAACGATTCGTAAGGGTAATAACTTTTGATCCGACCGTTGGATCGCGATCAAAGTTTTACAGGATGCTCTTTTCCATATAGTAGATGTGGTATCGATACTCGGGGAGGAGGAGGTTTGGTCGGGCCTGGCTAGAATAAGGGTTCGTAAGGGACATAACTTTTGATCCGACCGTTGGATCTCGATCGAAATTTTACAAGGGTTTCTAGAGGCCCTTTTCCATATGGTGGATATGGAATCGATACTTGATGAGGAAGAGGTCTCGTCGCGTGAGGCAAGAGTAACGGTTCGAACGGGCCACAACTTTTGATCCGATCGTTGGATCCCGATCAAAATTTTACAAGATTTTCCGGAGGAACTTTTCTAGATAGTGGATGTGGAATCCATACTCGGTGAGAAGGAGGTCTGGTTGGGCCAGGCTAGAGTAACGGGTCGTAAGGGCCATAACTTTTGATTTGACTGTTGGATGTCGATCAAAATTTTACAGGAGTTTCCGGAGGCCCTTTTCCATATAGTGGATATGGAATCGATACTCGGTGAGGAGGAGGTGTGGTCGGGCCTGGCTAGAGTAACGGTTTGTAAGGGCCATAACTTTTGATGCGACCGTTGGATCTCGATCGAAATTTTACAGGACTTTCCGGAGGCCCTTTTCCATATAGTGAATGTGGAATCGATACTCGGTGAGGAGGAGGTGTAGTCGGGCAGGCTAGAGTAACGGTTCGTAAGGGCCATAACTTTTGATGTGACCGTTGGATCTCGATCTAAATTTTACAGTAGTTTCCGGAGGCTCTTTTTTTTTTATCAAATGTAAGAATTGTATAGATCAAAAAGAAGCTGGAGACCAGCAATACAAGGAAAAGGGAACAATGTCCCTGGACCCAAACAAAAGCAAGACAAGCTTGCTGAACCAAAAGCAAAGGGAACAGACTCCCTTGTACAAACCATATGCAAGACTAGCTTGCTGAATATAAAAGCTAAGGGAACAGACTCCTTGTATCTCAAAGGGAACAAGCTCCTATGATTAGCATCAAAGCCATACAATGAAATCATCGGCTAGGAGACCCAAAAAACCAGTAGGGAAGCTTCTTCCAACCCAGTAGACGGCACAGCAGCAGCTGAGACGAGGAGCAAACATCGACAACAGGCCCCCACAGCAGCCTGTTCTAGCACAACAGCAACAATCAGCCCTAAGCTAGCAAGCGGCAGCATGCTAACAACAATGCCCAAAAGAGGCATGGCTTCCAGCACTCCAATGCCACAAGGACTGTGCATCCAGGAATGGGGAGATCAAAGCATTGGGGAGAGAGCCTCACCTGAATTGATCCCCAATACAGACAGACAGTAGCAGGACCTACACATCTGCACCAGCTTCCATCAACTAGGCTAGAGCAGTCAAATGGGGAGAAAGTCTCAACCTGACTGATCCCCACTAGTAGATGAAGAGCTTCAACCTGGAGACCCAAAAACCCAGCAGTATCAGAGAGAGAATTAGCCCAACCATGAAGGGAAAGAGCCTCACCCAAACGGTTGAGAGCCATAGCAATGATCAAGAGCCAGCATTTCCACCAAGCTGCATATAGCAGCAACCAACTCCAGAGCAATGCTGTATTAAGCAGCAACAGATTCCTGTACCAGGCCACCATGGGAAATTATCCACCCATCATCACCAGCAATCTAACCCTGCACCACTGCATAGCTAGAATGGGGACAGACTCCATCCCAGCCCAACCATGAGGGGAGAGAGCCTCACCCAAATTGTTGGTATCCATAGCAGTTATTGAGGGAGGGTAGCTGAATCAGACATGCAGAATAGGTTTTGGACAAGTGGACAACCTCACCCAGACGAGCCCCAAGCAATGGCCTGCATCCAGCAACAAGGACGAGGGTCAGCAAATCAGGCTGCAAAAAGCAACACCCGAACAACAGGCCAAACAGGACTCCACAATAGGCACGGAGATCCTTCATAGCAGGTCTCCATACAAAACCAAATTCACACCCAAGGAGCACACAAACAAAGTAGCCACAGCAACCAGCAACTCATGGTAGGAGCAGAACCAACCAGATGGTTATCAACCAGAAATCTTACAGAGATGTCCGGTGAAGAGACTCCACCTAAATCAATCAGTAGGAGCAGAGGATGAAGAAACCTTAATAGATTCATCTCAACAAATAGCTCACATCACCGAAAGGCAGCAAATCCACTAAGCATATCCCTTAACTCTGGAAGATAAACATCATTGCAGTTACAAACCAGTACCAGCAACTGGGAACAATCCATAGAGTAGCCAGCATAGCTCCACTAGAGAATAGACCTAATTGCATGCGATAACCTCCACTGGAACACAGTGAAGAAGCCCACTCCAGCAGTCCCCTGAGTGGCAGAACGATAAGCAGCATATAACGCTGCACAGAGCAGCAACAAACCTGCATAAAGCAGCAACAACACCCGGCGTACAAAGCTGTACAGAGCAGCAACAAACCTGCATAAAGCAGCAGCAACACCCACTAGAGGGTTCGAGGTCATGTCCAGCAGCCAACCACATACCACACAAGGCATACAACCAAACAGGACACAGGATTACACCCTGCAATCCAATCTGCATATCACAGCAATTCATATAGCTACATTGATTAGTACTTAAAAGTGCATTTTTATCAAGGTTTTATATCATCATTTTGCACTTGAAGTATCAATAACTCCTTAACTAAAGCATGTTTTATAATAACGTATCTAATATATTAAGATACCT
>Ga0325411_1006993_pt1 | contig 12323 bp, 5 predicted proteins | sample PopdelMetagenome_13_FD_206181 | JGI IMG/M metagenome (GOLD analysis project Ga0325411, IMG submission 206181) | Populus deltoides microbial communities from Bellville, Georgia, United States - Xylem-PdIQD-R4 | ecosystem: Host-associated > Plants > Phyllosphere > Stem > Wood/Secondary xylem... | reverse complement strand
AGACCTCACCTAGCGTTTGCAGTATCGGAAATCATCAGACCAATCTATTTACTTTACTGGTTTTTTTTATTGTGTAGTTTTTTTTATTTAGAAATATATTAGAATAATATTTTTTAATTTTTTTAAAGTATTAAAGAAAATTAAATTAAAGAAAATTTAAATCTTTCAAAGGCAAGGCCATGCTATCATACCAAACAGGCCTGCTGCTCGAATGATGCGGTCTCATGGTAAAAACAATCTTGCAATAATCATATAAAAAGCTACCGTAAGAAATTAATTAACGAGCCAGGTATAAGCCGCGGTGTTTGAAAAGCAGTTGACATTATATTTTTTTAAAATTTATAATTTTTTATTTAAAATTAATATTTTTTTTATTTTTAGATATTAATATCAAAAATAATTTTTTAAAAATAAAAAAATTAATATATTTTCAAATAAAATTCATCTTCAATCAAATCCGCTGAAACTTGAAAACACCGGAGGATGCGAAATACTTGCTCAAGTAATGTTTGTCCACTGTGCAGAATCTGTTCATGCCATTAATTGAGTTCACGTTTGACAGCCTTGTTATCAAAATATCTCATTATTTTAGGCCCAATAAATGAATTACAACAGTTGTTCAGCTCGGCCCTCAGAAGCCGAAGGCCCAAGCAAGATGGAGGTCCTCTTGATATCATGGTGGCCCTCTGTAAATAAAGTGCTTGTCTAGGAAACTCTTATTAAATTAATTAATTAAAAGCAACTAGAACGTTTAGCTAAAGCACTGTACACTCACATAATTAGAGTAGATTGTAATAATGATGTCACTTTCACTCAACTTTTTTTTTTCATTTTATTTTTTTATATTGAGAAGTTGGCTTTAATTGATTTCATATTGGATTTTCAAGGTGTTCAAGAAAAAATTCAGCACTTGATTGATGCTTGATTTGGTTAGATAATTAAAGATTTAGAGACCAAATTTGAGTATGAAATTATTGTTTAGGAACCAAATTGAATGAAAAGGAAGAAATGGTTAGCATGTGTGAGTAGGGGGTGTTCAAGATTCGGTTTTTGACTAATAAAATCAATTGAACCGAGTTATATTGATTTTAAAAAATACTAACCGGATCGGAGCGAAAGCTAGTTCAAACTGAATCGGTTCGGTCTGGTTAAATTTGGTTTTTATCATAAAACCGGGAAACTTAATCCAACAAATAGAGGGCTCAATGATTTGTAACTATTTGTATAGAGTGCTTTCCTTTCTCTCTAAACAGAGCAATCAATATCTAAAAATTCAATAACTCATGAAACTAACAAAATCAACAGCAAACTTGAATCTATTATGAAGCTAACATTCTTGCCCGACAACCATGTTTTCACATTGCAGCCAACCTTGTAACCTATGATACATTTATATCAGAATTGTTTTGTAACCTAGAAGAACACACACTGACACACATACTTATGAAAGCATGCAAATAAGAAAAATTTTCAAATCAAATAGCCTTAGAAGAGTTTGAAACATTATTTAGGAGCAAATAAGCAAAATCTAAAAAGCAGAACTAAACTCTATCCTGCCTGCTGTAGATCTGGATTTGAAGGCAAGTGGGCTTGAAGTCAAAGAAAAAAAGCAACTGGAGTTGAAAGAAGAGGGCCTTGATTATCTATTATATCCTGTAAGGACAAGATTAGTGAAGATATCTGATTAAAGAAGCCATAAGGATAAAATTTACCTTGTCGTCTGTTCTTTAATGAAGGAGTCATCTCTTTCTACTGCAACTTGCAAGAATAAAGAAGGATCGTGACGGCTTGCACATAAGTAAAGAGAGAAGAGAAGCTAGAGAGATGGAGATATGGGTTTGTGCTTGGCTAGAAGTAAAGAGAGAAGAGAATGCAAAAGCACATACGCAGAATGCAGAGCAGTTGAAAACTTGAAAGGGAAAAGAAGAATGAGTTTTGAGGTGGAGAGGTGGTATGCAGTTTGCACAGACAACAGCTTTTTATGAGGGTGGGGAGAGGGGGGTTATGTTAGGGTTAGGTTAATTAACTATTTATAAACCTGTTATATAGATGATGACTTTTTAGGATTTTTTTTGTTGGTCCGGTTCAGTTTGTCAATTTGAGTTATAAAACCAAAATCGAACTAGACCTGTTAGAATATATGGTTTTAAAAATCGGTTTAATCAGTTTTTCATCTCGATTTGGTTTTTTCAGTTAATTTTTCTTAAGTTTTTTTGGTTTTCACGGTTGATTAATTTTTTTGAACACCGTTATGTGTGAGAAGGGTCGTCACACTTGGACGATGCGTGTGACAACCTCTAACCTCTATTATCAGCATCTAAACTCCATTGTCGGCATTCTACAATTTCGTTAGATTCGTCTTGACTTCCTCCTCCTTCCACGACATTACGTGTACGTGGAGGAAGTTTGGTTTGGCTTTAGTGACCTAATCTTCTTTCTTTTTTCTCATTCCCTTGATTTTCATGTTTGATTCTCTCCAGGATTGAAAAGTGGTCTATCATTTATTTTTGGATGTCAGTTTTGGTCCTCAATCATTAGATTTAGTTTTTTTTCCTCATTATCATCCATTAACATTAGTTTGACTGAGAATTGAGTTTTTTAATTTTTTTTGTTTGCTTTTCATTACTTTATCTTAGTATTATAACTCGGGTCGCAGGCTTAGCAAGTTAGCTTAGGTTGACTCGATTGTTTTTGTACTTTTTGTTATTTGATTCTTTTTCAAATTCATCTTTCAGCATTTAGTTAGTTGAGCATTGAGATTCATGATTTTTTTTCTATGAATTTATCTTAGCCTAATAATCTGTGATATGCTGACTATGGTCACAGATATGACAGTCTTATCTTGGTCAACTAGATTTCTTTTCCTTTTTAAAATTGATTTTATTTTTAATTTTATTCTTTAACATTGGATTGGTAAAGAATAAGGTTTCATAATATTTTTCAATTTGCTCCCCATCAGGTTATCACATTCTCATGACAATGGGAGGTTAATTCAAGTGGACTCGGGTAAGTTTTTATCCTTTTTTAAAATTAAATATTTTTTTTTCAATTTCATCCTTCAACATTTTAGTGATTGAGAATTGAGCTTCATGATTTTTTTTTTCTATGCGATTATCACGGTCTCATGACTTGAGTTGCAAATTTGGTTATCCGAGGTTAACATAGGTCGATCTAATATGTTGTCATCTAAGTATTTAGAAAAAACAACTATCACTATCTCAATATTAAAAAAAAAGAAAGATATTGTTCATTGTGCATCAAATTTTGAATTTATGATACAAAAAAGTTCTTGGTAGAAAACAAACATGTTAGCAATGCTTTGGTATTTTTTTGTAATGCTAAAAAAATTGATTTCACCTGCAACGTAGCACAAGTCATTGATCTAGTTTAGTACCTATGAATGCTAAACAAAATAATTAGTTAATTCCTTTAGTTTAACTCCATATGGAATTTTGGTATTCTTATATGTTTTTAATTTAGTTGTTTGTTAGGTAGTGTTTGGTTACTATCCCGAGACAGAAGGGACTAAGATATTGAAAACATAAATGTGTTTGGTTGAAAAAACATAGATATGGATATAAAAATAAATTTTTCATTGGTAAAATTTGGAGGAAATTTTTGTACTTTCAAAACAGAAAATACAGAGGGGACATGTTCTTAAAGATATTATTTTTTATTTTTTATTCCTAAAATATCATTGTAAAAAATTCTTAATTCCAAAATTATCCAACTAAGATATGCAAGGATAAAAATGGTTATTATCATAATTTTTAAAACTCAATTTAGGGGTCAATCCACGACAAGGTCCAACTCATGGGTCAAGAGGGTAAACCTAGTCAACAAAAGAATAAAAGTAGTTGTTATCATAATCTTAAAACCTGACTCGAAGGTAGACTTAGAGAAAGGCTTGAGTCACGTTTTGAGTTGAGTGTTGACCCCCTTTAACTTGGGTTAACATAAGGATAAAATTGGTTATTATCATAATTTTTTTATTTGACTCAGGGTCTTAACCCAAGGCATCGCCCATGTCATGGATCGAAAGGGTTAACTTGGATTGACTCGTGTCAATATAAGAATAAAAATGGTTATTATGATAATTTTAATACGAGGTTCGACCCAGGATAAGGCTCGCCTCATGGGTTGAAAGGGTTATCCCATGTTAACCTGAGTCAATATAAGAATAAAAATGGTTATTATTTTAGTTTTAAAACTTGACTAGGAGTAAGGCCTAGGTCACGAGTCAGAAACATCAATGTAATGATAAAAGTTATTATTATCATAAATTTAAAATCCAACTCAGAGGTCGACTCATGGTAAGGCTCAAGTCACGAGTTAGGAGGGTCAACTAGAGTTAACTCGAGTCAACATATGGATAAAAATAATTATTATTATAGTTTTTAAACTTCTATCTGGGAATCAACCCAAGGTAATGCTCGAGTCTCAAGTTTAGAGGGTTAACCAATGTTGATCCAAATATTTTTTAAAAGAAAAGAATTATAGTAACCTTGTTTCGACCAAAAATATTTTTTTTAAAAATAGTCAACGGGTTTTTGACTCGTGTTTTATCTCGGGTTTTTAATCGGATTAGGTCAAGTCAATCCTTCCTCTATTTTTTCTTAAACACGGACCGGTTCAAGTTCCAAGTTGACCTACCATATGAATTTGGGTTTTATAAATAGGGTTATTATAATATTAATAACTTTAACACTCAATATAAATTAAAGTAAAAGAATATCTAATTATTTTTAAATATGTAAGTTGATAGTAATTCATATTAAGAGTAAATTAGACTTTTTCATATGTTATTTTGTTTTGTCCACCATAACCAAACATAATTATGTCTGTCTTTTTTTTTTTTTTGCATTGTCTCTTATGGCTCCTCACTCTTCATATGTTATGTTCTAAGACAGTAACCAAATATTATATTAGTATTTTGAATAATTTAATTGTGTTCAAAACACCCTTCTTTTCTAGTCAAATTTTCAATATCCCATATCACAAATAAAATCAAAAGAGCATTTTGAAAAAGCAATTAATTTTGAAAACATAAAAAAAAAACAGTCAATTAATCTAGTCAAGAAACTAACATAATTTTAAAATTTTAAATGACTAGCCTACAAAATTATTAAAACTTTGAGTATTAAATAATATTTATATAGTAATGGTATTAGTGGTATGACAATGGTAATCAAACAAGCAGGCTTAACTACATTGGTATTAGGCCCCGTCTAACATTGCGATCCAACCATACTTTTGAATTTTTTTATTTTTCTTAGCTTCAAATTAATATTTTGTAATTTTGAATCATTTTGATAAGCTAATGTCAAAAATAAATTTTAAAAAATAAATAAAATATCATTTTGATGCATTTCCAAGCAAAAAACACTTTGCAAAGTAACATTTATCACACTTCCAAACAAGCCCTGAGTATAAATAATAACCACAGTAACGGTAACTACTGTTATGAATAGAAGAAAGTGATTCAGAAGGAAGAAAAATCACCAACTAATTTGATTAAGCCGAAAAGATAAATATAAGGAGCTCATTAGACATGAGGAAAAACTCAAATCCTAGTTATTTTACTTTTCAAAAATTATTTGCCTAAAATCTATTACAAGGCTATATCTATGATTAAGCTAGACTTCATAAGAAAATGAAAGGAAAAGAGTAAAATGCATAATTATTTCTAAAATCATGCTAGAATTGAATTTTTGCCAACAATAAACCAAAATTACAAATTACAAATTAAAACTAAAAAAAAAAAACTAAATCTTAGGTGAATCTAGTGTGGATGGTATTGTAGACCTTCTCACATTCCACTATGTACTTTAATAGTAAACAAGGTTTGGCCTTTGCATTTTAACTACCTTTTGTCTTGGTTTATTGAGACATGAAAAAGTTACAACCATTTATGTTTTCTTATTTCTGGCCTCTGGTTTACTTTTTCTTCTCTTTCATTATCATTGATTTTCCTATGAAGAAGAAGATAAAGTGGAAGAAGAAATCAAAGTGTTTTATCTGAGATTCCTCGCTTCTTTCGTCCAATTTCATCATCCCTTTCCTCTCTCTTTTTTTCTTTCTTAAAAAAAAATAGGCCAAGATAGGAAAAGAGTCAACAATGACATCCCATTAAATCATCCTTCAACAACACGCAAAATGAACTACCATGTAACATCTCATAAATAAGCCACCAACAACACCCAACTCGAAACCTAACCCACCTCCAACAAGGGACAACTCGGTCTCCTCCAATTTAGGTGAAGTAGCTTCGAAGTAAATTTCTAAGGTTTTTTTTTTAAACTTAAATTTTAGGATTTTAACTATTTTTACTTTATTAATAGTTGGTTTACAATGATTATGTTTATTATGATGATAATTGTGGTTTAGTTTGTTCTTTTAGATTCTTGAATGATATTTAACAAGAGGATTGTGGGTTTGTTTACAAGAGGACAATGCGTGAAGGTGGTGATAAATTTCATTACATTCTTTTCCTAATTTGTATTTTTATAGGTTGATGTTAGTGAGATTATTGAGATGCTTGATCAATGTTGTTGTGATTTGTTTTAAATAGAAGGTTGATAGGAGAAGAAGAGTAGCTAAAGACAATATATAAAGTTTGAGATTGATTACTTTATTTTTTAGGTTTTGAATATGGTTGTTAGTGAAGATTCATATATTTCTACTTTTAAAAACAATATACAAGAAGTGTATACACATAAGGGAGTGGGTGAGAAATATATATTTCTTGTTAACTAATCAATTTTCATATTCGAAAATGTCAAAGGCAAGCAACAATATGACACCAAAAAAAAAAGATAATAAAATTGTAACTCAGTTATGCATTATAAATCAGCGAATGGATTAGATGGCCAATAAATTTAGAGATAGGTTTGAGAGGCAATGTGTTAATGATCATGGTGAAGTTCAAAATAGGCCTGAGTGAAGAGAATTTAATGTTAGGAGGATTGTTAGGTGAGTTAACACCAATGTGGATGAGTTCGTAGCTGATAATGTGAACATTAGATAATCCATTTTCAACTACTATCCTTGGACGTTAACTATCGAGTATTTGAATTGGTGAATAAGCATTTATTATGTTCTTTGTTTTGTAAGTGGTGTATAAGCTATCACTTATTTTAAGAACTTGACTTAGGAATAAAGGAGCCTTTATCATATCCTATTTAACCAAAAAAAAAAAACTAATGTCAAAAGATAAAATTGAAAAAGAAGATGGTGACTTGCGTTAAGACCAGTGACTTAGATCATTAAATTAGATGCATTATACATGGAAATATGGTGAAGCGTAATCCCCAACACATTTAACGCTAAAGAAGGAAACATGCAAAAAAACAAATTCAACAACATAAAAGGATCTAAAATAAAAATTGTAATTAAAATATTGAGGGTGCAAATCAAGATAAAAATCAAAGGGTGACTAAAAGAAAAGTTAGAGTGTTAATTTTTTTTTAAAAAATAACGCCAACAAAAAGGGGAAAATTAAAATAATGAGGAAAAAATTGAAAATAAAAATAATATACCATAAACTAAGATAGAAGGGTGAAGTTCAAGACAAAAAAAAAACTTTTATAAAATGGCTAAGAAAAAAAAATAGAAATTCAAAGAACAAGGATTAAATTAAAAAACAAATATGACAAATTGAATTGAAGGACTAAATTGAAAAGAAATAAAAATTTTACAAAACGACTAAGGACAAAAATAACAAATTAAAAGAAAAAAGACATAAATTTTTATTGGAGGGTTAAATTGAAAAGAGAAATAATTGTAGCAAAAAAAAAAATGAGGACCAAGTTAAAATAAATAAAATACCATAAACTTTGATTGAAGGGTGAAATAAAAAACTAATAAAACTTTTATAAAAGTAATAAATCAAAAAAATCAAAACTCAAAAAGAAAACTTAAAAGTAATTAAAAATCAAATGAATAAGGACCAAATTTTAAAACATAATATATGACAAATTGAAATTGAAAGACTAAATCGAAAAGAAAGAAAATTTTATAAAAGGATCAAAGATAAAAATAAGAAATTAAAAGAAAACAAACTGAAGTAGAAAAAAAAAACAAATAAGACTAATCTACAATGTTTTGGGGAGGAGATATAAAAGGAAGAAAAGAAAGAAAGACTCACTAGCAATAAACCGATCAACAACCATCGACACGTGTTAAACCAGAAGGAAGAGGACAAAGTAGTGCATTCAGCGACACGGTAGAAGGTTAGGTTCAACCGCCAAGAGGCACCGCAAGTATCGTCTGAAGTGCGTGACACCTACCATGCGCTGGTGCGTTTAACCCATGAGCCAACAAATTTTTTAAATTTTGTAATTTTTAATCTTGGTTAAAAGATCATAATACCCTCAATAAAATAGCACATAAAAAAACCAACATAAATAGCCAAAAATAAGCCTTAACCAAAAGCTTTTATTTTCTGAGTTTAAGGCCATTTATGTAATCTAACTATGCATTCATAAATGAAAAACCAAAACTACCCTAAGACACCATACATATTTTTTTTTGTCTCCAATAACATTTTAGTATTTTTACTTTTTATGAAAAATAAAAAAGACTTCATTACCCCTATCATCCAAACCAAATGTTTTTGGTTTGAGGACCAAAATTATAATTTCATTACTCTAATTCACTGTGTACATATATCATGTGCTAAAATATTTTACACTATTCAAAAGACCCTTCCCTTTTAGTTTGTTCTTTTATTCCACATCAATTAAACTTTTCCTTATCAACAATTTCATAATCATTATAAATACAGCCTATTATCATAATATGAATTTTTCACCTTCTTGGTTAACCCATTCAACGCATATAATTTTCTAGGGTCCAATAATTATCTTTTTCATCTATATATTACACTTGCCCTTATACTTAATCTTATATCAATCTTGTCCAAAGACATCATTTTTAATTTATTACATTTTCATTTTAAAGATTCAATTACTGCTATTATCATTTAACCTGCCTCATACACGCATGAGTGTACACACATGCACACCCCTATGTGGCATGATAAAAGTTATAAAAAAGATATATATTTCTTATAACTTTTATCCTACCGTGTGTGTGTGTGTGTGTGTGTGTGTGTGTGTGTGTGTGTGTGTGTGTGTGTGTGTGTGTGTGTGTGTACTATTTTTATATCCTAACCAAAGGCATGTGTATTTTTCTTATCCTGCCCCTAAAGAAAGTCATATTTACAATTCTCATTTCCTGCCCTGAAGGCATATATATTTTCTTTATAACTTTTTCCTTGAAAAAAAATTATTTGTTATAAACTGCATGTAATTTAATAGACAATATTAACTAAATTAATTCCTAAGATAAGGGATGAATCTTTACCTAAAGCCTCCAATACACGAATGTAAAAGCAAGTTTCTCATCGGACATCTCCCCTGTATCCATAAGGATATGTAAATCAACATCAAATTATTTAAGTTCAATCAAACATAATCAATTATTTTTATTATCACCGTATCTTGTACTAAATTTCATAATCATGCTACCTTATTTCTTAATTTCTCAATTATTCAAATAAACTCATTTTATGTCATAATACATCATTATTTGATTTCCATGTTTTCAACTAGATTTCAAACATACATAAATTCTTAAATTTATATTCTAACTACTGAATTAATGACCAACTATGAAATTCATCAATTACATATACATGTACTCATTCACATCTCTAATTCACACTATGCTTAATTTTTTTTTCAGTTTTTAATTTTCATAAACCTTACCAAGAATTTCCTCTTATGATTTATTTGAAACAAAAATTAGTTTCCACAATTTAGACCCCACTTTTCCTTAATTATATCAATTTAGTCCATCTATTTCAAATTTAAAACAACACATAATATCGATTATCACCATTTTCTTCAATTTCTCATTCTTCAAGCTCTTCATCTTTAACCACTAACAATCAAGTACCAATTGTTTTAGGTCCAATTTCTCATTCTTCAAGCTCTTTATCTTTAACCACTAACAACCAAGTGCCAATTGTTTTAGGTCAATCTCATTAGTAAACAAATTATAATTATCACAACACTCACAAATCACAATTTCATGCTTAAAGTATTAGAATTTTTCTCCTAATTTTCTCGTGTCAATTCGACCATAATTTAAAAAATACATGCATGACCAAACTTCTTTAATTGTTTCATACATGTTAATTTCAACCACCAACCGACCTCATTTTAATCAATTTAACATTTCAATAACATCAATTTATTAGGTTTTCCTTTTTATACCTTCCTAAACATAGGTTAACATACAAGTCGTATAAATATTAACTATTTTTTACCTTTATTATTATCAATTAACCTTTCACAACTCAACTAACACAAAATTTTATACAACACAAATTCCCTTGTCCCTTAAATTTAATATCTATATGGTCAGCCACTCACCCTTTGAAACCCATGGTTTTTTATTCAATTTATCCTTAAATTTGTTGTCATTCATACCATTTCCATACCAAGCAACTAATAATTCATCAACACAAATATTTCCCCAACAATTTGCATGAACTCAACAAAACAACTATCTTACATTTACTAAATAAACTCATTTAAGGAAGTTCCAACACAATTTGTCCACCAATTTTCTTTCTCTCTCACTAAAAGCCATTTGTTTCTCTTATTTTCTCAACTTCGAAACTTTATCTCTCACTAGGTTTATCGTGTTTGCTTGGTGATTTGGATAGAACTCATATACCTCTAACCTCCATCAACTTTGATCAAAAGAAAAAAGAAAAGAAGAGAGAATTTAAAACTCCACAAGCCAAAAATGGCTTCTATAGCCGACAAGTTTAACTTTAAAGGAGGGAGGAGATTTTTCATTTAATTACCAAAATGCTCATCGAACCTTTTTATTATTTCTTCTATTTATAGTATAACATATTTTAATTTTTTTTTTTACCTCTAGTCATAATAAAACTTTTCTTAGAATTTTCACCATTTTCTATTAAAGATTATAAAAATAAACGTGGGTTTACATCGGCAACCAACATTGTTTATGCATAGTTTCATCCATTACTTTATGTAGAGTTCTACACTAATATACTGTGGATTTTTCACCACCATCCACAAGAATTTACTTTTAAATAATTATTTTTTTTGGTTGATATATACTTAATTTATCACAAAGTTTACACAGATGCTCAAGCAACTTCAGCTTTCATGGCCAAAATTGACTGTGAAAAGATATTAGCCATAAAGATATTAGCCATCATTTTCTATTCTATAGTTAACTATTCCAAAAGAGGATGGCAAAGTCATATGATAAGCAAGCTCACCCTAAAGAATTTAAAGAAAGTGACTTAGTGTTAAAGAAGATTTTTCCAATACTAGGGGAAGACAAAAGAAAACGGCCATCCAACTATGAAGATCCTTATATGATCAAGAAGGCTTTTTCAGGCAGAGTACTCATTTTATCTATTATGGATGGGATGATCTCCCAGACATGTAAATTTCGATGTTGTAGAGAAGTTTTATGCACAAATGTGTCAATTTCATCCAAAGCAATAAAAATAAAAATTCAAGCCAAATATCTCTTTGCATGCACCTTGTTTTTGTTTCTATTATCACAACTACCTATTTTTTGTGTATATTTTCAAAAGCTATAAATAAATCCTCACAATCACACATTGTGTGATCTCATATTAATATGGTTGACGAGCTAATAGGTCTTACCATAATAACTTTATAGCAAATTTGCTTGGATTTATGAAAATTATTCATGATAAATGCATGTGTGGCATTTTCTTGACAAAAACTTAATTGTATATTGATTTCAATAAATAACTTGACGTTTGCTTACAAGTAACATTTTACATCTCATTCCACCATCTTAGCAAATGGGATGGAAAATTTGTTAAAGAAATGTATAGGTTAGATTCAAAACATGATGTACAAACACACACACACTAGGAGCAAATCAAAGTCATAAAAAGATTAACAAAACCTAAAGTAAAATTTCAAAGTAACAACATTTCACCCGTAACATATCTAGAAAAGCCCACCTTGCCATCATAAATCAAAATTGTAAAGGTCACATCAAAATTAAAAAAAAAATCAAAGTGAAAAAAAATCAAAAACAAAAACATAATGGAAGATCAAAGAAAAAAGCATGTCCCATTAGCTTATGGTAATGGGTAAGGCAAAAATTTTTTATAACAAGTGGCAATGAAAGTTGAGCATCAAGGAGCGTGTATAAAAAACAAGAGTCCATGCTATATGATGGATAATCGGTTGAAAACATTGCAGGAGCACCCCGAAGTGATCCTAGTCTTT
>Ga0325411_1006990_pt1 | contig 12325 bp, 3 predicted proteins | sample PopdelMetagenome_13_FD_206181 | JGI IMG/M metagenome (GOLD analysis project Ga0325411, IMG submission 206181) | Populus deltoides microbial communities from Bellville, Georgia, United States - Xylem-PdIQD-R4 | ecosystem: Host-associated > Plants > Phyllosphere > Stem > Wood/Secondary xylem... | reverse complement strand
TTAAAAAAAACCATTAACACAAAATCAAACACTTTAACAACTTCTTTTCTTGTAGTAAAATGGAGATGTATTTTTAAATATATTTATAATTAGGAGAAATCGCAATTTAATATGTCATATGATATTCCGCACCCGTTACAGGTAGAGAGGGGGGAGATTATTAATCCTTTATGTTTTTTGTCCTGTAATGAAAGATGAATGGATAATATTTGGTTCATATTCCAGTTATCTTTCTCTTCTATCCTAGGATAGGAACATGTTGGATAACGCTAGAAAAATTAGATAATTTCTAATTCCACACCCGTAATAAATCGAGCATCTATTTTTTTATGATATAGATAAAATATTATTCTAAAAAAACATAATTATTAAAAATTAAATTTTATATTTTATTTTATTTTATTTTTAATAGAATTAACATGGCCGGAGAAATAACTTGGTATTAAGTTAGTCCTATGTTTTGCAAGCATTTATATTTTTATCATGTAACTAAATAAAAAAATTAAAAAATAATTATTAATTTTAATAGAATTTATTACTCCAGTTGCGAGGTAGGCGAGTTAATCTGAACTAATTAGGATTTATCCAATATATCACATCTTAAAAAAAATTAAAAAAATATATTATTTAAAAAGTATTTTTAAAGTTAAACCTTGTTTTTACTTGTCATCCGAGTTTCTTTTAACCCGTCAAATCAATTAAGACAGCTCATATATATTTTAATTTAAAAGTTTAAATTAGATAAAAAAATATGATCATAAAGTTTTAATTTCATTCGTCGAGTTAAGTTTGATAACACTACCAAATAATTTTTCATGGTATGAATATTAGTTATTTACATGTTAAAAAAATTTGGTTCCGTTGTAGCATAACACAGGGGAATTATCTAATAAGAGAGGAATAAAATTAACATTAAAGGTTAATTCAATTGAAATTAATATACACAGACTTTGGTATTTCACAGTAGAAATGTATAATTAAATGTCAATATCTTTTTTTCACCTTGCTCCTCAAAATCTTTCATGATTTTCTTCTTTTTTTTTCTAAATTTATTTATTTTTCACTTTTATCTTCCAACATTAATTTTATTAGATATTTAATTACATGTTTTATTTCAATTTATTTTTTATAAAATTATCCCAATCTTATAATTTGAAGAACAAGTTTTGCAAATTGACCTTATTAAGCCAGGTATTTTTTTGTCATTTTTTAATTAATTTTTTTCTCAGCTTCATTGCTTAATATTGGTTTGACTGTAAATTAAATTTTATAATTGTCTTTTTATTTTCTTTTCAAAGGATTATCACAGTCTTATGACCAAGACTACATGTTTTACGAATTAATCAGATTGATTTGTTTTCTTGTCCTTTTTTTAATTTAGTATTTTTTTTCAATTTCATCGCCCAACATTGTGTTGATTATGAATTGGACTTTATAATTTTTCTTGATTTGTTTTATATGTAGTCATCCCATTCTCCTGCCCTGGGTTTAACATGTTAACTCGGGTTGACGTGGGTCATTTTTTTTCTTTCCAATTTAATCCTTGAACATTGAGTTGATTGGAGTATGCATTTTATAATTATTATTTTTTTGCTTTATATGAAATTATCACAGTATTGTGACTCGGGTTGCAAGTTAGGTCACTTAACTCGGGTTTTTATTGCTATTTTTTAGTTGAATTTTATTTCAATCTCATACTTCGACATTAAATTGATTGAGAATTAAGTTTCGTAGATTGTTTTCAGTTTATGTTTTGTAAAGTTATTATAGTCTCATGACTTGAGTTATGAGTTTTGTTGGTTGAATTTAGTGTTTTTTTGTGTATTTTTTTAAAGATTTTTTTTAAAAAAAAAACCACTCAGCATTAGGTTGATTAAGAATTGAGTTTCATGATTTATATCAGTTTGCTTTTTACGGGATAATTTCGGTCTCATAATCTTAGTTTGTTAGTTTAACCCGGGTTGACTTAACTCGATTTTTTAATTGAATTTTGTTTTTAATTTTATTATTCAACATCAGGTTAATTAAGAGTTGATTGAGTTATTAATGTCTTGTGACCTGGGTAATGGATTTGGTAGATTATCCTGGGTTAATTTGAGTCAATATAACATGTTATTGTTTCAATATTCTTTAAAAGGCGTTGTCTTAATTTTTTTAAGTTAAATTATATTTTTGTCGGTCATCTAAGCTTTTTTTAGACCTGTAAAATTAACTGGATAACATGACGTCAATCAACATGAAATATATTTTTTTATGCTAAAAAACATATTAACAATACCTATATATTTTTTTATATATAAAAAAACAATCATACTCTCAGCATAACATGTACAATGATCCAATACAACATCGGAGGTTTTAAGATCATCAAATAACAATTAATATTAAAGGTTAATTTAACAAGGGATGATTACTAATTAACATTTAATAAGATCGTTAAACGAGGGAAGAATGAAATTAGCATTAAAGGTTAATTTAGCTAATATGAATGGCTAATAAGTTGAATCATTTAAATTGAATTAAATTAAAAAGTTTTAATAAAATCTTGTATTTTAAACTATTTTGAGTGTCTATAAATAAATTTCAAATGAAATTTAAACTCTACAGAGGAATAAATAAGATATCAACAACTCTGATTTACAACATTAAACATGAGTAATTAATGTTAAAATTAATTTTAAAATATCCATCTACTTATTTTTTTTTAAAATAATTTGAAGGAAAAAAATAAAAATGATAATAATAATATATGAAATAAGATGAATTGAATTATATTATTTTTAAATATATAATTAAATTTATTTATTAATTAAATTCAAATTAAATATTATAATTAAATTTAATCATGGTAGAGAATTACTTACAAATCGAATAAAAAAAAGTTTCGAGATCACTGAATAATAATGAAAGGTACGAAGAGATCAAAGCTTGCTTGGACTCTTGGGTAAAAGGGTAAGATGATTTGATTTCTTTTTTTTCTGGTCGAGTAAAAATAACACACGTAAGTAAAAAAAAAGAAGAAGAAGAAGGAAAGGAGAGAAGCTTTGAGATATGTCTTCGGATGCATGATTCACCATCCCAGGTTTTGTATCCTCGCTCCCGGAATAACATCAAAAGTGACCCCCTGCCTGCAAATCGCATCGGGGATGATTAGATAAAACAGGCACGTAAAGAATAATAACAATAATAAAATAAAATAAAATTTAACTATGCAAGCATTAATAAGTTTTGTAAGTATGATTATGGTTGTATTTTAAAGTGTTTTTTATTTAAAAATATATTAAAATTATATATTTTTTTACTTTTTAAAAATTATTTTTTATTGTGGTTATTTTTCAAAGTGATTTTCACTTAAAAATATATTAAAATAATATTTTTTTATTTTTTAAAAATTATTTTTGACATCAACGCATCAAAATAATCTAAAAATATTAATTTGAAGTAAAGAAAAAGAATAAAAAAATTTAATTTTTTTCAAAAATATTTTTAAAACGCAGAAACAAACAGTGCCATTAATACTTTACGACATAGTTTTGAAATCCGGTCCAATTAGTCGATCCGGGACCCGACCAACCCAGGCCCGAACCTATAAAGCTAAGGTCAGTGAATGATACAATGAAACATAAAAAAAATTCATGCAAAAAAATTTCATGCCATTCTTTTAATTTTTTGTTATAGCATTAAGCTGTTTGGGAACGTAGTGTAAACCGTGTTTTCAAAAAAATTATTTTTTTTACTAAAAAGAATTTTTTTATATGCTTTGCATCATTTTGATGCGCTGATCTCAAAAATAATTTTTAAAAAATAAAACAATATCATTTTGATGTATTTCGGTATAAAAAATACTTTTAAAAGTAATTATAATCACAATTTCAAACACGTTTGTAAAGCTTATTAGGCATAGTATGTTTTTTACAATTTTCAAGGCTAGTTTTAAAAGTATATTTAACTTAAATAAATATAAATTGATAACTTTTTAAATATTTTTAATGATTTTGATGTGTTAAAGTAAAAAATAAAAAAATTATTTTAATATATTTTAAATAACTTTTTTTAAAAAAATATTACACATCACAATATCAAACACCTAATTAATGTAACCATGATTGTGGATGTTAAAAAAAAAAATATTCTATAAAACATTACCAAATAAGTTTAACTACATATTTTCAAGTTTTTTTTAGCTGCTAAACGCCTTTTAAAAAAACAAAAGAAAACTAGAATCATCCCAAATACCTTTGCTACTATAGAAAAAAAACTAAAAAGCTTATGCTATATATTTTATTAAATTAAATGCACATAATTGTTTTTCATGTCATTGGTGTTCTAATCATCTATCCAGACAAAACAAGCTTCGAGTGAATTATAATTTAGTATCTATATTTAAAAAACTAACAAGTGAGTCTTTCATCCGTTATATATTTTTTTCAATATTTATATTTTAATTTTTTTTCTATAATTCAACACACCTTATTTTTATATTTCAAAAATACTTTTAAATATATACATTTTTTCTTTATTTCAAATTATTTTTAAATATTTTTATATTGTTTTGATATGCTAATATTATAAATAAAATTTTAAAAATAAAATAAATATTATTTTAATACATTTTATAAAACAATTGTTACTATAATATTACACACTTAAATAAACTAGCAGTTAGATTAAAATATATTAATTTTTATTGAAGAATGTTTAAAAATGTGATAAAAGTTATTTTTAAATTTTTTTTGAAATATATTAAAATAATAATTTTTAAAAAAATTATTTTTGATATCATCATATTAAAATAATTAAAAAATAATTAATTTAAAATAAAATAAAAATTAATTTTTAATAAAAAACAGGTTTATTCCATGCTGAATGTTTGATCACTAAACATGAATGTTTTAAACTCAAGGGATTAATTTAATATTTTTCTGAAAAAGCGACTAGGTCTAATTTACTCAAGAGTGCCCAGGGCCCGCGGCGTACATATTTTTACTGGTCCATCAGAGACGGAGCGTCACTGTCGAAAGCCCCTCTTCGTAACGGAGAAATACGTTCATTTTCCAACCGATTAAAATCGATTTTCAAGCCGCCTCCTCCTACTCATAACAATACACAGCGATTTTGAGCTGCTCCTCCGTCCTCTCGCCTAAAACAACGATGGCAACAAGGCCGGTAGCCGATTCGCATAGCAACAGAGCAGCAGTTCAAGCCACAAACGATGACGCTTCCGCCAGTAAACTGTACGCATCAATCTTACTCTTCTATCTTAGTTATATTTCTCGCTGTTTGGTTGCCGAGAAAACGAAAAAACTAAAAATCAAGGAAAACATTACTCGTCACTTATCATCTCTTTTTTCATCACAGGTCTTGTGTTAAGAAGGGATACATGAAAGACGATTATATCCATTTATTTGCTAGAAGACCTGTGAGGCGATCTCCAATAATCAACCGCGGTAATTGCTAAATTTTTTCTTTAAAAAATTTCTATATAATACTAATTGTATTTAATTAATTTCTGTGTGTTGTTTCTGTTAAGGCTATTTTGCGCGCTGGGCTGCTCTTCGAAAGCTTCTCTTCCAGTTTCTTGATTGTGAATCGAATATTGATGGAAAATGCGATACAAAAAAGCAGATATTATCATTCGGAGCAGGATTTGATACCATGTATTTTCAACTACAGGTGCCTGGTAGTTTGTTTGGGTGTTATGATTAATTTTTTTGGCATGTTCTGTTTCAATGTAACCATATAACCTTATGATCTGACATAATTTGCGTAGAGGCACATCCTTTGTTTCAATAGGTTTTTTAATATATGCTTAAAATGAAGCGATTTTTATGTTTTTTACTATCAATTTATTAACTTTTGCTGCGGCAGTTCATTCATTAATTGTGTTAATAAGAACCTGATACCACTATAGGTTTGATTGCAATATTTGTGTTTTTGATGGCAGGATGAAGGAAAAGCGCCATTTTTATATGTAGAGCTGGATTTTAAGGAGGTGAGAGTTTGAAGTTGAGTGTTGCGATAGAAGTTTAGTTTAGTTATCAATGCGCTTATGATATAAAAGTAATGATGATAGAAGTTACCAATGTACTAAATTATTTTCTGTTTCATTAGATTTCGGCTTACCGAGCTAGGTTAATTATTCATCTATACATGCTTGCTGGACCAATGATCGACTATTGATTTCCAAGTTAGATGAAATTAATGCTTTTAAATTTTAGGTAACTAGTAAAAAGGCAGCAATTATTGAAACCAGCAGTCAGTTGAGGGAAAAGCTTGGTGCTACGGCTTCAATCTCACCAGGTAAGTGACTTTGGTTGCAAGGCCATGAAATCCGGAGGTATTCTTAAAAAAAAAACGAGTAGCATCTGTTTCCATTCCTGACAGATTTCTTTTATGGGGTGTGCATGAATTGCAATATTGATATGATTTCAAAAGCTTGGCTTCATTTCTGGTTTGCACTATTTGGCTTCCTTGACCTTGCAGAGAAGGGGGAAGTGCTCAGTGATCATTACAAGCTGCTCTCGGTTGATTTGCGTGATATACAAAAACTAGATGATATCATAGCATTGGCTGGTATGAATCCCAGGTATACATGCAGTCCCAATCCTCTTTTTCTTTAACCAAATCAAATCTCATTAACTTACCTGGTTTGGAACTTGTAATTGGGTCTTGTCTGCTTCTAAGTTTAGAACCCTATTATTCTAAGTAGTCATTATGATGGTTTTAGCTATTTTATGCACCTGAACTTTTTAAGGGCATTATGTTCATATCTCTAGGCATGTGGCTTTTGAGGTTTCTTCTGCTTTTCTCAAAGCATTTTGCTTTGGATTTTTGTCAATTATGTATTTTGTTGCACGCATGATGTTCTGGAAACTTGGCAAGTTTACATCATCAAATAGCTTCTTGAGAAAAAAATTTCTCCTCATACTCAGTTTTTTCCTATCATTTTTCTTATGGATTTTTGTTCTTTGTCTTCATTCTGATACTGGCATCAGCTTGCCAACGTTTATAATTGCAGAATGCGTTTTAATATACTTGGATCCTGAGTCAACTCGTGGTATAGTCGGTTGGGCTTCAAAAACATTTTCAACAGCAGCATTTTTCTTATATGAGCAGGTTTTAAACTTTCTCAAGGCTAATTGACTTATTTCCCCCCCTACATGTTAGTCACTTTTTCTTTATTCATATTCATGTCCTGGCTTGTCTGGTCTGTTTGCTTACAATTTGTTATATTTACATTTTATGGTGGTTGTTCAATAGATACATCCGGATGATGCTTTTGGGCAGCAAATGATCAGAAACTTGGAGGTTGAGTTTTCCTTTTTAATGTATATGTTGATGAATTGGCTTAATTCATTTTATCCTTGACATCTTTTAATGGTTGAAGTGCACAAATAGAACCAAGTAAATTGTCCTTTAGTCAAAATTCCTACCTTCAAATCCAGGAAATTGACTTCCATCACTACCAGCTGAAATACACATCTTTTATTTCTTATTGACCATCCCTAACCTAGGTGCAAGGGAAAGGTAGGAGTGTCATGAGTTAACTTATTGAATCCCTAAAGAAGTTCAGATTTTAAGTCCGAGAACACTTTGTTATATGCTAGGTAATGTGTCCTCCTTTCCAGGCACCAGGCAATTTAGAGTTCTTAATGCTGAATGAGCAATACATGAACCACAGAACTCTCTGGTCCCTTGAGAGATTAAAAATTTATTGCTCTAGTACTGGGTACACCAGGTTGTGCACAGGGCAACGGTTACACAAATAATTCCCTAAATGTCTTGACTACACAACGAACAATACCAGACCTATCTGTTTGTGTTGTAAATGTATTTGTTAAACTAAAGTGTCCTTTTGTTATGTTTGCTTTCAGAGTCGAGGTTGTGCACTATTGGGTATCTATGACACACCAACTTTACTTGCGAAGGAAAAACTTTTTCTTGATCAAGGATGGCAGGTATGTCTTCTGATGAGTTCCTCTTGAGAATCAAACTTGAGATTCTTACAAACAAAGAAAATACAGTGTTGATTCAATCAATCTTGTTCAACAATGTGTTATCTGAGGGCAATGGATTTTCTAGATGCGGCAGTCACTTGATAAGTGGATCCAATTTATGAGAATAGTTCAATAACTAATCATATATATCTAATCATAGTACATTTTGAAGCATAGGCAGTGCAGTTACCAATTATTTTCTCAGGTGTTCCAATTAATTGACTTTTGGTGCATGGATTTTTGTCTGGAAGAGCATCTTACATGGTCAATTAAATATCAGTTCTATTTAGTGCTGGAACCAAAAACTTCAAATTTGTATGGTTTTAGACATTGGCATTGAAGTCGATATTTGGGGGTTTTCTCTTGAAGTTGGTTTAGAATGTGTCTGGCAAGCCTTTATTACCTTCATTTTCTGTTGTTTCTTTTCTCATATTTTAAAAAATTTTCTTGCTACAAAATATGTGAGGTATCAGAGAGCTGTTGCCTGGGACATGCTGAAAGTTTATACTGATTTTATTGAAGCTAAAGAAAGGCGCAGGTATTTGCTTTATAATCCTTGGACATTTCACAAATACTTCATTGCTTTCATCTTTTCTGTTATATTGCCGATGTGCCCAGTGGCCTATTATTGATATACTAGATAGGTGCTGGGAATTATTTCTTATACTTTATCAGAACTTTCTAATCAGTTTCCTAATTATATAGGAGTAATGGGTTCTGTAAATGTGCTATGCTCTGCTTCTGTGTATTTTTTGGCTGAGTGTAATATGTGTACATACTTTGGGATGACATAGTAAATTAGTGGGTAATTATGCTTTTCTAGAGCTCATGGTTTTGGAAACAGGATCAGTCATCATCTGATTACCATGATTAAAAACATGCAAACATATAAGGACACGAGGGCACATTTGCAGAATGCATTTTGGGAGAGGTCAGCAGACCCATTGGTTGTGAAACTAATTGTGGATAGATGCCTGCTTTTGCAATTTAAGAAATTTGGAAAAAGGGCAGCGTCTTTCTTATAACTCTCTTTGGAATATGCAATTTTGAACGGTGGCAAAATGATATCTTTCTGGCTGTTTGAGAGCATGTCTGGGAGTAGAAACCTCAAAAAGTTGTTCGCTTATTAGCCAACAAAAAATAAAAATAGAGAAAAGGAAATATATCAGGAGTGGTTAAAGAGACCACGAGTGCCTGGTTGTAGGTGAGTCTTTCATATTTTTTCCTTTGCAAAAGAATAAATACTGTTGTCTTTTTTGTGAAGATTTTGGTTCGGTTGCAGTTGTGAAAAAAACCAGCCGTAATTCTTTCATTGTCTTGTAAATGATGCTTTTAGGATGATACAAAGGGAATCTTTTTTCCTGTTTGGCTTTTCATCCTTCACGTCTCCTTTTTTTTTAACTAGTTTGTTTTCTGATTTGCTTAACTGTACAACCTTTGTTTTCTTTCCCTTTTTTACCCTGGCATGCTCCTGAGAAGTTTCTCATCCACTATATTCTGGTGATCAGGATTGAACGATTGGAATTGTTCGATGAGTTTGAAGAGTGGTACATGATGCAGGCAAGTCAAATCATTCCTGTTGAAAATGAAAGTGGAAAGTGCCACAGATTCTTAATAAATGACAATGCGTGGTATTCTATGTGCATGGGGTTCAACCTAATTAGAACTAAGCTGTGTCTGCTTGAGAGTATCTGGGGAGTTGTGATTTCTGTTCTGTTTGTCATAAATTCTGGTCTGGTTCTCTGTCATCATTGTTGATTTTGTCTGTCCTAATTTTTCTCCCTAACTCCTTTTTCTCAGGAGCACTACTGTGTGGCTTATGCAATCAACGATGCCATGGTATGTCTACACATGAAACTATTCCCAAACTCTCTTTTCCCCAATCTCTTCTATCCCTTGCAATGTCATTTTCCCTCACAACTCCAGATTTCGTTTTTCATGGTTTAAAATCCGAACGTGAAATGCTAGTGTATTTTAGTAGTAAAAGTTAACAATACATTCACTATTCCTTGGCATTCCAAATGAGTGGTATTGGTAAATCCGAGTAAATTTGAACCATGTTTCTTTTTCATGTGAAGTTAAGGCTTCTTTTCTTTTCTTTTTTTGAATTTGGAACACACACTGCTGCTCAAAACTTAAGTGATTTTGGACATGAAAAGGTTCAGTGTAAGAACAAACAATTAAGTGGAAAAGTATAGTCACACAGTCATATGGCTTGCATTTGATGATGCAGGGATTCTTTGGGGATTTTGGATTTACTAAGACCCAGCCGCACGTGATCAACTCTCCCTCAACAGTAGCATTGCCATGAACACACGAGGCCACAAGCCGGTAATTAGTGTCTAGATAAAAAGTCTCATAAGGTATCTGATGGCCTTTTGAGAATATGCCTCTATGCATATTATTTGTTTGGATTCCACAAGACAGAGCCTTTCTTTTTTTCTGTTCTTTTTTTTGTGCTAGCTGTTTGGCAAAAAGAAATTGTGGTGGGACCTCACCTTACAGCACCAAAATGTGTCATATCAATCTATCGTGGGGTCTGTATCATGTGGAAAAATATATGCCCAGTTGTGTATGGTTGGTTGCTTTTTAATGTATTTTTCCTCGACTTCCCCTTTTCTTTTCCCTTCTCCTTGTCCACTTGCTTGCCTTTATGTGTTTTATGTTTCTTTGGTGGATGATCAAGATACTAGTGGGTGCATCATCTTTTGAGAAAAAGAATGGACGACTTATAGATTGGTAGCGAGAAGCATAGAGGCTGAGTAGGTTTGAGGTAGAGATAATAATTAAAGTTATAGCACTTTTATTTATGGGAATTTGCTTCCCTTCTTGGTTTGGAGTTCCTTCACTACGAATGAATGGTGATGTTAGTTTTCTTGTACTAGGGAACAAAGGATGCTAAGTGATAAAATCAAACATGGTGATAGAAGGATATATTATATCAAATCTGATTTTATACAACACATTGAACTCCTAGTCATAAAACTGTATCTGGCTTTATAGGATTGAAATTTGTGATTTAGGTTTTGGACTACAGCAGCCCTTTTTAAATTAGGTTTTATAACTGTGATTTTACAAAAAGTGGGGTTCTAAAACTTGGGATTTTCACGAGTTATGGGGATCAAGCATTTGTAGAAATGGGGAGGGCTAGGGGCCTTAGAGACAGCTCAATACTTATTTGAGCCTCTCAATGAGAAACACTTCAAAAACTCCATATAGCCTCTCTCTTTTTTTTCGGTTAACAAATTCGATTTTGCTTGGTGATGGAAAAGAAGATTAACTAAAAAAAGACTGTACGATTGATTATATAGATTGCCTTTTGACTAACAGACAAATCAAGGCTCACCCTTGTCCTTCCCAAGGATGGGAAACTTCGGTGGCAAGTTTGTATCTTAAAATTTTATTTCCTGATTACTTATTAAAGCCCCTGTGTTTCTTTTTTTTCAGATCTAGTCCTTGTATTTTTTTTTAATCACGAGTCTCTTCTTGGGACATGGAGCACGAAGGTAAAGCCTTTCTGCACTTCTGAAAAATCAAATTTGTATTCTCAACTTTTACGGAAGAGGAATAGGAAATGGAATAGAGAGAGTGTTGAGTATGACAGGGGATAATTTTTTAAAATATTTTCTTAAAATATATTAGAATTAGAATTTTTTATTTTTTTAAAAGTTATTTTTGATATTAGTATATAAAGTGATACAAAAATATATAAAAAATTATTTTTAAAAAAAAACATTGTTTGAAACTCGTAAACTACCTAGTACTTGTATTTAAATGTACATACTGAAATAAAAGGGTTGCCCAATACACCGGCAAAGTGTATTTGGTATTGCGGTAGCTGTTGCGGTTATGATTTGAAAAAAGTTATTTTATAAAAGTATTTTTAATTGAGGTTAGTTTGAAAAAATAGGTGTTTGGTTAAAACTATGGTTGAAATTGAGGTTGAAGAAAATGTAGTTTAATGTGTTTGGTTAAGAATGTTTTTGAAATTGAGGTTATAAAATAATTTAAAAAAATATATATTAATATTGATGGTTTTAAATTTAAATATTGTAGAATTAATTACTCCTATTACATCATGAAATTAAAAAATATTTTATATAAAATATTTTTTATTATTCTATTAAACTATTTATAATTCCATTACGTACAAAATTCATCCGATAAAAATTACAGTTTTCATAATTTTTTGAGTGTAGATAAAATATTATCAGGTATAAAATTGATATTACAGTGCGAGTGAATTTAATTCACTCTATACTAATTTTTCGGGGGAAAAAATATTGTTCACATCACAGTGCGAGTGAATTTAATTCACTCTAAACTAT
>Ga0325411_1006987_pt1 | contig 12326 bp, 12 predicted proteins | sample PopdelMetagenome_13_FD_206181 | JGI IMG/M metagenome (GOLD analysis project Ga0325411, IMG submission 206181) | Populus deltoides microbial communities from Bellville, Georgia, United States - Xylem-PdIQD-R4 | ecosystem: Host-associated > Plants > Phyllosphere > Stem > Wood/Secondary xylem... | reverse complement strand
CCATGCTAGACCTTTCAAATTTTAGACCAGCCTCTTTAATTTCTTTTTTCTTCATTAATCTATGTCATTTTGATTATTATTTTTGAATAATCTATAAAATTACAAATATTTTTTAATTCCACCCCTTCCATTTTTTATTCTTTCAAACTTGATCCCTATTTTTTGTTGTTGTTTGGGACCATTTTTTACATTTGTTTTTACAATTTCATTATTGTTGAGGTTTTTTTTTCTATAAAATTTGATCTTCATTCTTTTCATTGCTATTTTTTTTGCTTTGACAAGTTTTTTAAATTGATATTTTTTTCACGATTTTATCATTCAAAACTAAATTGTTTGGGAATGAAGCTTCTTGATTAAACATTGGCCAAATATTTCACAAGTTGTGAGTTTTAGAAATTAGATAATGTTTAGGAGGTTTGCTTGCTTTTTTTTTTAAATGGTGTTTTTTTTTTTATCATTTTTTTAGATTTTTTCTTTGTTATTTTTTACAGTTTGCTTTCTATGAGATTAGTCTAGGGTTCATAACTAGTGTCATTGGTTTCAAAGGTTAATACGGGTTGACCCTTTTTTTTATCCTTTTTTTTTAAAATTGATTTATTTTTTTTTTAACCTTCAACATTTGATTTATTGGAAATTAGTCTTTGTGTTTTTTCCCTTTCTTTTCTATTAGGTTATCCGATCCTATGACCACGGTCGCGGGGTTAGCAAGTTAACCCATGTTGACTCAAATTTTTTTCTTTGTTTTTTAAATTAATTCTTTTATCCTTCAATATTAAGTTGTTTAATAATTAAGCTAATTTTATTCAGTTTGCTTTCAAACATGGTTACCTTTGTATCATAATTGGGTCAGAGATTTTCCATCTTGACATGTGTGGGCTCAAATTGAGTTTTATTAACTTTTTTTTAATTATATTTTTTTTAAAATTTTATCTTTCAACATTTTATTTGATAGAAAATGAGCTTCAACTTTTTTTTTTTTTTGCTTTATATGTAGTTTTCACATTCTCATTTGATTTATTAGAAATTAGTCTTTATTTTTTTCATATTTTTTTCTACGAAATTATCTCAATTTTATACTCATGGTCGCAGAGTTTGCAAGTTAACCCGATTCAACTAGGATCTGTTCTTTTTTGTTTTGTTTTTCCAGTTTCGCCATTGAACATTAGGTTTTTTAGTAATCTAAATGGGCTAAGATTGAGTTCTTTTTACATTTTTTTCATTGTTATTGTTTTGTTAGTTTATTTATTGTTATTATATATTTTTTTTCATATTATTTAAATTGTTAAATGATCCAATGAATATAATATAAGATTTTTTTCTTAACATTTTTTATTCACATTGAAAAAAAAAATAAAAATGATCGGCCTGCAACAGGCCACAAATCGAAGTATCTGCTAGGTTTTGTCAGCATACTAATGGGTTTGTCTATGATTTGTTTCAAGGTCAGATTTTCTGCCGTAGTTCTTGCATAAATTGTGCTATAAAACCGTATAATTTTCACGTTAGATATATATATTGGATTCATAATTATATTCAAATTATTGCGACATCTAATAGTTTAAGTCAGTCTTAAATTTAATTTTTATTAAATTACAAATAATAAAAGTCATGTAATTTTTTGATAGGTGGAGTTGAATTTATAAAGCTCCAAGTTAAAGCTCTTAGTTCCTCTCGCAGCTAGCTCACCTCTTTCTTTCTTCTTTTTCCAACTGTGATAATTCCAATTGACTAAAAGCAAACATAAAAAACAGAGAGAAGCTCCAAGTGTTTTGCTAATGACAATCATATATTGATGGCTAGTTTGGATTTTTCTATACCAATTATTTCTAGCAAGAAGTGTTTATTATTTGTTCTTCAAAATTCACAAATAATAATACAAGTGGGCATATTTGTTTAGTTCATGATCATGCTATACTATACAATAAGAACATAATAACCTTGAAATCATACAAAGGCTAGCATAAAAGCTTAAAACTCAAATATGCATACTAAATAAACAAAACTAATTTAGGGTATTTATTGAAGATCAAATGATATAAATAAGCTAAAATTCTTGTTATTATCAAAGATTAATTATTTATCTTTAAAGTTTTATTACTCTTCACTTAATACAAAAGAGCTTTCTTTAATAAACCTTGCATGATTTCATCACCACCACCTTGTTTATATGCGTTTGTAAACAAGGTCTAATGAACCAAGATAATTGTACTCAATAATCTCTACAAGGATTGAACCTAAGCTCTAGATTAGGAGAAAAATAACAAGAGGAAACAAAGATTTAAAACCACAAGAGCAAAGCTGAAAATAGGTGAAGAAAAGTGTCAAAATTATGTATAATATGTATAGAAAAACCACACTAAAACACTCTTCTCCAGATAATTTTAAGAATCAAAGAATTCCTCTATTATCAACTTTGATTACTCTCCATAAAACCAGAAATAAACCTAGATTTTGTTTTTTAAATAAGATGTCTTTTAAGTTGATAAAACTATTCAGGTTTTGTATTACATTCAAGGGTTAGATAAAAAACTAGACTAGGCTGAAAGAAATAATTCTTCATGGACTAGACTTAAACCTAAATTTAAGTTCAAAAAAATATATTTTATAGCCCCAAAATATATTTTACAACAAACCAATGCCCACACCCATGCTTGGCTAGCGCACGTATATCTGTATGTTTAAGCCTTTTTCATAATAGAAATAGACAAGAAATAATAATTTCCTAATGTTAACGAGAATATTATATGACATAGTTTTTCATTTGAACCTAAATCTTCAATCAACTAAGTATAGTTACCATCATTACACCCTTTCACCTTTAAAGGCTTTAAGTTTATTTTCCTCAATGAATTATACATAAGCTTTCTTAATAAACCTTTGGTTAGGAGATCCATAATATTTTCCTTTTACTTTATATAGTTAATTAAAATAACTCCATATGAGAGCAAGTGTTTAATTATACTATGTCTACGATATATATGTCTAGACTTACCATTATACATATTATCTTATGCCTTTATAATTGCTGAATAATTGTCGCAATGGACACATATAATCAACACAAGTTTTGGCTAATATAGAATATCCTCTAAGAAATTCTAAAGTCACTCGGCTTCCTCTTTTAACTTTATCAAGAGAAATAAACTCTAATCCCATCATAGAAATTGCGATACATGTTTGCTTTGAGTATTTCCATGACATAGTTGTTTCATTAGTAGATTTTGAATTTTTTTTATGTTGGATATCTGATAGGAATCATTATATCCTTCTAATACCATTGGAAAATCAGTATAATATAGCTCATAGTCCAAGGTGTACCTCAAATATTTGAGTACCCTTTTTATTGTTTTTCAATGATCCAAATCGAATTTATGGTATTTGAGAATATTCTAATTGGTATATTTCTTTGCCTTTATTTTTAGATAGATGTACACTTATGTCCTTTGATGTTTTCATAATGTTATTGTCTTTTTTAAAAAACTTGACAAGAATTTTCTCAACATGGTGAGATTGGGATAATACCAATCCATCATATGCCATATAAATTTTTATTCCTAGAATGGCATTTGAAACATTTAAATATTCATGTCAAACTTATTAGTTAAACTTTTATTGTAGACTTGATCATGTAATTATTACCACCTAAAATAAACATATCATCCATATAAAGATATATAGTGACATAACCTTTATCTATATTTTTCACATAAACAAATTTATCTACTTTCTTAATTTTAAACACATTTGACAACATAACCCTGTCAAATATTTCATGCTATTTTTTAGGTGTTTGTTTCAAACCGTTTAATGATTTGACAAGGTTATAGACTTTATTTTCTTGTCTATTGACAACAAACCCCTCGGGTTATTCCACGTAGACCTCTTCATCAAGGTCACCATTTAAGAAAATAATTTTTATATTTATATGATGTATTTCAAACTTGTTAATAACTACGATGACTATAAATGTTCATATGAAAGTTATTCTTGACATAAATGAATATGTCAAAATAGTCAACATCTTCTTGTTGTCTTAAACCTTTAACAACAAGTATAACTTTATATTTGTCAATAGTTTCATAAGTTTTTATCTTCCTTTTAAAGATGCATTTATGACCTAATAGTTTACTTATATGAGGAATATCCACTAGTTTCCATGTATGATTATTCATAATCGATTTAATTTCACTATGGATCTCCTCCTTCTAGTAGGAAGCTTTAGGATAAGATATTACCTTAGAGTATAATTTAGGTTCATTTTCTGATAAGTAGAAAATTCAAACCAAATGTTTTGGTCATTTTTTATTTATTTTACTCCTTCTAGACTCAACTTCATCATCTTTTGATTGATGATTATTACTTGAGCTAACCTTAATTATTTTCTTAAGCAAATAATTTTCTTAGGCTTTATTAAATGAAAACACTTTTTCAAAGAATAAAGCATTCCTTGATTCCAGAATGGTATTAGAATGGATATCCTTAACATTTAATTTGTGCACAAGAAATCAATATGTATTACTATTATAAGCATATCCAATAAATACACAATCCTCAATTCTAGGTTCTATCATAAACCTTTTTGGATCAAGTATTGCCACCTTTGTAAAACTAGTGCAAAAGAGTCGACCTAAGCATACTTAGCCAAAGTGTACAACTACAGTAGAGGGTTGGGATTGACCCAAGAGAACTAATGGCCACAATCATTCCATTAAGAAAGCTTCTATGAGCTTTCATCCCTCTTGAGGAGAAGAGCAGGAAAAAATGGAGTCAAGCTTGAGTGAGAAAATGTTGAGATAGAAGAGAAGAAAAAAAGAGTTGGATCTAAGAGAACTAAGCTAGAAGGTAAGAGAGGAGAAAAGAGAAGATGAAGGAAAAGAAAATGAGAGAAAAAACTTGAAACCACAAAAAACCTAAGTAAAGAAAAAAGAGAAAAACAAGAGTTTTGGGTGAAAATTGAGTTGATGTGAGTAAGAAAATAGTGTATGGGAAAGAAAGAAATGAGAGAAAGAAAAAGGAAGAACTAAAAGATTAAAAGAACCAAACCCAAAGTGAGAAATAAAACATGAAGTTAAATAGAGAAAACTACCCAAAAAATCTTTCCAACACCGGCAAGCCACTGTCTTGGCCACCAATAGTCACCACAGTAGCTCATCCCTCTTCTAAAACCATTCACAAGGTAAGTCAAACCCTCTTTCATCCATTTTTCTTGTCCTTCCAATAGTTTTTGCATAGTTAACATTATCTTCATTTTATAAAATTGTGTTTTCATCTTTTAACATATGCATATGTGTATAAATATTTATTTTTGAAAAACAAAATAAAAAACAAAGTCAATGAGTTTTATCATGTTAGGTCAAAACAAAGTCATGTTTTTTGTTAAGCTTAGGTTTTAATAGTTGGGTTAACATGTCTCCTAATTTTCAGAAACCAACATAGGCCTAACATGAAATTTAGGTTTTGATAAAATGAGTTGAATAACGCGTTGATGAGTTTTCATCAAGTTTGTGTCAGGTTTTGATAAAACTTGGATTTTGATGGTTAAATCAACGTGTCTCCAAGTTTTAGGAATTAAAGTAGGCCCAACATGACATTTTCAAATTGAAAAAGAGGTCAATTATTAGTCTACAAGTCTCCTTGGAGTAGAGACTAACATTGCACGAGCATAGTATTCTATTCAACTTTTCATTTAAAAAAATAAAATGATTATAAAAAAAGTCAATAAATAATATAAATAAAAATATAGATAAATAAAATAAACTATAAAAAAATCATAAAGGTGTAAGATTCCTAATTTATTGCCTGACATTAACTGAATGATCATCCATCAATAAAAAAAAATGACTTACAATAAGCTCAAAAAATAATTTAGACAGTTAATGACATATGTAAAATAAATTTTGTAGAAAACACATGGCTAAGATAATCTTTTCTTGGAAATAATGTAGTAAGGATAATTTCTACCTTTTCTTAAGCATAACTAACTAGGTCCCATTCATGTTTGTCCGCCACACATTTGAAACAAAATAAAAAAAAATGGAAAGATGATATGTGCCTAGGCCTAAAAAAGTGAGCTCATGCGTCTAGCCTTCTTGATTTTTTTTCTTATGTTTAAGGGCGAACAACACGTTGTTCATCCTTCTATTTTTTTCTTATGTTTAAGGGCGAACAACACGTTGTTCATCCTTCTATTTTTTAAAGATAAAAAAGATGACTCATTGTTTGTTGGTTTAGTTTGTGGCCAACAAAGAGGTGAATGGAAAGTCATGTCAAGGTTTTTAAACCTAAAAAACCATTTTCCAACCAATTTTCACTTAAGAACATCATAAAAAAATCAATAAACTAATATTTAACCACAAACAGCCCTAAATTGATAAAAAAAAAAGAAACACTAGTTAAATTGAAAGAAAAATTCTTCCTTAACCCCGATCTACTTTTTCTAGCGATATGCAAGTTCAAAAATATCCCATTGACATTTGTTTCGTCAAGAGAAACTTATTAATACCAAAATCAACCTATTTAATCACTAGAATGTGACCAACGAACTTAGTTTTTGGTGAATTTCCCTCTCCTTGTAAATTTTAAGGACTAAAATGTAAAATACATAAAGTTTAGGACTAAAAAGTTAAACTCTTAGAATACAGGGACCAGGATTGAAAAAGATAAAAAAGTCAGGGAATAAAGTGTACTTTTTTGTGCTTTATGAATAGTAAAAAAAAGAGAAAAAGGATGTTGTTTTGCCTTTTAGTCAAATTTAATCACTGTTGTTTTAAATTGTTTGAAGTTGATAAAATTTAACCCAATCTTATAAAATCCAACATTAATTCAACGTGAAGACTTTTTTTGACATTGTGAATATAATGCATCATACGAGCTAAAATAAATTATTTGGATCAAAACTATGTTAGCATAACATGCAATAATAAATTTAAAAAGAAGAAAAAGTTCATGAATTGAAATGTATAATTGTTAAAGGGCTAAAAAAAACTAACTTATGCACACTGTAGCACTCTTAGTGTACACAAGTCAACAATAAAATAAATAGTTGTAGCACTCCATAATGCCCATAAGTCATAGTCAAATACTGTTTTAACAGATATATCATTTTATTAGCACCAATTAATATTAAATCCTTAACTATTATATATAAAAAAAGAACATCATTTTTTTAATTGATATATATATATATATATAAGTATCCATTAAGAGCACGTTTGATATTGTAATAGTAGTTGCTTTTCAAAGTATTTTTCACTTGAAAATACATTAGTACATCAAAATGATTAAAAATTATATAAAAAAAATTAAACAAATTTTTTTTTTAAAATTTTAGAAGCACGCGGCCACCGCGTTCCTAAACAAGCTTTAAAGATAGTAATGTAACAGGTTATACCCTCCTCTCAGTCACATATTAATCAAGTTTGGGGCAGGGAAAAAATTAATCAAGGAATTTTATAACAAATTAGCTAACATATCAATTATCTCCAATACACAAGTTATCTTAGGTATCCAAAATAATCATTTTTTTTTTTGTCATTATCAACATTTTTTTTTATTTTCTATCAGGAAATAAGAAAAATAACAAAACTTATTAATTAGGTGTGATGCGAACCCAAATATAAAGTAGTCTAAGAGTGCGTTTGTTTACGCAGCCGAAGCTGCGTTTTATTTAAAACGCAGCTCTTGCATGTTTGGTAACTCAAAAAAAACGGGTTTTACTGTTTATGGTCCCACATTTTACTGCGTTTCAAACACAATTCTCACGAAGCATCTTTTCGCTGCTTTTCATTCAATAGTAAACAATGGCCAATAGCACGTTGTTCATGCTAATTAATTAGCATAAACAGTGTATTCTTGTATTCTTGTAGCATACACTGTTCATGCTAATTAATTAGCATGAACAGTGTATTCACTATATGCTAAAATCAGAGTGTAGCATTGCTACACTGTTAACCGAACAGTGTCCAGTAAAATAAAAAATAAAAAATATTTTTTTAATTTATTTTATTTAAAAAATTAATATTTAACATTATTTAATGACACTACATAAATTAAACAAAGATCGCTTGATGACATAGCATTTACAGAATTTTATCGCAATCCCAATTTTGTTCCTGATTATATTTTACATGATATTATTGCGCGCTTAAGAAACCAAAATAACTACAGTCCTTGTCGGATGTATTTCATACGTGATGAAATTGTGAAACAATAAAAAATATTTTATATAAAATATTTTTTATTTATGATGTAATAACAATAGTTAAATCTACAATATTTAAATTAAAAACCATCAATATTAATATCTATTTTTTAAAATTATTTTATAACCTCAATTTCAAAAACATTATTAACCAAACACATTAAACTACTTTTTGCTCAACCTTAATTTTAACCACAGTTTTAACCAAACATATAATTTTTCAAACCAACCTCAACTAAAAGTACTTTTTATAAAACAACTTTTTTCAAACCACAACCATAACAGCAACCGCAATACTAAACACACTCTAAGAGTACTTTAAAACAAAATAACAAAGCCTAAGTCTTATTAAATAAAACCTAATCTACATAGTAACTTCTGGACTTTATCAAAAAGTTTTTTCGATGTCTGATTGCTATGAAATCTTAACCCTATTAAAAACAAAGCCTTTAGAATCTTCTGGCAATATTTTAGCCCAAACCAATTGTCAGATTGGAAGTTATAATCATTAACATAAAGTTATATGGTCAAGTTCTAGTATATGTTTAAGTAGCTGCATCTTTTTCTTGGTTCATAATGATGAAGTCTTGATCCTTCTTAGAACTTAACTTAATGCTTGATGCCACATTAGAAGTAATTCTATATGCATGCTGGGCCCAAACATCTCAAATTAGCTCATTAAATGCCTATTTAATCATTTTGGCTCTTGCCCTTATAATTGGTCCAATTAGCACATATAATGGGTCATGTGGTGTTACAAAATAATTCTCATCGTTCCTCCTCTCCTTAAAAGGATTCGACCTCGAATTGTCACCTACATCAAAAGAAGAAAGATTATAAATATTAAATGTAATAATAATAATATACTCACTCGAAACTTCCAACTTGTATGCATTATCATTAATCTATTCAATGACTTGGAATGAACCATCTCCTCTAGGATACAACTTAGATATCTTATGGGATGTAAATATTTCCTTTCTTATATGTATCCAAACCCAATCACCAGGTTAAGTAATAACACAACTATGACCTTTGTTAACTTTAAATGCATATCTTTCATTCTTTTTTCTTTATGTGTTGTCGAACACTCTAATAAAGTGTTCTTGATTTCACTTTTTTTTTAATTAAAACTTATTTTTTCTCTTAATTTTCCCTCAATACTCCCTTTTTTTTTCTCCCTTCTCTTGGCCAACTCTCCATTTTTCCCTCTCTTGATAAAAAATTACTTTTTCTCCTCATAGCCAAATCTGATTTCTCTCTCATCTTAAGGCTCTTGACCAAAACACCATTTTCATTCCCATCGGCCTCACTTTCTCTTTTCAATTTTAATTGATCCTTGTAAACTTGTTTTGGTGACAATGTTACATAGGTGATGTATTTTTCATCTTTTACAAATGAATACCTAGTCTTAAACCTATTAGATACAACCTTTTCCTATCAAATTGTCACGGTCTTCCTAAAAGTAAATGTCTTACATGCATAAGAATAACATCACACAAAACCTCATCATTATACCTTCCAATAAAAAATAAGATTAAAACATGTTTATTCACCTTTACTTTCCCACATCTATACAACCACTATAATTTATATGGTATAGGATGTTTTGTAATAGGCAAATTTAACTTTTCCATAAAAGTGGTACTAGTTACATTAATATAACTTCCTCCATCTATAATCATATTACACACCTTATTACTAATATGGCATCTTGTATGAATTTTTTTTCTCTGCAAATCATCTTTTTTCACTTGAACACCCAGTGCACGCCTAACCTCAATTGACTCACCCTAAAATGGATACTCTACCTTATCATCACTATCATCCTCAAGTGGTGGAATTTTCTTATCATCAATGTCATTTGTGACTTCCACCTCCTAATTGTCTCGCAAGATCATAACTTTTTTATTTAGATATTGAAAAGCTATATGACCTATTTCCAAACAGAAAAAACATTTAATATCATAATTACAAGGTGGTTGGGAATTAGATGTACCTTTAATATTGGACGAGACTTATTTCTTGCCCTTAAGTGATTCAACTTTACTCTTTTAGACATCCTTATCATCTTTCTTCCAATTCAAAGATAAAAACAAACTAAAACTTTAATTAGGCTTTGAATTTCCCTTTCTTTTGACTTTTTTTTCCACCTTTGTAATCATATGTATCATGTCTTCTAACTCCACATAGTATTGTAACTCCACAACATTCATTATCTCACAGTTCAAACCATTTAAAAACCTTATCATGATAGCTTCTCTATCATCCTTTATATTTGCTCGAATCATAGCTACCTCCATCTCTTTATGGTAATACTATACACTCCTAAAACCTTGAGTCAAGCTTTGCAATTTCTGATACAAATCTTAATAGTAGTGATTGGGAACAAATCTTTTCCTTTTAATCATCTTCATCCCTAAGTATCAATAAGCCTCTCATGATTCCTCCTACTCAACACAAGTTGATCCCACTATATAATAGTATAATCAATAAACTCAATCATAACTAACTTAACCTTTCTTTTTTTCTTGTGAGAGTAATTATGATAATAAAAAATCAATTATATTTTCTTCTCTTATTCAAGGTAAGTTTCTAGATCATTCATTCCTTATAAAGATGGGATTTTAATTCTAATACTCCACTCCAAAGATTTCTATCCAAACCATCATGAACTCGAACATTTTTTATAAACCTTATATTACTAAAATTCTTGTTTTGTTGAATTCTCTTTAATTGGTTGAATGAAGCTTTATCAAAAGTAACTGCATCTTCATGCTCATTCTTATTTACAACCTCATTTACAAGTATATGAACATGTCTCTCTTTCCTCCTAGCATAAGAAATCTTTTAGGATTGTTCCTCTTGCAAATTAGCAATCACGATAACTTGTCTATTTATCTAATTTTTTACTTCACTGAATAATATTTCATTCTTTTAAACTGTTGTTGTGTTACTTGTAACACAAAGAATGCACTCTACTTCTTCACCTTGGGTGACAAATCGTCTTTGAAAGACGTATTCATAACTAGAAAAATAATGTTAGTAGTAAACTTCATGCACTCCTTTACATGTTTACACTCAAAGATGTGTCACTCCACTCACGTTTCACTCTTAACTTGACTTTTCTTGATATTATTGTCACGCCCTCTTGCCTTTTACCACTCTTAACTCCCCTCCTTAGTTCTTTCAGGAAATAAAAAAAAATCAATTATAAAGTTTCAACTTATAAAGTTCAATCAATGAATGTCAAAAGACAAAGGGGCAATCAAGAAAGCAAAAATGCATTCAATAATGACTCAATAAAAACTCGAAATAAACTTGAAATCAATACGAGACAACTCAATAAATCCGATTTCTATATTGAATTCAATAAGCTCGAAATCAATATAAATTTATACCAACAAATAGAAACCACAAGAGATTTATCCAAGGTTGCCAAATTCAACAAACTCGATTTTAATCAACTCGATTTTACGATTTGATCTTTATATATATATATATATAAATAAAGATAACTTTTTCTTTTTATATTTTGATAGAATACTAATTTGACAAATAACTTTTTTTTTAATTAAGAAAGACATAAACAAGAAAAAAAATCAAGGTAAAGCCGAAATAAGAAAAAAAATAATAATGAAACTATAAGGTCAATATTAAGAACACAAAGAAACTAGGGTTAGGCATTTTTGAGAGAAAATTGAACCTAACAACAAAAAACAAGACTCAAAACACAAACAAAACTAAATTTAAAGATAGATAAATAGACAAAACATGATTTTAGAGCCAAGATTTGATACCAACTGATGTGAACCTGGAATGTAGAAACTCTAGAACTCACAATCAAGATTGAGTCCTAATTTAAGAAAGCTAGAATTAGATTTGATGAAACTCGATGCAATTATTATCTAAACCAAATAACAATAATTATTGGATGAAAACCTTGACTTGTTGATTAAAATGAACCAAGAACTAAAGTTATGAAGTTGAACACTATAAAAAAAAAAAATCTTTGATAAGTTTTGAATAGTTTAATAAAGAACTAATAACAAGAGAAATCTTCTTCAATATTATTTCTAAAATCAATGAGTTATTACAACTTATAAACTAAAGAAAGTATTTATAG
>Ga0325411_1006986_pt1 | contig 12327 bp, 2 predicted proteins | sample PopdelMetagenome_13_FD_206181 | JGI IMG/M metagenome (GOLD analysis project Ga0325411, IMG submission 206181) | Populus deltoides microbial communities from Bellville, Georgia, United States - Xylem-PdIQD-R4 | ecosystem: Host-associated > Plants > Phyllosphere > Stem > Wood/Secondary xylem... | reverse complement strand
CATTTTGACTCATTGCATTTTACTTCTTTGGTGTAACACTTTTTATTCAAATTAATCATTAATAATATCTTTTGGGCCTAAAAAACACTTACTGCATTACACTTTTATACTTTTGCTCATCTTATATTTTTTTTTCCATTTAGATTTAGTCAATAGTATTTTCTATTAATTATAGAGCATATAAAAAATAGTAAAATGTTGTGACTTTTATTTGATTGATTGATTGCACTTAAGGTCTAATATGCTTACAGTTTTTCTAATATATTCTAGTCTTGTTTAATCTAATAAAAAATCAGAATTAGTTTTATCATTGCGTTTTACTTCACTTATGAGAATTCAAGTGATCTCATTGCATCTTTACACTAGTGCTCTATGTATTTGTGAATAATGATGATACGAACCAACTCAAGTCCGAATTTGATCTTAAAATATCTGCTGACTAGTTTTGCGAGATCAAGCATAACTCTCAAAACATACACTGAAACGAGCTGATATTTTACATGAAGATATTAGACACTTGAAAATATATTTTGGTTAATTTTTAGTTTAAATAGATTTCGGGAACATATTATTTTAGAGGGTCAAAGTTACTAAACAAATATTGTCAAACCTGCCAAACTAGACCTTTGTGTACTGTTTGAGACATATCTGGAGCTACAAGTGGAATATTCTTCTACGATTCAAGTTGGGATGAAAACTAGACATCTTAATCTTTCCAACCATATATGGTGTGCCCATTAATGCATTCAGATGAGAGAGAACGATGTGTTTGAAGTTAAGATTGAAAATTTGTAAAAAATATGCAAAAATTAGAGATTCAGGATATATAGAAGAATATTAGCATGAAAACTTTGTTTTTATTATCCTATTTTATGTATTTATTTAATTTTAAATAATTATTTTTAATTAAGGCTTGTTCTGGCCTATTAGACATTGTTTAGAGGTTTATTTTATTATTGTACTTATGTTAGTTGATTACTAGTTTAGGCCTATTAGCTTGCAATCCAAAAGGGGTCAATTATGGTTAGTTAGAGAAGACTATATTATGTTGTTTTAGCTACAAATCTCAGCAAAAAATTAGAGAATAAACATGAGTTTTTATTTTGTTTGTTTATGACAAAATAACCTTTCTTTGTAGGGACAAAGATCATACACTAACTTGTCAAAGATTAATTGGCTTTATGACATCATTCGCATACTTAGTGTTCTTAGATACAAGGTTATCTCTAGGTCTAAGTCTTTTTCCAATACCTTTAGTTCTAAGGTACAGGGTCACCTCTGGGTCAAGGTTCTATCAAACCTAATTTTCAGCTTTTTGGGTTGTTATCTACTTTGTTGAGGGTTGCTTGACCACATGATCAAGAGATTTATATCAAAACATCTAGTATTCAACCTTAAGTTTACATATACCATATATTCAACCTTAAGTGATGACTTTATAACCAATCATTGACAAAACATTATAGAGTTTATGACAATTATATTTGGTATAATTATATATGCCTTTACATATCCTAAAAGGATCAAAGATTACAGAAGGATTGTTATCTCTTACACATACATTAAATATGGAGGGTAAAGGTTGCATGATCATCATTTATAATTGTAGTAGTAATAGTAGTTATACCAATGCAATATCTTCTAGTTGTGTAACCTATTTAGGCCTAAAGTTTATTCCTCATCCTAGACTAAATAGTTTCTCATGGGTGAGCAACACCTCAATAACAATAAAGAGAGATGTTTTTTATTTATCAAGTTTCTAGACTACCATGATAAATCTGGTGTGATGTGATTCTTATGGATATAGAACATTTTATTTTAGGTAAATATTGGTTATATGATCTAGATGTCATTATTTTTTGTTGGTCAAATTCTTGTTAATTCACTTTTCAAGTTAAAAGGATCCAACTTGGATTACAACCAAGGCCTAATGATAGTTGCAAGATAAAGGGAAAAGAATGAAAGAAAATGGACTTAATATAATAAGTCCTAAGGGGTTTAAATAGGAGGTTTGTCATAACCTAATTTTCACCTCTAAGAATTCCCTAAAATTTCAAAAAAGAAAAAAAGTTCCAAATCTTTTCAAAATTTCCCCAATTGAAATTTTCTAAAATAGATTGTCTGTATAAATCATAGACAAGGATTTAATTTACAATTAGACAAATATGGATATGCAATTTGGGATATTATTCAAATGAATAAGGTGAAAATGTTTAGGAGTCTAATTCGATTAGTTGAGGGCTTTATTAAAGAGAAAAATTAAAATTTAGGGCCAAATTGCATAAATTGGAAGGCTAATGGCGAAAATGAAAGTAGGAAAATTTTGGAAGGCCTTAATTGGTTCAATCAGGGCTAAAAAAGGTACTCTCCTATGCCAGTTGTATTGCCAAAGATCAAAGGTTGTCATTCTATGAAATTAGATACCTTTAAAGCCTCCTCATCATTTCCTATAAATACCCCCAAAACCCAAACATGAAAAAAAAGCTTTTGGAGGGGAATAACAAGAAAAATCAAGAGGTTTATAAGATGTTTCATAGGTTTTTTCAGGTGGAGAAAGGATTGAAAATGAGATTTTTTAAGTCTAAAAGGTTGTATATTGATTTTTTTTAATCACTAAGGTAGCTGGAATAAAACCAGTGGATGATGTGTCATCTTTAACTGGAGACAATATTTCATCTTCTCTCTTTTAAAAAAAATTAATAATGGGAGAATAACGTGTAATCCGTTCATTTTTAGAAGAAAAAAAAAGTTGGCTAGGCGGGCAAACCTGACCTTCATTTAAATTGGCCAAGCATGCTGACATACCCAAGCCTAATGTTTGGCATCTTTTTTTCCTTTATTTTATTTTAATTCAATTGTAATTATAATTCATTAAAATAAGATTAATTAAAAATTAATTTGAGATATTATTTTATTAAATATCATTCTTTCTTGACAACATTATAACATTACTTATAACATTAGGTAGAGTTTTATATACACACACACACACACACACACACACACACACACACACATACCTTTTCATAATGTTTTTTTTATTATTTTCTTGTACATCTCTATTTTTATTATCGTATAATTAAATTATTATCTCAATATTAAAAAAATTAAAATAACCAGTCTTGAATTTTTTAAGTCAAATTATATTTTGATTAGGTGAAGTTTGAACCTGCCAGGTTAAGTGGATTACATTAGGTCAGCTCTCTTTTTATTTAATTTGAAATCCAAGCCGAGTCAAATTTAGTAACACCGTCAGAAAGTATTCCATGACAATGTGCAAGTGGTGTATTATTCTTATATTTTTTAAGGTGTTTGTGTGCAAATGATCATAATATTATTTTTTTAATAAAAAATTATTAAGAGTTTTAATTAGAGAGATATATTTTTTTTATCCTTAATTTAAATCATTTTGTTTTTATAGCTTTTGATTTTTATTAAATCAATAACATAGAACAAAACAATTGTATTTCTTTATAAAAAACAATTAATAAGAGAATGTGATATAATTATACTAACAAATCATTTTATTTCAATAGAATTTAAATTATTACTCTTATTATAAAAAAAATAATCATTATATGACTAAATTAAAAATGTTAAAGGGCTCTCGAGGTCGGGTATTTTAATCTATATATTTCTCTTAACTTTTTTTTTCAGTTAATGTTAATAAAAAAAATTTAACATTTATTTTTATATGTAATTCTCAATTTATTTTATTAATTATATGTATCAAATTTTAATTTAACAATTAAAAAAAATTAATACTAGAAAACATGTTGATAAATACTTGCACAATTTTTATTTTTTTCCATTAAAAACTAAAAAAAAAACTTGTGATTCACATCAAATTTAAGATCCACAGCAAGCATAAATAAAGGTAAAACAAATATATTCTACATTTCACTCCGTCTTATCTTATCATCTCATCTCGTGCCTCTTGCCTCTTGCCACCGCTGTTCCGTCTCCCAGATTGCAAATTCATAGCCATCCTTAAGTGGAAGATAATGGGATTGGGCTGCTTGTGAAACTACTACAGATACTGCAACTTTGGGCTGACTGAACGTCCGAAAACCATGCTGGGTTCAACCCTAGAAGAATGTTTGAGATCGTTGTGGAAGGGGCTCGCACCCCATAAGCCATATCATGTAGTCCTCTTTTGCTAGAGAACTGAAAGTCTAAGTTCCAAACCCATTAATGGACTCTCAGAGTTTCTTTCGAGGCCATTTGTTAACAGTCTTCGATTAGTTTTGGACTGCAAATATAATAGATGCCAAGGCCCATCTGTTTGTCTTGGGTAATTTAGCACAAGGCAGAAGATATCGATAGCAACTGAGCCTCGACCTTCTTGCGCACCATCGCCAGCCTCTTCCAGAATATTAAGACGCTCCAGTTTGATTTTCACCGTCCTCTACTAGGTAGCCTGACTTGATTGGAGACCAGGCTAGTAGATGTACTGTCTTCTTCAATAGAAAGTGGAGAGCAATTCAGCCAGTTGAACAATTCAGAGAGAATCACATCAAGATTCGTTAGAGATTTGAGATGCAAGAAGTTCACCAAAAACCCATTCGATTAATTTACTAGCAAAATCCAATTAAGAAGTCCGCATTGAATTGAATACGTTGAGATAAGTAGTGGTAGACAAAATGGTATCCTATATATTTAGACTAAATCCATGTAAAGTCCAGCTAAGCATTGTTGGATTTTAAGTCAAGGAGCATTACATCCTACAAAAATTAATGCATAAGTTATTAATCAGCTTCGCGTAATTAGTTTAACTAAAAATGTTGCATTCACTGAGAATGATTTTTGAAAAAAATGTTGCATTCACAAACTCATTTAATATGATATAATTAAGTTCAGATTCATATTTTAATGTAAATTTTTTTATTATTTAATATTACACTATCGAGCATAACTTTCATCTTTACTATTAAATCGGCCTAAAGTTTTTACAAGAGCTTTTAGACATGCTGTTCTATATTGAGTTAAAATATCAAGTCAATTGGAGTTTAGAAAAGTTTTACAATACAGGATAGCAGATATAATATGAATTTTGTTATTTCTTATTTTTTGCTTTATGAGCTTTCTATTTGGAGAAGATTCTTTTCCTTACAATGCAAGGATATTTAGCAGCTTATTTTTGAAAATTTTTTAATTTTACAATGACCTTTCATGGATAACAACATAGTTTTCAAATCTAAAAGGGATTTCTTTAATGTTTCAAAATCATTTTTTTATATGAATTTTTTATTTATCATAACTACATAAGAAAATGAGGATTGATAATATTTAATGGCAAAATGTTTTGAAAGTTTTCATCTTGCAAAAGGATAATAAAAGGTAGCATCTATTACAAAGATTTTTATGCTTATTTAGAAGAATTAAAGTCGGTTTTGGGTTAATTTTTTCTATTATATGATTTTACGCTAACAAGTATAATTTTTTATCATACCATTAGATCGGGCTAAAATTGTATCATATCTTTCTTAAGGTCTTTTTTTTTATATTGGATTAAGACTTAAGATCAATTGAATATTAGAAAGGCCTTGCAATAAGGTTTAGAAACTACTATACTAAAATTGAATTATTTTTCCTAGTTAATTTATAATTATTTTTTTTATTTGAACTAGTACTCTTTTATTATTTTTTCAGATTTATTTAAGATATTTTCACCTAATATAAATAAAATTACTTAGCTTACATTTAGGTTTTTGCTTGACAACAATGTTTATCGAGTAAAGTTAGTGTTTTGCTTAGAGAAACATGTTTTTTTTATTGTTTAAATAAAAAACAATCAAACCTATTAAAATATAAGTGATCTTGTGGTTTTTTTTCTTATATTTCTTGTTTATAATTCACTAATTATTGAATGATGATTCATTCTAAATGTATTGGTACCTTAATTCAAGTAATTATTATGTCACATTTTTTATCAAGCACCTGGATTGAGTAAATCTTGCTTATGAATATCTATATCTTTATATCTTATATCTTATTGGACGTACGAATTTGAAGACATGACCAAACAATTTTAGTTGCAGGAAACACAACCAAAATGATTGTTGCTTAAGACTGAACTGCAAAACCAGGAGCTGACAACAACAAGGCTTCCACCTAGCTAGTCTGAAAGATCAATCGTGGAATTTTTATTTTGTTTATGAAGTCAATTCGATTCCTAAAAAGATGGACGAGAATAAAATTTTCGTGGACAGCTGATCTTGTTCTTTTAGTGAAATGCGTTACAGTTAGCTCTCTCTACACGACAACATGAAAAAAAATACACACTTGAAGGTCAGGGATTGTATTCCTGTAAGAGAATCCCTCGTAGATATGGCCAAGAATAAGAAACATTATTATTGATCTTTGAATATTGTGTAATCTAAGCTAAGATCTGGCTGTCCGCCTAGCTAGTCGCCAACCCTAGCTATTTCATTGCTAGAAGAACATCATTCTGTTCACACACCAATATTTATAGACATTTTAAAATGATGTTCTTCCAAACAATGAAATACTTTCAGACAAGATTTTAATTTCAACGATATTCTTAGCTTCGAAAATAAATAAATAAATATCGACCTTTCGAAGCCATCATATGAATTATAGGCAGTGCAATCTCACAGCATCTCTCTTTTGCGAGGCTTTTCTAATCTCCTTCAATCGAGGAAGTACAGGATATGGATTAAGATTGTCTTCCTCTGGATTATCTGGATAGATTCAACTCTTTATAACAATAAAATATGTAAAGCAAACAGATACTTTATTGACAATGCAGAATCCCCCGTCCTTCTCTCTCGGGGAAAAAAAAAATTTGATTTTGATTTTATTATTTTTTTAATATCTATAAATTTAGATTTGATATTTAAATCTAGAATAATATAGATCATATTTTAAAAACTCAAATAATAGTTTAAACTATTGGGTTAAGATGATTTTTTAACATAGTATCAGGTCTTGATGACCAAGCGGTCACGAATTCGAATATCATCATCCTTATTTATTTGATAAAAATTAAGTATAAAATAATATGAATTTATGTAAGTTTAAAGCTTAAAAAGCTTTTACTAATATATTAAAAAATAATATAAATTATATTTTATGATCTTATTTAATATCTTAAGCTATTAAATTAAGATAATTTTTTAATATTTACGTTCTCAATTCTAAACTATTCATTGCTCTCATTTATCCTGATTTTTTCTTTTTGAATTAAATACTGTTGAGTTTTTTCTGACTTGTCAGATAGAAAAGATTGATATTAATTAATAATTTTAAATTTTCATCAACGCTCAATAATTAATAGTAGAACTCAACTCTTTCGCTGATTTATAGTTGCTCAAAATCATATATATGTGTAAGTATGATGCAAGCAATTCTTAAATAAACAATTTAGATTTGAAAAGATTCAAAAAATCTTCTTTTGTCATTTATATCAAACCAATTGTTATTTGAAACTGTTAATAGAGTCAAGTACGTTTTCAAATAATTTATTTTTATTTTTATTATTCTATTTATATTTTAGCGTTTATAATGTAGTGTGAGAATAATGATTTATTCAATTGTTATTTTCTATTTAAAAAAATATAAGACACAAGTGCGATTTTACTGGTTGATTAGAAATTCGAAGTCCCTGCACAATTTCCATCTTCCATTTGAATACCTTTATCCAATTACTCAGAGATGGGTTAGACTTTTTTCTTATTTTTATTTATGTTAAATTAATTGTTGTTAGCAATTTTAAGGCTTAGCTTAGTAGATAAAAAGTTCTTTTACAAACAATTATAGGTTCAAGTCTTGATTTTAACTTCTGAAATTAATTTATTAATTTTTTATTGTAATAGATAAACATAAAAAAAAATTTCTTTAATATCATTTAAAGAAAGAATTTAATCTAGATTACATATAAATTGATTAAAAAATAATATATATATCTCGAATGTTTCTTTAATGTTCAATATTATCGAATTAGAAAAAAAAATAATTAGAAATGAATTATTACCTTCTAACTCAAAGAAATAAGAAATAAAAAGTTTGAAATCACCATAAAAATTTATTTTTCTTCTTCCCTCTTATTTTCCTCTCAATGCCACCTTGTTTAAGGAAAAATTCCTTGCTTCTCTTTGAGATTTTCTTGTTCAAATTCTTTCTAGTACACTTTCATCACTAATTTTATCTTTTTTTATGAAATTTTTTGGATAAATCTTGATGAATTTTCACTTAATTTCTTCTCCTTCTCAAACCCTAGCATGACCATCCAAATATGGTTAAGTTTTTACTCCCCACTTATTTGAATACTTACAAGTTTTTTTCCCTTTTCATTTAAGGGCTTGTTTTGTTTTAAAAATATTTAATCCTTGCTCAATACTAACGTCCTTAGATAATAATTTTTATTCCATCAATTTCTATTATTTTTATTATTTTATTTATTTTTAAAAAAGAAAAATTTAAATTAGAATACAAGAATTTACCCGGGAGTTATAATCCACATGTGGCACTCCTAATCACAAACTTGTTTATCAATGGCACCACAAGCACCACAACCAATGACAATCATCACAATCAATAACAAGCACCAACATCTTCATCAATAATACAATACCATTCTTCACTCTCCACACTCCATAAGTTATCTATAACTCCACAAACTAAGGTACCTGCAGAACAACTCTTCATGCTTTATGAGAGATAAACTGACATGTTAAAGGTTCATAAATACCTTGATTACAGGGAAGCTCATTCAAGCATTTCCAAGCCATTAGAACCAGAATTCAAACAATTCAACTCGTTTCAGATAGATGCACACGACATGCTAGTCGTTGTTTGGTATGAAAATCTCGATACAGTGACTATCTTTCTCTGCACATTCTGCAACGCATAATTTGCAAGAACTTAACTAGAAGCAAATGAACCATTAATGTTGCCAATTTAATCTTTGACTTTCGGCCACCTCAATTACTTTTTGACGGGGGATCATGTGAAGTTTGATAACAGCCCGCCGCAATCATGTCCTTCCTTTCATTGTCAACTTAGCTGGGCGTAGCAGTCTGTGACATACATATGTATAGTCCTCGTGAAATAAAATACAGTCTTTTCCCCCCTTTATTTTTTCATTCCTCCCTCTCCTGTTAATTAAAAAGTATTAGGTAGGGAATTTGATTTTTCTATAAAAAAAAATGCACATGCAAATATTTGATTCCTTATCATATAGCACCCTTCAATTTTTTTTTTAATTATATGGCAATTAAAATGGATATTCATAAGAAATTAATCAATGATTTAAATTCTATACTCTTTTCATATCAATGTAATTTTTTTAACATAAACATTCTTTTTTGTTAGCAATATTATAGATTATTGAATAAAAATTGAAGACAATTAAAATAAATATCTGAAAAAAATCTAATGATTTTAAATAATGAGGAGAATGTATCTCTTTAATCGTAACTCTCTTCCCTTAATCATGTGTTTAAGCAATATATAATTTTATTGTTTTTTTTTCTAAAAAAAAAATGTCTCTTTATAAGAATTATTGTATTTTTTTTAAATAACAACTTATCATAATGTTAAAAACAAGTTTTAATAAAAAAAAATTATATGAATCAATAATTTTAACATGAATTTATTAAAAAACATATATGAATATATATAATAACAAAATATAAATTTATTTGCATTGAATATTCATGAGAAGTTTTTTCTTTAAAAAAAAAAAGAATCTACATATGAGATGCATATATAATTATTTATAAAGTAATTATATAAAAAAAACTCTAATGTTATTTGAAAACTATGCCAAATGATTTGGTTTTATACTACCGATATTCTCAAATTTTCTTATCATTAATTAAAAATAAATCTTATTTTTGTAATGATTTTTAATATGCATCTCTCACATTGTTTATTTAGAAATATTAATAAATTATTTTAAATATCATTAATGAGATCTGAATTTAAAAGGTAAAATAAATAAATAAAATATATCTGCATGATCACCAAACCAATGGTAAATATAATTTGGTCATTTGCCTCCTTTTTTGGTCATAATAAAATCTAGACAATAGCGCAGAAAATGGTAGTATCTGTATAATATTAATTTATATTTTTCAAAATAAAATAAAATAATGATGCTTGATAATATAGTTTTACACGACCCGCAGGCGACGCCGCGATTGCAAGTGTGTTTGGCAGTGTGGTTGCGGTTGCTTTTCTAATAGCTTTTTGTACCAAAATACATGTCAATGATTTTTTTTATTTTTTAAAAATTATTTTTGACATCAGCACATCAAAATGATTTGAAAACACTAAAAATATATTAATTTGAAGTTAATAAAAAAATAAAAAAAAATTTAAATTTTATCAAAAACGCTTTTAAAACGTAAAAATAAACAGGCCAGATTGGCTTTTCTTAAAGGTGCTTTTTTCTTTTCAATTTTTCTCACCAAAACTGACTTTAAAGGATAAAAAAAAAAACGCTGCAATTGCCCATCTGTTCAAGACTTAAATACAGATTTTTATGGACTACAATGACCGAGTAACGGTTCAGTATGCTAACAATTTGCATTTGAGGTGTAAAAAATAAGAATCAAGATGCAATGACAAGATAAAATGGGTTATTAGAGACATATAAAGCTCTGGTTTTTATACATTTAATATCATTAAAAAAAATATCGACGAGACAATTTTAATTACATCTTAAAAAACTATCAAACATGATCGTAATTTATTAAAGGTTTTATTTAGGGTTAATTATGATTTTCTTTACTATCAAGCATTAAATCGGGTCATTTGAGCTTCAACTTGTTCTCGTACAATCATCTAGATGGCTGGAGATTGGGAGCTCAAACCCGATTGCAAGGAACCAACAGTTGATACATTACTCCTCCGTATATCCTCTATCATAGTGTTTAAAATACTATAAACTAAATTTTTATCGAATCCATCAGACGATCTAGTCTCCAACCATAAATCCAGATCAAGTTTCAGAAGGGTCATAAGATCGTCCATGTATTTCTTTGATATTTTTGCATCTTATACCAAGAATCACGCAACCTATATGGTAGAAATAAATTATTGGTTAAGATAACGAAATATAAAATTTGAACATTTTGAATTCAATCTTACCTAATAGCATTGTGATTTTCAACACCTTCCTTGCAACAGCATTGCAGCCTAATCCCAGTGAAATTCTTCTTATACGTCAATTTTATAAAATAATTAGTTCATTAAAATTAAAAAAAAGACCAAATTAAAGTAATAAATAAAAAAAATATTATGTATATACTAACCTTGAACTTTCTGAACCATACATCAATCTTAAGCTTGCATTCAAGATTTTTGGAACCTGATTCAACTTAAACAATGACACTTTCATCAATGATTTCATCTTCGATATTATTATATGAGCAACCTTCATATTTGTAAACCTGAAATTTCATTAGTTCATTAAAATTAATTATTCAAAAATTATCCATTGTTGTTTATTTTTTAATCGCTGGGGTGTTGCATGTTGTTTTATGTAAGACAAAGAAATGGAGAAGTGGGAGAAAGGAGGGTCGTCTGTCAAGTTATAACTTAAATATTACTGAGTATTATCAATAGGCATATCTCCTCAGTAATTCAGTCTGTAATAATGAGATGTGATTTTTTTTTTAATTTCCAACTGTAATTCTATTGGTATTCACCAATGAAAAAATTTTGTCGATGAATACCAATGAAAATAGCGAGGAAATGTTACATCAGTAAATGTCATTATAATTTACCGGCAAGTTTTTTTCATTAATATTTTTATTTGTATTTATTGAATTATTTTGATAATGTGTCTAATCAAAAAATTATTGCAAAAGTTTCATGCAGATGGATAGATTGTATTTAGAAATCTAGGTTACGGAGATTAGAATTCCTCTTAATCTAGAGTGCCATTTTTTGTGAATATCAAGTTTCTATATAAACCATTTCTTAGGAAGTGCTAAAGCAAGCATTAAGCGAATAGGTGCTAACTTCACCACACAACTAAAAGTTTCTCTTTAATCATCGACATCTTATACATTATGGAATGTTTATTGACTATTCCAAGTTCAAGAAAAAGAAATCTATAGTGGGTTAGCTTGTTGTAATCGATTGAAGTCAGGATCATGCCCAAATTAGATTCATAAGGTGTTGTTTCATAATTTTATTTATTTTTCTAGTTATTTTCATATTTCTTTTTAATTAGGTTTTATAATTTTAATATCTAGTTTAGTTTTCCTTTTCCTAAAAAGATTTAGATCAAAGACCAGTGTAAATAGGAATATATATCATATTTTTTAGTAAAACATTATATAAATTATTCAG
>Ga0325411_1006984_pt1 | contig 12328 bp, 9 predicted proteins | sample PopdelMetagenome_13_FD_206181 | JGI IMG/M metagenome (GOLD analysis project Ga0325411, IMG submission 206181) | Populus deltoides microbial communities from Bellville, Georgia, United States - Xylem-PdIQD-R4 | ecosystem: Host-associated > Plants > Phyllosphere > Stem > Wood/Secondary xylem... | reverse complement strand
TGTAATGGGAATATAAATTGAAAGTGATTGTCACATAAATTGAAGATGTTGTATGAAATGTGCATTTGTATTTTTTTTAAAGCCAATCAAATTCAATCTACTTTTTTAGACTTTCAAATTTGTTATTAATTTATTGCTTACAAATTGTAAACATTGGGCTCATAATTATGAAAATGAAAAAACATTAGGTAGTTTAGACCCTCACTAATAGTTAATCGAATCAATCTTTGCATAAAAAGCAACCCATCACACATGGAGGAATTAATACTTAATGAAAGCATTACATTTTCACAACACACAAAACTAAGAATGCATTTTATTTATAATAAAGTTCATCATATTGAAACTAATATGCTACAATCATATGTCTAGGCCTAAGTGAATATTAATCCAAATTTGTCAAAGATTACTAAAACATTAAAAAGCTTAAATTTTAAGTAGCATATAAGAAATACAAACACTCTCTTAATTCAAAAATCCAATTTATAAATCAAAAGAAACCTACTTGTTATAAATAAAAGCAATGAGAGACCAACACACTTGTTTCTTACAAAGTAAACTTTCAGTTTGTTCTTCAGAAGGATATAATATGAAACTGACAACTAAACAATTTCATATTGTTATTTATATAACAATAATAAGAATGGACCGAACATTCAAAGTGCTAACCCATATGAAATTATGTTCTTCATATCTGAAACCTAACATTCAAAATCAATGACAACTAACATTCAAAGTCCATTGCCAACTGAAATTTTGGTTTTCATGTATGAAACCTAACATTCAAAATCAAGTAACTGAACATTAAAAGTGAAATATCAACTGAAATTTTAGTTTTTATATCTAAAAACCAAACATTCAAAATAAAGTAACCTAACATTTAAAGTATAATACCAACTGAAATTTTAGTTTCCATGTATAAAAGTTAACATTCAAAATCAAGTAACCAAACATTTAAAGTCCATTACCAACTAAAATTCCAATATAACAATATTTAGTGATACATAAGGTGAAAACATACATAGTAATGGTGCTTCAACTACATAGTAATAAAAATATGTAGGCAACATGATATATTTCCAACAATAATTGCAGCATAAGAAGTCTAAAAAAGAGAATAGAATAAGAGTGTAGACAAGTGAAAATATTGTTGGATTATAGTATTTAACATACATCAAATGACATGAATAGGTTAATAAGTTAACACCTGACCTTGTCCATCTATGATTTTCTTTATTGGTCAAATATTATTTTCAACCATGATAATTTTCTATCAATAGACCCTATTGTAGCCCACATCTCCCTTTTGCTTCTCACATAAAAAAAAAATAAGTGGCAAAGATATGCAATGCATCATCAAAGTTAACTCCATCTATAGAATGCAGTTCTTCCATTACCTCTTCAATGCTACATCCTTTTTTATCTCTAGAAGTTGGTGTGCTCCTTTTAGCCATGGAGACACTTTCAACAAGTCGATCCAAACATGCGAATAATTGTGCTCCCATTCTAGTTCTCCTTTTCTTTTTCTGACATTAAGGTGTAGTATGTCGTGCACCTTTTCTCTTAGCACTACTATGGTTGTTGCTACTATTCGCGATATTGCTTCCACCAACCATATTGCTAATATCATGTATAAAATCAGGTATTGCATCCTTTTCAGAGTTGTATTTCTCATTTCAGCAGCCCCATTATCTTCATCAGATAACATTCCTTATAAGGGAGCCCATGCATATTATCCTGTGACCATTATGTTACTAAACATGATGTCATACTTAACACACATCAAGAACTCTATATTGACATGCCTAAACTTATTTCCTCCTTTCATTTCCTTTGTAATGAAAGTTGGATGTAGTTAACAATGCTAGCATATTAATAAATAATGTAATAAGACAAATTAAATTATAAAGCTATCGATAATGACAATTAACCTGAATTTTTGCTTTTCACCATTCATCAGTTGCAGAGATGGTCCCAAGTTCAGTACTCCAACCAACTCCAGTTTCATATATTAATTTTTTCCATACCCTCTAGTCTTTTTTAATCCTATCCCATCTGTTTTTAAGTTTTTCTTTTGTTAAAGAAAGACCTATTTGTTATTAGAATGATTGTATGATAAATTTCTAGCCAGCTTTTATCAAAATGGGTGTTTGGTCTCATGCATCTCTTAATAGCTTTAATGCAAATGTTAAAAAACATGTGCAATATTACCCTAGTCTAATAAGCTTTATCATATGTGTCAGACCGATCCATTGCTAAATGTTAAACAATATCGTAAAAAAAAAATGAAAGAAACAATTAACTAATCTTGCAAAAGTTTGAATGCTTGCAAGGGATGAAATAAGAAACTAAAAAGTAAAAGGTCCACGACTTTTACAGCAATTATCAGATAACATAATTGTAGACAATAATTTATTATTTTCTCTAAGATATTGCAGTTAAAGCTTGGTGTATTCCATTTAAAAAAAAATAAGTAGCAATTACATTTGTAGACTAAGTACTATTTAATTGCTCTAGTATTTCTTCACGAGGCAAACAATAAACATGGTGGGCCATTGTATTGTATCCTATATAAACTATATGAAAGGGTACTGATTATCAATAACATGTAAGACTACATACAGATAACTCAAACCTAGAAAGTGTTTCCTTCTCAAGAAACCTATAACAGAGATCAAGTAAACTGTGTTGTTCATAATAGTGCACACTAATGTTAACCATTATCAAATGGAAAGTTATTTTAAAGTAATATAAATTTGAAGTTAACCCAATAATGTCAAGTCTCAAAACCCTACACAATGACTATCATCCATACTAATTGTAATTAGTTACGTTTGGACAATTATCAGGGAATTTTATAATAAGCAAAGCAAATTAATTATTTAATCTATGTTTGTTTATTTGTTACCATTCATCAGCAAAACACTACAAGACATGGTTTCTGGTGGCATGAAATCTGTTTTTCGTTGACAATGTAGCGACTATTATTCCTTCAATATTAATTAGTTTTAACATCTCATTAGTCAAAACATCAATAACTCAAGCTACATGCAAGCATAATGTAAATAAAGTCTAGCGTCTTAGACCTGAACTGTTACTGTTTGATCTGTTACTGTCTTAGACCTGAACTGTTACTGTTTAATCTGTTACTGTCTTAAACCTAAACTGTTACTGTTTGATCTATTACTGTCTTAAACCTTAATGTATATATAAAAGTCTTATCTCAGTATATAGTACATCAGTTATCCTGTAATTAACCCTTTTGTAATGTTTAAGAATACTTACCATGTTTTAAATTCTCTCTTTACATGTTAGTATCCATTTTTCTTTTAAATTTTATAATATGAATTGTGGGCTATGTTCATATTGAATTTATTTGTAGGATATATAGTAATGGGGATTGTTCTTGTTCTTTTTTTTTCCTTGTAGTTATGTAGAAATCAATGACAAATGAATGAGAAGAAAGAGACATTACGATGATCATTCTTGTGGGTTGTGTAGCAGTAATGGTGATTGTCCTGTGTAATTGTTGTTGCAGTTAGGGTGAAATGAATGAGAGGAAAAAGAAGAGGATACAAAGGTAATTTCAAATGCTTTTTAGTAGTTTTAGAAGATACAACTGTGGTTCGACATGCAAAAAGAAGGGAAAAAATTGCTTTTCCATAACCGAGATCCAACCTCGAGCAAGTGGTGTGGCCCGTCATGTTTATACACTTTTGAAACCTGTAACCAAACACTTGATAAATTGCGTTTAGATAAAACACAGACGCTACCTCAAATATAAACACTCTCTGTATATTTTCATGTTGAATAATAAATGATAGTATTTAAAACATTAATATGCGAACAAAAAAAATTAAAAAAAGGAAAAAAGGAAAGAGTCGTTTATTTGCCAAAAATAGGCAAGAACAAAGCAAAAGTCAAGACTTAAACTAGTAAATAGGGTAAAACTCATATAAAAAGAGAGAGTAGGGGGATTTCTAAATATTAAACCCAATTGCAGGAGCGACAAATGATGCTAACCTCAGTGGATGATTTTAACTAGCATATTAGCCTGCGCTCCACAACGGATCAATAACAATTTTTTTTTAAATGTAAAAAAATATGAAGAGTATATAGAATATAGTAAGTGTATTGGGTCTAACAGCAATGCCAAACCCAAAATAGCATTGAGTCTTGTTGCAAAGACGGACCTAATAGCATTGGGACTAATAGCCAAGCCAGACCCAATATCTTTAGGTTTGACCGCAACACCCAAGAGCCTTGAGTTTAGTGAAAAAGCCAAACCCAATAGCATTGGGTCTAGTTGTCAAGCCAGACTTAATGCTATTGATTCTGGCAACCAAGAAGTCCAAAAGCTGCCGGGTCTGGCTAGTAACCGGACCCAACGCTAGTGGGTTTTGCTAGGCAACAAGACCCAATGCTATTGGACTTAACACTATTGGGTTTTGCTGGGCAGCAGGACCCATGGGTCTGGCCGCGGAGCCAGACCCAATATCTTGGCCGCAACGCTAGACTCAAATGCTATTGGGTAAGGTCGCGACGTCAGATCTAATAGCAAAAAATATTAATCTAAAGTAAAGAGAAAAATATAAAAATTTCAATTTTTTTTAAAAGAATTTTTGAAACGCAAGAACAAACATGCTTTAATAAGCAATTTTAACCCAACCTGAAATGAAAAAAATTATCATCATTCAATTTTTATACATTATAGAAAAGTCTTATCAATTTATTTTCTCTTCACAGTATGAAAAAAGAGAAAGAAATTAGTTACCGGTGTATTTGGCATTGCTCTGTTATGCGGGTTTGGCTCCTTGGGTCTGTCATCATATCAAAATAATACAAAAATATTAAAAAAATATTAATTTGATGTAAAGAAAAAAATAAAATAAAATCATTTTTTTAAAAGCATTTTTGAAATGCAAAACAAACATGGTTTAATAAGAAAATTCAACCCAATATGTAATGAAAAAAATTATTATCATCCCACTTTTATACAATATAAAAAAATTCACATCAATTTATTTTCTTTTTACAATACGAAAAAAAATTCAATATGAGAAAAGAAAAAAAATTAAAGAGAAAAAAAATAAAATTAAAAATATCTTAAAATAAATAAAATTAAAGGAAAAGAAAGTAGTTGCATGTGTATTAGACGCTGCTATGCTATGCGCTATTCATAGTACAACAATAGAAAATACTTTATTTAAAAAAGGTGATGGTGCAAAACTGCAAATACATTTTTGTACTTTTAACCTAACTCAAGTATTTTTACATTTGCAAAAAAAAAGAAAAATATTATTGAGTGCTGCGGAGCGGGGACCACTATGCTAGTTATTAAATTATTACGTAATAATTATTTTTTAAAATATATATATTTTTAAATATATTGAGATAATATATATTTTTATTTTTTAAAATTAATTTTTATATCATCACATCAAAATAATATAAAAACATAAAAAAATATTAATTTATATTAAAAAAACAAATAAATAACCTCAACTCATCCTACTTTGAATCCCTTGCTTAGAGTGTGTGTTTTTTTTTCCTGAATTTCACTTATCAATAGTATGAAGTATCATCACACTTTTTCCCCTTTTACTGCACACCCTTCCCAAATGAACTGAGCACTGAGAAATCACTATAAATTTCGCTTTCAGTTCTTACAGTTGACTAATTGCTTTTTCTCTAATAGTTCTCTTCTCTTTTGTTTCTCCATTTTTTCCTATATCATTGATCTTTGAACCATTAAACAGCTGGAGGAGTTTGATAGGGATATTTAATTCCCGGTGACAACAGCACCCAATATTTAAAGAAAAGAAATTCAATATAATTTAATCTCAAATAAAAAAATAATTATTATCATTTAATTTTTATATAATATATAAAATTTTTTATTAATTTATTTTCTCTTTACTGTATACGCCTGAAAGTTAGGCTTAAAAGCATTGAGTATAGCTATTAAGCCAGATCCAACACCTATTGAAAAAGATTTGAATCTGATTATTAAGCGAAACTCAACAGCTTTTGATAAAACAATAAAATAAAAAAGAATGAACCTTAATAATATTTTTTAACTAAAAATTAGTAAAATAATATTTTTATGATGCTACAGTATTGCCACAGCATGATCAGTTTATATTCTAAAGCTATAAAATGTTTTTCCCACTACTTTTAAAATAAAATATAATTTCATATCTCTCTCTCTTCTCGTGTTATTCATTTTATATTTTTTGCTTTTGTTTTGCTTGACTGCACAACAAGTGGGGAAGGATGAGGGAGGCGGCGGCGGCGGCTGTGGCTGTTGCTTCTGCTGGTGGCAAACAAATAGTCAAATACAAAACAGCAGGGCGTGATCTGGCGTGAGTAGTGGCGCGTGGGAAAGACATAAATCTGAAAGTGCCATATAGATTGTGTCAGCCCTGGTTCAAAGCTGGAGCTTGAGTGACTAACAATTTTGATTGGGCAGTGCACTCTAGTTTCCTCCGGAGAAGCGTAGACCTAAAGCTCTTGGTTTAGAAATAGAATGGATCTTTACAGAAAGCTCCTCCTATTCTTGTTCATTTCAAAAGAAAGTGCTATATTGTCTTGATTTTATACCCCCACCCGTTGACCACAGAGGCCTCCCCCTTTGTCCTTTGAAAATCCCTCATAATATTTCCCTCAACCTTTCCCTATCATTAGTCAATACTTTCTTCGTTTTCATGAATATTCACTCGCTCGCTCGCTCACTCGAGAATGGAGGTCAACATTCAAACATTACACGTCCAATGATCTCTATATTTTTCTCATCATGAATCAAATAATACTGGACTGCAAAGAAAGTCTTTTATTTCTTCGCATATATATATATATATGTATGTATGTATGTATGTATGTATAGATTCTGTTCTTTCTCTTCTCCGAAATAGATTTAAGAGGCTGACAGCAAAATTTGAATAGACGAGACAATAACCACGCGTAAAGTATACCTCTCTCTGAGTCAATAATAATAATATACAGACAGCCAGGGTGAAGCCAGGGCTATCTCCCACAGACACGAACACACGGTGGAAGCACAAATTCAGCAAACACAAAGGGAGGGAGGGGCCATTCCGCAAAACCAAGAAAAACTTCGTGCTAAAGTCCATTTCAACCAAAATAAAAATAAATGAGTGAGTGAGTAGAAAAGGATGAGTAATTAAAAGACAAAAAAAAAAAAAAAAGGGGGGGAAAGAGAAGAAAAACCCCAATAATGGAGGACAAGTGTGGAGAGCCATTGGATATTGTAGATGAAAGAGAGAAGGAAGAGGCAGCATGGAGAATCCCGATGCTTTACTCAGTCTATCAGACATCACAGCCTACTACTCTTCTTCCCACCAATTATACTAAAATAAACTAAGCAATCCTTTCCTTCCTCGCCTCTCTCTTCAATCCCCATCAAATTCTCCCTCTCTCTCTCTATGGAAACCCATAATCCCAGACCCAACTGACAGAAAAGTCACTCAAAACTTTCCCCGATCGAAAACCTTAACTATATATATATATATATATATATATATTTATATATATTTTTAAGATTCCTGTTTTTTTTGTCTCCCTTCAAATTTATATGATCACCAACAAAAAGCCTAGATCATCAGATACTGACTCTAATTACATGAGAGACGATCGAACTGAAATGTCCGAAGACGACGACAGATCTCCTCCCTCCAACTCAATCACCCATGATTCTAGCCCAACCCGGACCTGCACCCCCGGGCCCGGGTCGGGTTCATCTTCAGTCCCCGAATACTTAGCTCCGTACCCGGACCAAGTCCTTGAAAACGTCTTAGAAAACGTTCTCTGGTTCTTAACCTCACGTAAGGACCGAAACGCTGCGTCATTGGTTTGTAGGTCATGGTACCGGGTCGAGGCTCTGACCCGATCCGATTTGTTCATCGGTAACTGCTACGCGGTGTCTCCAAAGCGAGCCATGTCGCGGTTTACCCGAATCAGGTCGGTGACGCTGAAAGGGAAGCCAAGGTTTGCTGATTTTAACCTGATGCCGCCTAATTGGGGAGCCCACTTCGCGCCTTGGGTCTCTGCTATGGCAATGACTTACCCTTGGTTAGAGAAGGTTCATTTGAAGAGGATGTCAGTGACGGATGATGATCTGGCTTTGCTTGCGGAGTCGTTTTCGGGATTCAAAGAGCTCGTGCTTGTTTGTTGTGATGGGTTTGGTACTAGTGGACTTGCTATTGTCGTTAGCAGGTGCAGGTACGGTGTTTTTTATTTTATTTAAAAAAAGTCTTCTTTTAGATCTGATTGCAGCGTCAGTTAATTTTTGTTGATATTTGGTTTGTTTGATTAGGGGTTGGTTTTTAAAGTTTAAGACTTTGTTTTGATTTGTGTTTATGGAAGGGGATGTTTAGATCTTTGTGGAGCTAGAAGCTGATTGAAATTTTGGTGTTTTGCTGGGTTTGGGATTTGTCAGTCTTTTTGTGGTCTGTTTAAGCAATGCTGAAATATTGAAGAATTAATTTAGTGATTAGATTTTTCAATGGATAAAGCTGTTGATCAGCGAGCTTATAGAACGTGTGCTGGCCGTGATATCTTTGTGCCTTTTTTTTTTAATTATTTTATATATCTGTTTGATTTGTTGGATGAGTCTAAATGATGCCTTTCTGAGCAGTGAGGATATTAAAGAATGGACTGGAATTCTTGGAATTTCTGATGAGAAAAGTTGACTGTTGAACTTATAAGATGCTGTGCACTGCTCTATTTTTGTGTACAGGCAACTCAAAGTGCTTGATCTGATTGAATCAGAGGTATCAGATGATGAAGTGGATTGGATTTCGTGTTTTCCAGATACCGAAACATGCCTCGAATCCCTGATTTTTGATTGTGTAGATTGTCCCATTGATTTTGATGCACTGGAGAGGCTGGTGGCTAGGTCCCCATCACTTAAGAAACTGAGGCTGAACCGATATGTTTCGATTGGACAACTTTACCGTCTAATGGTTCGAGCTCCACACCTCACACATCTTGGGACAGGCTCTTTTAGCCCATCAGAGGATGTAGCTCAGGTTGAACAGGGACCGGATTATGCTTCTGCATTTGCTGCTTGCAAATCCTTAGTCTGCCTATCTGGATTCAGGGAACTCATTCCAGATTACTTGCCTGCAATAAACCCTGTATGTGCCAATCTCACTTCACTGAACTTTAGTTATGCAGAAGTTAGTGCAGAACAGCTCAAACCAATCATAAGCAATTGCCACAAGCTTCAGATTTTCTGGGTATGTGTTTTATCAGCCTGCTTTTTAAATAGACACTGCTATGAAATGTGTGTTTTGAGTCTGTTTTTGGTTTTCATTGTCCAGGTTCTTGATTCAATATGCGATGAAGGACTACAGGCTGTGGCTGCAACATGCAAGGAGCTACGAGAGCTTCGGGTCTTCCCTGTTGACCCTAGGGAGGACATTGAGGGCCCTGTTTCTGAAGTGGGCCTCCAAGCAATTTCAGAGGGTTGCAGGAAGCTTCAATCTATTTTGTATTTTTGCCATCGGATGACAAATGCTGCTGTTGTAGCTATGTCAAAGAACTGCCCAGACCTTGTGGTCTTCCGTCTCTGCATAATGGGGCGTCACCAGCCTGATCATGTCACTGGAGAACCTATGGATGAAGGATTTGGAGCCATTGTCAAGAATTGCAAGAAGCTCACTCGACTCGCGGTATCTGGTTTATTGACTGACAGAGCTTTTGCTTATATTGGAAAATATGGGAAAATTGTAAGGACCCTATCGGTTGCTTTTGCTGGAGATAGTGACATGGGGCTGAAATATGTGCTTGAGGGTTGTCCCAGATTGCAGAAGCTTGAGATTAGAGACAGTCCATTCGGGGATGCAGCTCTACTTTCTGGTCTGCACCACTATTACAATATGAGATTCCTTTGGATGTCTGCTTGCAAGTTGTCTCGCCAAGGCTGCCAACAGATTGCTCAAGCGTTGCCTCGGCTGGTGGTGGAAGTGATTAAGCATGAAGATAATGTGGACATGGATGAGTATGTTGATACGTTGTATATGTACCGGTCTCTTGAAGGGCCAAGAGATGATGCGCCACGATTTGTTTCCATCTTGTAGGGCATTTGTGCTACAAGAAGTTGCATCAGCTGTTCTGATGGTGGTTATGGGCATCTTTTGCTGGAAATTAAATCTTGCAGGTACCTTTTACATATCCCGCAAGAAAGTCATGGTGATCCTTGCAAGAGAAAGTTTGAGTAGAACTTCAGGCCTTGTGCTGTGTTGTTGCAAATGGCATTCAATCCAGAAGCCCTACAATTTAAGAGGACAGGCATCGAGGGGGCTGATGTGGTATCTCTGCAAGGTATTGGACCACCCATTGGATCTTGTTGTATTGATATGCTTCAAAATTTTATGTTTCTTTTTTTCTTTTCGAACCCATTTGATCATAAATGAGAAGGCTGCCCCGGAGGAAAGGGATGGATGGGCCTTGAGGCGCATAAAATATTCGATCTTTTATCCTTTTGTATGAAGAAATCAAGATGGGTTGGAGATTTGGAAAAATTAAGGATTTTTTCTTCCCCAGCAAGTGCCTCCAGTGAAGGATAATCATAAAAAGGCAAAACCAATGAGCAAAGCATTCGTCAGTTCAAAAGAAGTAAAGTCTTTTATTTTGATTCAAATGGTATTAGCTAGTCTTAAGGTGTATAGGTGGTGAGAACTAAAATGCCCGGGCTGATGCATCTCTCTCCCTCTCAACGCGTTTTTTTTTTTTTTCCAGCATGTGTTGTAGCACCTGACTGTTGAATATATCATTGTTATTGTTAGCCAATATGATGATATGGGTAATAAAAGCCAGATATGCATGGACCATACAGCCAGCTTTAGTGGGAAAAATGTTGTGTCGTTAGCCCTCCTCCGCCTCGTTTATTTGTTCTTTGAAATTTATTTCCCTGGATATGGAATTATCAGTCGACAGTGAGGCCCCTCTTAATTATGTGCGGAAAGTGTTGTCCAAGTACACGTCCGTGTGGGGTTCCACTGGATGAGAATCCCGATCCTCAAAGGTATGGATGGACCCGATTAAAGCTAGTGCTCTTTTACCTGTTCTATTTTTAATCATTTTAGCTTAAGAGTCCATGATTAAAGAGGATTGATTTGGTGTGGTTAAAACCAGTGCTCTTTCCCTGCTCTATTAGCGGTTAAAAATTACCACTACAAAACTCTCTTTGGTGTGCTCTGACTTGCATCATATCAGGCTCTTCGTTTTTTCTACATAGTTGGAGGTGGGACCGAAGATCTGATGATTCGTCACACCCCCCTTGCGTTTGCGTTGTAAAACAGCCAAGTCCACCATTGCTTTGTCTCTCCGGCTCTCATTATTAGGAGAGAAATCTATCCGCCCTCTTTGTTGGTATTCTCTGGCAGGATGGATGGTAAAAGCAAAGCTTACCATCGAAGTGGAATCTGACTGTGCATTTGAATTAAGTAATGGGAAGTGGGAAGCATGGCTAGGCTTTTGCTTTTCCTTCGCAAGGCCTGGACCGAACCCTTGTTTGCTTTTCTTCATCCTCCTCCACCACCCTTGACAACAAACAAATGGCCATCCCTCATGAATCGTTGGTGTCGTTTGGGGTTCCTGACTTCGAAGCTGCTTGCTCACCAGGTGATCGCCGAGCCAACCATAAAAACAGACCATCATCGTAAAAGAGAACCCACGGTCAAGAGGATATACGTGTTTGATGCCCAACAAAACCATAAAAAGCATGTCGAGTTCCTACCTACTTGCCCTCCAGCTTATCCACATTGCTTTTCTTGGATTTTAGGGTGGGATTGAACGGAGCGAAACAATGGCAGCCTCTGCTTTTTGATTCTATCCTTGTTAGCAGTTTTGCCTTCCATTTTTCTTTTTGAGCCACTGCTCCCATGTCCCCATGTAAAAAAAGGCAAAAAAAATAAAATAAAAATAATAATAATATCTGATAATGACCACACAAGGATTGGCATAACTCGAAATCTTAGCCTTAGATATGAGGGGAGTGTCCCCTCTTGATTGAACTGTCTTACCTACTAGACATATCTTATCTATCTATCATTTGATGGAGAGACTTTCATTTAATTGAATGGTCATGATTGGATTGAGCACATCATAGTAAGCCAACCCATTTGGGTTCTGCACATGGCTTGCACTGTTTGCTAAGCAGATGTATCATTGCAATGACGGAGTTTAATTGCCCCTGATTTGTGTTCTTGCCCACCACCAGATCAATCAGTATTGTGGGCCACGTGTACGTTATGGGAGATGGGATACACTACTAAATTTCAACATTAAAAAACAATAACAA
>Ga0325411_1006983_pt1 | contig 12329 bp, 7 predicted proteins | sample PopdelMetagenome_13_FD_206181 | JGI IMG/M metagenome (GOLD analysis project Ga0325411, IMG submission 206181) | Populus deltoides microbial communities from Bellville, Georgia, United States - Xylem-PdIQD-R4 | ecosystem: Host-associated > Plants > Phyllosphere > Stem > Wood/Secondary xylem... | reverse complement strand
CTGGTGCTGCTTAGAATTAATGAATGGCAAATGAGTGTGATATTTCGAAGATAGATAATATAAATAGAGAGAGATGAGGAGTTTTTTCAAATTACATTTTGGAAAGCTCAACGGCCACTTTTTTTTTTCTCCTTGGAAGAGCCGTTGTAAATTTTATTGACCAAACTGTCCCTTTCTATTATTATTGGGCTTGGAAACTAGTGGAGAAAGCCCAAATAAAAATTCTGTAACTAAGCCCGGGATCTTCTCATAAATAAAACTTTTTCTTTATTATTATTATTATTATTATTACAATTATTATTATTATTATTATATGAAAATTATAATTATTATATTATATTATAACTATAAATATAGCAATAATTATAATTATAATTATAATTATAATTATAAGAAAGACTAATAGATTTGGGCGTTTTATACAATAAAATTGTTGCTTATATATAATTACATTGTGGATGATATTGTAGAGAATGGTGCCTCTCAAATTTTTATTTTAATCCTTGAATTTTTCATTTTTTTCAATTTGGTTGAAGTTTTATGCTTTTTTGCATTAGTTTTTAAAACTCAATTTCTTTACTTTTCAATCCCTTGATTTTAGGAGATGAGATAAAAAGTTACTAAAAAATAGAGAGAAGAGAGAAAGAATCTAGCCACGCATATTTCAGCCGCAACAAAGTCCAATCTTGATGTTATTGAGTTTTTCTTGAAGAGGGAGAGTTTAATGGTGGTGGTTTTGTTCATAACCATGCCAAACAAGGTAGATTTGTACACATGAAGAGTAATTTTTTTTTTTGGAATGATTTTATCTTGTTTTAGGGTTAGAGATTGAATAATTTAGGTTGGTTTTTGGGATGTTTTAAGTGTTTTGTTCTGATCAAAATAGTATGAAAATTGAGTTTTGAAGATTAAAAAGCACGACCTTGAATTTTCAACAATAAGAGAGTTTATAGTTATATTTTTAATGATAATTTTTTAATAATTATATGTGAGCCTAATTTGCAATAAATTATATATAAAAAATCATACATAAATATTCAATGAGAATAAATATTTTTTTTGTTACTTTTTATTTGGTTTTCATAAATTAATTATTCTTTTATTTTTTTATACAACCACATAAAGATTTATGAAGATGTTAGTTTTAAAAATGTTGCTAATAAAACAAGTGTATTTTCATCTAAAAACAATTAATAAGAAGAATATGAGTTTTGCCTCTAGAAATAATTTTCTCACTCCTTGATTTAAATTATTGATATTTTTTGTGAATATTGATTTTAATTGTCTTGGATTTTTATTTAAAAAAAGATATTGTTAATAAAAAAACAATATTTTTCATCAAACAAAAAAAAAACATAAATAAAGAATGGAAACTTCAACTTAAGAAATACATTTTCTTCTTTAAAATTTGAATCTTTCAATCTTTTTAAATATTAATTTTAAAAACTACCACGCGATTTCGGGGTGATATAGTCTGACTAATTCATTTTTGGTGGGCACTACCTTGAATCTTAAAAATAGAGATGCATGGCCCTTCAAATTAAATAAATATATACGGCATAAGTTAAATTTTATATCGCTAGACATAGATTATTATAAAATTATAATAATAAATTGATAATTTTTTTCTTCATCAAATTAATTTAAAAAATTAAGTTCAGTAAAATAAACTTTTTCATGTGATTCATTTATCATTTTTGTTTTTAATAACAAGTAAAAAGTTGTTTTTTCATATTTTGTAGAGCAGTTAAATATTGCCCTTAAAAATAAAAATCAAATAATTACTTGCTAGAAGCTTTTTTGAGGTTTCAATTATTTTTGCACAATCTAATTATTAATTAACCATTGGAATAAAAAATAACTTAGGCTTGCTTTGAGGGTATTTTTGAATTTTTATGTATAGTTAATTGTAATAATTTTGTAATGAGTATAACTATTAAAATTTTAAAGGTGTAATATAGATATTAAAAATATTTCTGATAATAAGAATTTTAATTATTTAGACTTATCAACCAATAAATATATCTTTTTATAAAAATTGTATGTAATATAAATTTAAAAAACTTTTAGTTATCAAGATGGTATTGTAGTGTCTATACTAATGGTAACAAGAATAAAAGTAATTCCTATATAATTTGAGATTATTTATTATACATAAATATTTAATATTATTAGTAAGAAAAATTATATAATTGTATATCATGATTACAAACAAATATATTCAACCATATTATAAGATTTTAAAGTATTTCTAAGAATAAAATATTATTAGTGGTTAAATATTTAATCTAAGATAAAGTTTTTTTGGAATCATTTTTACTTGGATCAAGTATAACAAATAATATTAAAATTTAATTATGCCAAAAATCTCTTTATAAATATTTAGATTTAATTAAACATAATTCATTAATAATAAAAATGTATAATATGAAATTTTCTGATATTAAATATAAAATTTTAAAATTATTAAAAATGCTTAGAAGATTCAAAGTTTTGCAGCTTATTAAAAAATTTATACAGATTTTTATTCAAATATTGCATATGTCACAGCATATAATTTTTCTTATGTTGCTCATTTTAAGGAAGCATATTATTTTATTTAAATAATGAGAATCCAATGTGGAACATGTGATAAAAAACTAATATATATTAAAAACATTATAAACTTTTTCTAAAAATATTTATATTTAATTAAATGTATAAGTAAGATAATAAATTAAAAAAATGTTAAATAATGCAAATCACGTGTGGAGTATGTGATAAAAAACTGTTGCTTATTTATTAGAAGAAATTATACTATACTTCAAACGCATGGAAAATTATTGTGTTGGTATTGTGTATATAAAATATTTGTATCATACACCATAATGTAGATATTTAGAGGATAATAAGGTCGTTGTGTTTTTTTATTTTTTATTTTAAAAGTTGTTAGCGCGTGTTGGATTAAGGCATAGCCACTAAATCCAAGACTATTAAAAAATATTATTTATGATACTTTCAATGTAGTTTAAATATTTTTTATAGAAAAAATTAAAAAAAATTAAGATTTTTATTTATGATACTTCAAGGATAGTTAAATATTTTTTTTTGTATAAAAACATTAATTAACATTTTAATTTAAAATACTTCAATGATATTTTAATTTTTTTTAACAAAAAACTTAATTAGGTACTAATGCTAGATTCAAGGCTTTTTGGTCTTATTTAGCTGATAAATCTAAGAGTCTATAAAAAAAAGATTTAAAAATTAATTAGAATTTATATTTAGGTTACTTTAAGTATAGTTTAATTTTTTTAATAAAAAATAAAAAAATTATAAAAAAACTTAATTAGAATTTTTTTTAAGATACTTCAAGGGTAGTTTAAATGTTTTTTTTATAAAAAATAGAAAGAAATTATAAAAATATTATTTAGGATACTACAAGGATATTTTTAATTTTTTTTATAGAAAAATAAAAAAACATTTTAAAAACATTAATTAGGATTTTTGTTTAGGATACCTATATGATAATTTAAATGTTTTTTTAGAAAAAAAATAAAAATCTATAAAAAAACATTAATTAGGATTTCTGTTTAGGATACTTTAAGGGTAGTTCAAATGTTTTTTTTTAAAGATAAAAAAAAATCTATAAAAAATTAATTAAGATTTCTGTTTATGATACTTTAAGGGTAGTTTAAATGTTTTTGTAATAAAAAATAAAACAATTATAAAAACAATTAATTAGCATTTCAGTTTAGAATACTTCAAGGATAATTTAAATATTTTTTTAAAAAATAAAAAATATATATAAAAAAATAATTAACATTTATGTTTAGGATACTTTAAGGGTAGTTTAAATGTTGTTTTATAAAACAATAAAAAAAATTAATTAAGATTTCTATTTAGGATACTTAATGGATAGTTTAAATGTTTTTTCTATAAAAAAATTAAAAAACAATTATAAAAAATAATAATTAACATTTCGGTTTATGATACTTCAAGAATAATTTAAATGATTTTTTTAATAAAAAACATTTATAAAAAAATTAATTAGTATTTCTGTTTAGGATATTTTAAAGGCAGTTTTAATGTTTTTATAAAAAATAATTTTTTTTTCAAAAAATATTAATTAGAATTTCTGTTTATGATATTTTATAGATAATTCAAATGTTTTTTTATAAGAAATAAAAAATAATTATAAAAACATTAATTAACGTTTCGGTTTAGAATATTTCAATGATAGTTAAAATTTTTTTATAATAAATAAAAAAATTAATGAGGCATAATTGCCAAATTCAACCAACCCAAAACAATTAAAATATTTTTTTATATTTTAAAGATTTTTTTATATTTTAAAAAATAATTTTTATTAATGTGCTAGCAGGCCAATATACTAGTTAGTTATATGGCATACACATTAGCATTAGTGGAATAAAGTAAAAAATAATGATTAATTTATTTTTTCAATAAACTAAATAATATTGCAAATATCACATATACATTTATACATGAAAACATTACGTTTTAAATGCTGTACAATATTTGAATAAATTCTTAGAAATAAAAATAATAATTTGTAAACTAACAACCAGTTAATAGTTTTATCTATATTATATCACTTTAAAATAATAATAATTAACCATTCTTTTGCGTGAAGTTTTAAGTGGAGAGATATCCTTTCATTTGTTGACAATTATTTTTTGTCCTTTTTGTTTCCGTAACGTTTTTGTTCTTGTAAAAAATTTAAAAAGATAAAGATAACACACACCTTTATCTTAACTAAAAAAAAATATATTGTTGAACTTTTCAATTTATTATTTATTTCTTCTAAATTTATATATTGTTGATGTTCCAAAATTGTTTAAAAATAAAGGTTATGAGTGTTTGGATAAATGATGATTACATGTTGATGTCAATTATTTTTTTCTTTAAAGTTCACAAAGTTAATGATTGATGATGAAAGACTTAATACATGTAAAACAATTATTTTTGATGGGATTTTAGGACATCCCAATTGTAAAATCAATGACTGTTAATAAGAGATTTCAATAAATAAAAAAATGAGCTTTAAATTCTAGAAACAAAAATGTTTATTCTTTAGTTGTGTATGATAAATGTTCTGAAAATAAGATTATGAATACTTATAAAGACTATAAAAAATGTGAATCATTTATTTTGGTGGTTCAAATAGTATATATAGCCTCTAAACTTTGTCATGTTGCTTGAATGGAGGGGTTTAAACATCATTTATTTTTTATAGTATTAATGAGGAATAAATATCTTTTACACAATATTAATGAGGGATAAATATCTCTTACACAATATTAATATTGATGGAAGTATGGTAAATCTTTATAAGACTTTTATACACTTAAGGATGTAGGAAGATGATTATTCTTGACTTTTAACATTTTATGTCAAAAGACATAAGAATAAACAAATAAATCATTGTCATCTAATATGGGACCTAAAAAAATTATCAACTTTATATGTATTTGGACTTGGAATGATTACAAACTCAAAAATAATGGGTCTAGCAGCTTGTCAGATTTATATGTACTTGGGTTCAGCGTGTAGCTGAACCTAAAAACATTAAGTTTGGTATCTCGCCAAATCCACTTGTTCTTGGGCTCAACATATAGCCGGACCCAATAATATTGGGTATGACATCTCGTCAGATTCACTTACACTTGAGTTCAACACGTAGCTGAATTCAATGGTGTTGGGCCTGATATCTTGCTAGACCTATATTTACTTGAGCTAAACATGTAGTTGAACCTAAGGGTATACCATACCTTGAGTTTGGGCTTTGTTATACGGTGAACCCAAGAGTAATGAGTCTAACATCTCACTGGAATCATATGTATTTAGTTGAACCCAAAAATATTATATATGAAAGCAAGCTAGACTCGTGTCATTTAGGCTTGGTATTTTACCAAGTTTAAGTATGTTGAATTATTACTTTGTCTTTGACCTTTTTAATTATGAGATTTCACACACACACAAGTGCAGAGCCAAAAAAAAATTTCTGTCTTGGGCTACGAAGCAAATACATATAAATTATTTTTCAAGATGAATCATTAACTTGTATATATAAATTTGTCAAATTAACAATAAAGTTTCAATCCAAATACATAATATAAAATATAAAAAAATTAAAATTTAAAGTACATAAAATTAAAAAACAAATAAAAAAATTATGCTATTGAAGTTGCACCATTCGATATTTTGTGGAATATAATTCATCTATGATCGAATCCGAATTGATATCTTCAGCAAGCTTTCGTTCAATGTAAATCATCATAGAATTTGCTAAGAACTCCTCTTCTATTTTATTGCGAAGCATAGTTTTAACATGTTTCATAGCCGAAAATACCCGCTCTGTAGTGGCAGTAGAAATAGGCAAAGTCAAAACAAGATGAATCAACATGTCAATCAAATGATAGTGTTGCGATTTATTTGTTTCGGCTAATCCTCGACATAATTCAGAAATGGTAGACATATTTTGAAAGCTCTTGTGATGAATCACATCAATCTGATAATACTCCAGCTGAGATCTCAAATAATACATCTCTTGTTCATTGAAATCTTCCGAATAAAATTTCTTAGCAAGCTTGTAAATATCATCAACTTTAAATGATATAAAGTTGTTATTGAGTTCTAAAGCAGAGCTAAGTACAAAGAGTTCCACTTTCCCATCACTAAATCTAGAATTTAATTCTTCCAACTGAAAATCTATTGTTGAGTTAAATATATCATAATGATAATCCTGGTAAACTATCACCAATCCTTGTTACTGACTTGAATGACATGTAGTATTTTTATATAAAGTATTCATATGTGGTATATCAATCTCATATTATGTGCAAATATATTGTACATTTACAAGGAGAAGATCAAACCCGGCATCTCTTAAAGTTTGAAGCAATGCTTTAGTAGTTGATACAAGATCCATTGCATTTAAGATGTCCATAGATTTGTGCTGCAAAGCTCGACAATGTAAATCAGTAATCCTCATTATTTTATGCATCAAATATAAGATGAATATAAATTCAAAAGATTTCATCACATTCAAACAACCACCAGCTTCTCCACGTATAGAGTTAGAAGATCATTCTTGAACCATGCTTTCAAGCACAATAATAGTTGCACCATACATATCTATTAAGCTGCAAATAGAATCAAAATGAGAGCTCTAGCGAGTAGTTCCATGTTTGGGAGAGGCATTAATAAGATTGATAATGATTGTCAATTTTGAGAAAAATAACCATATAGAAATCTCATTTCCAACTACTGCAACTAATGCCAGTTGTAGTCGGTGAACAAAACAATATACATAATATGCATAAGGGCAATCTTTAAGAAATAAAGCTTATAGTCCGTTCCATGCACCATGTATATTGCTAGCACCATCATACTCTTGACCTCGTATATTGAGAATATGCAAGTTATATTGAGCGAGTACATCATAAATTTCTTTTTTGAGTATTAAAGTAGTATTTGAAACATGAACAATACCAAAAAAACGCTATTGTAAAAAACCCTGAATGTCAACAAATCTCAAAACAATAACCATTTGTTCTTTCTTTGATGTATCTTTGGCTTTGCCAACCAAAATACAAAACTTTGCATCTCTAACTTCTTCACAAATCTTTTTCCTCACTTTGTTCGCGAGAATATGCAAAATCTCTTTCTAAGACAATATCATCAATGTCAACATTCAATCTCCCTATAAGTAACATCTCCACAACATTGCCTCGATTATTAGAAGCCAAAGATTTATCATGACTTCTAAATGCACATACTTGTAAGCTAAGCCATCGAACACTTCAATTGTTGTCATAAGTCTCAACCGATTTGTCTGAACTTCTTCAATAGTTTTTGCATTTAACACTTTATCAATATGTCTACTTACTTTCATTAAATCTTCAGCAGATTTCACAACATTATTATGTGGTGAAGTGGGACTTCCCATATGCATCAAAAGTGCACATTTAACCCCATCATTAACCCTTTTCCAACTTCTAAATCCTTCGGTGGTGAATGTGAGATGATGAGGCACTTTGTTTTCAAAGATAAAACATGGAAAACAAAACACTACATCCTTTGATGGAGAGTACTCTAGCCAAGGAAATTGATCAATCCAAGTGTATTGAAATCGACGATACTATCTCCCTGATTTAGTCCTTGGATACTCTGCTAACTTAGGTTGATATGGATCCATTTTGATATAAGCTCTTCTAATTTCATCTTGTTGATTAATAGAATGTTGCCACACTGGAATTCGTAACCTAGGATCTCATTCAAGAGTATTAACATCAATTTCAACTCTTTGAGATTTGAAAGGGGTTGTTCACTATGATTTGAGACATCAACATTGGATGGAGAATGTCCTTTACTGGTTGATGTTTGTTCGCTTGGTTTAAAGAATGAAAACATAGTTTTTCCTCTCTTGCTTTCTTGATTTTCCATTATAATTTATAACCTATTCAAGTAAAAAGGATTAGAGAAATCAGGTGCAAGATAAAAGGATACTAATGCCATAATAAAATATTCATGAAATGTAGAATATACAAGGATAAAATAGTGATGCATACTACTGGGAGATTTGGGGAACTTAACTTTGAAATAACTAGTAAATTATTATTACTAGTGCGTTAGCATCCGTTCATTTAATCCACTAACAATTTTAAATTTTTTTATTAAAATATTTGCACAAATTTATAACATTATCATCTCCAATTGGGTCTGCAATTCTGGCCCCCATTTCCACCTCTTAACAACTTCAACTATCTTTGCAACAATAAAAGCATTCAACATTGGCTTCTTTAGCCCACCAATAATAATATGGTTATCAACTCCCGACATAACTGACCTTATACTTTTACCTTTACTACTATACATAACACTCCCTGACTTATCTAAATATTTTATATCCTTAGTCCATTAACCAAACCTAGTTTCACTATTATTTTCAGCGCAGTAATTTTTAAATGTATTAAAAAAATAAATGTATTTAAACTATTAGATTTTTAAGGTATAATTTACTGCAATGAATATGAAACATTGAATTCAAAATAAAAAGTTAGGATTTGTAAATGCTTAACTGATGATTTTGCATGTGACTTTTTTATATAATTTTTTTTTAAAACCCAAGCTAAAACTATATATTATTGAGAATAAAAAAAAGTTAAAACCTAAGTTACTTGGAATGAATCTGATTCTCACAATCAATTAATTATTTATGTTTATGTTTGCTGTAAAAGACAAAGGCAAAGTTGGCGGCCAATTAATTGTTTATGTTTAGATTTGTTGTTAAAAATAGGAAAGTGAGCGACCAATTAATTATTGATGTTTAAGTTTGTTGTAAAAGATAAAAGAAAAGTGAGGTTTTTACCTCGGCTACAACCCACCTGAGCCTTCTATAAGGCTCCGCACTTGCGCGCGTTCATATATATATATATATATATATATATATATATATAAACTAAAAGAGCTCAGTTTTTTACTGTGGATTGCACAATGCAGTCCACAGTAAAAAATGAGCCCCCCTCTTTTTTTTTTTTTACATTTTTAGAGTTTTATGAGCTGTTTTTGTTTTTTTTTTACACTTTTAGGTTTTTTTTAATGTTAAATTTTTTTATTTAGTTATCAGACTTTCATGACACGGATTCCGGGTTTAATAGGTTAACATGGTTTGACGAGTTAACCTAGAATTTTTTTTGGTTTGACGAGTTAACCTAGATTTTTTTTTCTTTTTAATTAATTTTTTACATTTACTTTAGTTTGTTAATGTTAAATTTCTTTCTATTTATAAAAAGACGAGCTGGTTGTTTTTTTTCATTTTTTTTTTACACTTTTAGGGTTTTTTTTTTGTTTTTTTTGTTTTAATAATTTTTTTATTTTATTAATGTTAAATTTTTTTATTCAGTTATCAGACTTTCATGACACGGATCCCGGGTTTAACAGGTTAACATGGTTTGACGAGTTAACCCAAAAATTTTTTTTTTGCTTTTTTTTTTCTTTTTAATTAATTTTTTTCGTTTACTTTAGTTTGTTAATATTAAATTTCTTTTTATTTAGTTATTAGACTTTCATGACAGTTTTTTTTTTCGTTTTTTTTACACTTTTAGGGTTTTTTTTTGTTTTTTTTGTTTTCATAATTTTTTTTTGTTAATGTTAAATTTTTTTTATTCAGATATCAGATTTTCATGACACGGATCCCGGATTTAACAGGTTAACATGGTTTGACGAGTTAACCCAGAATATTTTTTTTCTTTTTTTTAATTAATTTTTTTCATTTACTTTAGTTGTTAATGTTAAATTTCTTTCTATTTAGTTATTAGACTTTCATGACACATATTTCAGGTTTCACGAGTTAACCTGGTTTCACGGGCCGTCATTTTTTTTTCTTTTAATAATTTTTTTTATTTAATTTAGTTTGTTAATGTTAATTTTTTTTATTTAGTTATCAAACTTTCATGACATGGATCCCGGGTTTAACGAGTTAACCTGGTGTGGCGAGTTAACCCAAATTTGTTTTTCTTTTTAATTAATTTTTTTCGTTTAGTTTAGTTTGTTAATTGACAATAAACTAAAATTGCTCAGTGTTTCACTATGCAAGTCCACAGTGAAACGTTGAGCTGTCTTTTTTTTTTTGTTTTTTTTTGTTTTTTTTTTGTTTTCTAGCCTTTATGAGTTTTTTTTTGCTTTTTTCTGTGTTTTTTTTTCTAAATTTTTTTTGTTTAATTTATTTCGGGATTATTTTTTTGCTTCTTTCTTTGTTTTTTTCTTTTAACAAAATTTTTTGTTTAATTTAATTTAGTTTATTAATATTAAATTTCTTTATTTAGTTATGAGACTTTCATGACACGTTTTCCGGATTTAACGGGTTAACCTGGTTTAACAAGTTAACCCAGAAATATTTTTTTTTTGCTTTTTAATTAATTGTTTTCTTTGTTAATGCTAATTTTTTTTTTCTATTTAGTTATCAAACTTTCATGACACATATCCCGATTTCACGGGTTAACCTGGTTTCACAGGTGAACCCAGTTAATTATGGGTTGGCCGTCAATTTTTTTTGTTTTTTTATTTTCATAAATTGTTTTTGTTTAATTTAGTTTGGTAATGTTAAATTTTTTTTATTTAGTTATCAGACTTTCATGACACAGATCCTGGGTTTAACGGGTTAACATGGTTTGACGAGTTAACACGGATTTTTTTCCTTTTTAATTAATTTTTTTGTTTGGTTCAGTTTGTTAATTTTCACTTTTTTTTATTTAGTTACCAGACATTCATGACACGAATCCCGGGTTTAATGGGTTAACCTAATTTGACGAGTTAACCTGTAATTGTTTTTTGCTTTTTTTTCTTTTGAATTTTTTTTCGTTTAGTTTAGTTTGTTAATGTTAAATTTCTTTCTATTTAGTTTTTCTCTTCTTAGAGGTTTTTTTTCTTTTCTTTTTTCTTTTTAATTAATTTTATTTAATTAATTTAGTTTATTAATATTAAATTTTTTTCTAAGTAGTTCTCGACTGATGCCTTTAGTTTTTCTTTTTGTTTTTTTTGTTGTTTTTATGCCTTTGTCTGTGGACTGCACAGTGCAGTCCACAGTGAAAAGGCTGATGCCTTTTGTTTTTTTCTTTTTAATTAATTTTTTTGTTTAATTTAAATTGTTAATGTTAAATTTTTTTTCTATTTAGTTATCAAACTTTCATAACACGAATTCCGGATTTGACAGGCTAACATGGTTTGACAAGTTAGCCCAGTTAATTCTGGGTTAACCCATTAATTTGTTTCTTTCTTTTTAATTATCAAACTTTCACGATGCGAATTCAAGGTATGACGGGTTAACCTGATTTGAAAGGTTAACCCAGTTGTTGGTTTTTTTCTTTGTTTTTTTTTAACTAATCTATTTAATTATTACACTTTTATGACATGACCTTGCAGCCAGACCCACGTCCAATGCTATTGGATCTGGTATTGCAGTCCAGACACTTTTATGCTAAGGGTTAACCCAAGTTTAATGTTATTATTAATATTATAAATATTATTTTTGGGTCAAGCGTTGCAACCAAACCTAAAACTCTTGGGTATAACTTTGTAAAAAAACCTAACACTTTTAGATCTTGATTTTTTTTGAAATGTAAAAAATAATTGACCCGCGGCATCGCGCGGGGCATTTAACTAATATATATATATATATATATATATATATAATATCATTCTTTTACCATTTAATGCTTCCATCTGTGCGAAGAGCCAATTGTGCATCCCTAGCTCATGATTCGTAGCAGCTTGCACATTCAGCACGCGCCAACATTCCATGGTAAAAGGGCACTGAGCAAACA
>Ga0325411_1006981_pt1 | contig 12332 bp, 9 predicted proteins | sample PopdelMetagenome_13_FD_206181 | JGI IMG/M metagenome (GOLD analysis project Ga0325411, IMG submission 206181) | Populus deltoides microbial communities from Bellville, Georgia, United States - Xylem-PdIQD-R4 | ecosystem: Host-associated > Plants > Phyllosphere > Stem > Wood/Secondary xylem... | reverse complement strand
AAATTTGGATTGGAAGAGATTAATCCTCATAGAATCAGGATTTCAGAAAATATTTTGACAGCTAAGAAGATTATATCAATTGCCCATTTGAATAAAATCCAGGTAGGAGCAGGACTAAGAGAAATTACATATTGTGGCGGACTTATATTCCGAATTGAGAGAGAAGTTGCTTGCCAACTTCAGATTTTCAGACTCTCCCTAAATCCTTCGTTGAATTTTTTCCTTGGCATTAGGGCAACCGAATATCGCAACGAATCTCTCCTCTCTTTCAACCTTTATTCCCACCAGCTTGCAGACCCAACGCATCCTGCATCAACCAAGATGTGAAGACTTCATCTGAACTTGAAAAAAATTCAAGTTCAGATGACAATTTGAAAAACTGAAACTTGACCTGATCCTGATGTATAAAATTGAAGTTAAACTTGTATATAATGTTTACAGCTATGATATAAAATATGGTGTTCTGATTAGTGAAAGCTTTGATTATCATCATTTTTAATTGCTTCCTATCATTACACCATAAATTTGTCAAATAACAATAAAATTAGCGATGTAAAATTTTCTACCATTAATTAACGTGGAATTGCCGACAGAATAAAAATAATTAAAAAATTAAAAAAAATATTTGTTGATGATTCCGTTAGTAAAATGACATGTTATTGTTTTATAATGTAATTACTGAGGGAAGTATTTCATCGCTAGTTTCCATCGAAAATTTAGTCGGTAAATTTAGAAGTGTTAGAACCGACGGTAGCCCCATTCTCCTTTCTTCTTCTTCTTTTTTTTTCGTTCACAGCAAAAAAAGCAACCCCCTCCATTTTGCCACAAATTTAGGCCACATCCTCACAAATTTAGCCACCCCAATACTCAGTAGTGTCAGCATTATTGTCTTGGTTGAATGTTTTCTAAATATTCCCTACACCAAGTAAGCAAACATACCCATTTATATTTTAAGTTAATTTATTGATATTTTTATGTAATAATATTTGTAGTTTGTATTTATATTTATATATTTCAAAGTCTTTTCATTGACAATTTTGTTATATTTAAGTATGATTTATATTTTAGGTTTTGTTTAGGATTTGAGGAAAAATGAATTTGTTTGTAATTAGAAAAAATTAAGTTTGATTTTGTAATTTAGGTGTGATATACTAGATGAAATGATGAGTTATGTAATGGTTACCAATCACATTTGATCAATTTAATTGTTAAATTGAAAATTTAGGAAAATTAATTTTTTATGGAACAGATAACAATTAAATTGTATGAATTTAGATTGAATAAGTTTTAATTGAAAAAATAATGAGTAATTAGTTAGGAACCAATTACTTATTATTAATTTGATTTATTTAGTTCACATTTTGATGCAATATTGAATTTTTATACAAATAATAATTGGTTATTAGAACAATATGATAATAATAAATAATGTAGATGATAATAATAATCATTAAAGGAGTATGGTGATGAATATAATATGAATGAATCATGGTTATTTAGGTAAAGGTTCACATGTAGATGAATGTTTTTGAAAATATTTTTAACATGATCATGGACGTTAAGGAAAAAATCAAGAACAATATAAAAGCTACAATAAATATAGTTTTATTTTATGACTATCATGATATAGTGTTGTTTAATGATGGAGTACGTGTTGGAAAGCCTAAGGCCACGTTCACCTTAGATAAAAAAAAGTATTATTTCTTATGTATGAATGACTTAAGAATCTGTGATTTTCTGATGGATATGCTTCAAATATAGCTAGATTGATGAATTTGGAGTAATGAAGATTATATGGAATTAAAAGTCATGACTGTTATGGGTTTATGCAAACACTCATTACAATTGCTTATGAGGATTTGTTTTCAAAGAGGATATGAGACGCACTCACGAAAATTAGTTATTTTTTTGAGATGTTTACTTGAACAAGTTACATTCGCAACACATTGAGCAACATTTAAATGAACATCATTGAGATAATAAATAAACATGAAATAATCTTCCCTTCATTCTTCTTCAACTCAATGGAGCATTTACTTATACATTTAGCATATGAAGCATAAGTTTGAGGGTCTATGCAGTATAGATGGATGTATCCATTCAAAAGAGGTAAGGATTACATGCATCCTAAATATGTAATGTGTTTTTATAAGCATTTGGTTATTCAATCTATATTTACTTCTATGCATGTTCTTGTTTAAACTTAAAAAAAAAAAGGCTAAAAATAAAGCGCATATTGAGGTTTCAATAAACAACGCTTATATTGTAAAAGAAATTTCAATATTTGTCTCGTATTATTTTGAGTCTCATATGAAAACAATAATCAATCGCATTCCAAGACATGATGATGGTAGTGGAGTGCCTTCTAGTGAAAATTTGCCAATATTTTCCTATTATAGACGACCATTATTGAAGAATATAGTTTTGAGAAGACATATGATAGACATCAAATTTAAACAAGTAGATAATTATATGTTATTTAACTATGATGAATGAGACCTTTTGTTAAGTAAAATTTTTTACAATTTTGTAGTCTTCAATCATTTTCTCTTATATTCTAAATTAATCTAAATTCTCAATAACAACTTTATAAACAACACCATCAATTTTTGTTATTCCAAAATCCATATATTGTTGAAGCTCAAAATTTTCAATTATAAAAGGAGCAATTTTCCATGTGGTTTAAAATATAAGTAAGTATGTAATAATTTGTAACTCTAATAAAAAACATTTACTTAAATTTTTTTAGTGACTATTAATAGTTGTTATCTTTAACCAGGTGTACAACATAGAAGGCAATGCTAAAAGTTTGAAATTACTATCTTTGGATATTAAAAGAAAGGACCAATGTTATAATGAGTATTTTATCAATGGATATATCTTTGATATTAAAAAGTATGGAGAGGGTAGAAAACCAATAATAGTGATGTTTATTTTAAAGAATCAACTTCTAATGAGTTTGAAGTTGATTATTATGACAATTTAAAAGAGGTGACTGAATTACAATATCATAAGGTGTAAAATACAATCTTTTTAAATTTTATTGGTATGATATCGATAGAAGAATTAGAGTAGATCCTCATCATGGTTTAGTCAAAGTTAATAAAATAGGTAGATTTAGCAACATCAATAATGTTTTCATATTTGCAAACAATGTCAACAAGTGTATTACATATACACTCTTTCTATTAGAAAGGATCAGAATAAAGTTGATTAGTTATCCATTGTGAAAACCAAATCTAGGAGTCATGTTCAAATTGTTAAAGATAGTAACGAAGAAGTAACTGAAAGAGAAAATGTATTTCAACTTAATGAGTTAGTTGATTCATATCGAGTTATTTCATCTACCAAGTTAGAAGAAAATTTGAATTTTTATGTCGCTGAGAATACCTATGTTCATATTGGTGATTACTTAAACCATATATTATGTACTAGTAGACAGATAAAAGTGGATGAAGATGAAGAAATCAAACAACTTTAGTTTAATGAAGAAGATAATGATGGACACGAAGATGATAGAAATGAAGATGAGGAGGATTTAGATTATAAAGGATTTGAATTGATTTTAAGATATTTTTTATCACTTTATAATGTACTATATATTTTTTTTTTTTACATTTATCAAGCATTTATTGTTGTGGTTATAATTTTAATAAGTAGTTGTTGAATATATTATAAATCCGAGTTGTTATTGAATAAGTTATAAATGATGTTGTTGTTATTGTTTAGGCTAGATTTAGAATATATATTTCACCAATAAAATCACCGATATAAATAAAAAAATTATAAATTATTAAATAACCATTAGTGAATCCATTAGTGATTTAAAAAAATAGTAAATTACCAACAGACTCACAGACAAATGTTAAAAGATCAAAGAATTACAACGAGTTTGGCAAGAAATGCATGAAATTAGAACCAGATGATAGATTGACTAACAAATTAGCATACATTGTTAAACTTTATACTCACCTATAGACTCTAAAATAGTTAGAGAATTACAGAGAGTCTGGCAGGAAATGCATGAAATTATAACTAATTGATAGATTAGCATCCATTCATAAACTTTATACTCATTGATGGAGTCATTGGTAAAATAGTCAAAGAGTAACAAAGAGTTTGGAAAAGAATTTATGAAATTGGATTAACTAACAAAAATATCGATAAAAGAAAATTCATCGAGGAATTTGGAAGTTTTGAAAAAACAAATCCTTTAAATGACCATTAGACTCACTAATAGATTTAAAAGGTTTTATTGGTGAGCCCGTTGATGATGTGCTATCATGGTTCATCACTGACAAACTAACTGATAGAAAATTTCATCGGTCAATTTAAACCTAAATATATCAGGGCAATTCTTAATTTTCCTCTTATTTCCCCTAAAATACCTTGTTATCCTCCCTCCCTCTCATCTCTCTCTTCTACCAGTGGTTGACATTCTCTCTCTTATCTAGAAGGTGATGTCTCTCTCTCCCCATCACTTAAGGTTTGATCTTGATGGTTCAATGGTTTTTTCTTAGATTCATTGGTTTTTTCATGTTTTGTTTGAGTTAGAATTCATGATTTAATGATTCGAGAGTGATGGAAGCTTGTTTATTTTGGGCCTACCATGAGGAAGCACTGAGGGGAAATGGAGAATTTGTTTAAACTTATAGTATTGTATGGTTATTAAAATTGTAGGTATGGGTAAAGTGTTCTTAAGAAAGAATTTTAATTTGTATATGTGATTTAGATGTTGTATGAGTGTTTGGGTGAAATTGGTGAATGTGATTTTATGATATAAATGCTTATGAATCAATAAGGAAATCTTAGAAATGGTTTATAATTATATGTGAAAATATTAATTGGATGTGTATCACACTGTGATGTCAGTCAGGACTCTTTGTGATCGGTTAGTAAAAAAAGGATCATGAAAAATTAAGAATCACCACCTAGTAATTAAAGAAAACCAAGGATTATATTATTTGCTATAATTATAGAGATTTAGGTAAAGGGTTATTTATGTATAAGGGAAGAACGACGTCACTTTTGTAAAGGCTAGAAAAAGCATTTTCAAATATATGTTTAGCTCTCCTAGTAGCAGCCTAAATAGAGGTCTCAACAGCTATAGCCTATACAGTCTAGATCAGAGGTGAAGGTAAAGAGATTGTCATCATAGAAGCCTCCACTATTGAGGCTAGCATGCCAATCTCTATAAGGCGAAGACCCTTTCTCTCTTGAAATGGCCAGCAACACCTGTAATTATTTTAGGGAGGTTAGATCTACTTGACCCCTAACTGGGGGAGTACGATTACCCTTAGCTTTCTTTTCTACTGGAGTCTTAGCTCTCACCATTGTTACCTTAGAAAGAGAGTCCTTAGGTATAGTAAGCTAATTCATGTTCATGGGGTCATGCTTCATCCCTTCTCATTAACGGTTCCACTCACATTAAGGGATGAAGACCCCCTCCTTGATGCAAACAAGCTTTTTTTTGCAAGCCTAGCTGGAGTTTCTCCTTCTCCTCCATCTGTTAATCATGTATAAAAAAAGTCAACAATCAAATTAGATGTATAGAAAACAAGGGATAAGGAATAAGCTGCATCCTTTACAACTTGGTTTGATAATGCCCTTTGTCCATTTTTTTGACGTCATAGTCAGTTGTGGTCAAGGATAACACAACACATGTTTTCTTCTCATTCAAGCTAAGACAAGGCCTATTGCTCACCTCAAGGGAGGTACCCTTCAATAATAGGAACAATCTTAGATTTGTTTCATCTCACCTTTAGGAATGACCGGCCTAGTAATACCTCATTATCAACCACCTCTCCTTTCATTTCTTGACATGTGTAGGATTTCCATACAAAGCTCCTTTCATGGCCCTTGCGAGTCTATTAGCAAAGGTAAAGAACCAATGCATGTCATTTCCACCATCGGTGTTAGTGACTAGATGGTAACAAGTCCTAAAGATGTTAATTGTAGGCTTGATTATGGTAAGCTTAAAAAACTTATCAAAGGTGAATAAGATTATCTGCTCATTACGGTGCAACTGACCTAGATCTGATTGATAATATCTAAAAACTTCCCTCATAAATTCATGGAGAGAAAAGGAATACCTCAATGCATATGTGCAAAAAAGGGCTGTAATTTCAAATTGACCCTAGACTGAGCCCAAGGTCGATTAGCTAATACGCTCATCCTTAGTAGGAATTTAAGCTATATACTCTCCTAGTTGCTGACCATTAACAAATGCCACCTCCTCTACACTTACGATGCTAGGGGTATCATCCTCAAGGGCCTTAAACATCTTTTCACTCCATGAGGCTATCTAATAATAGCAAAAGAAGAACTTCTCCAATGTAGAGAACTATTTTTTTCCTTTACTAGAGGTGGACGCTGGGGTCTCACCCCCTCTAGTTCTAGGACCCAATTTGGTGGACCTTTATTCCTTGTTACTTCCTTTAGTTTTAGGTTAGTTACTAAACTCCTCACTAAATTTAGCGCTATCCTTATTCCTAAGGTTAGATTTGGTGTTTTTGGGGTTTATTTTTCTGTTCAAAGAGAAGAAAAAGAAGAAAGAAGCTTTTGGTGGGAAATACCTAGGATGGTGGTTTCTTCTCATATTAGAGAAAAATTGTTTTTCAAAAGTTATAGAGAGTGAAAGTAAAAGAGAAGATAGAAGCAAGAATAACTAGGGTTATAAAGGAAACACTTTGTTGTTACCTATTTTTGGGTTCCCGCACAAAAAATGAAAAAAATACAAAAAATGCATATCAAAAAGTATATATTCAGAAGGAATCCAAAAAATAATAAGAGTGGGAAAAGGATGTTGGAACGCCTATAAAATAAAAAGAAATTGGTTGAGGAGGTTCAAAAATACTAGAATTGAAATTTGACAGTATATTTTTAATTGGTAAGAGCCCTGTTGACAAGGAAAATTCAATTTCAAGGAAGAAAAGTCCAAAATCAGATATTTATGGACTTAATTAAATTTTATCTAAGATTTAATTGAATTTATGAAGGGTTTCATTGCAAGAAAAATTGATTTTTAAGTCAAATTAGGCTTTTATCGGAAGAAATTAAAGTTCTGGGGTCCAATTATAATTTTGAAGAGTTGATTTAGCCAAATGAGGGGCTTAATTGCATAATTATTAAAGTTTGATGGCCAATTAGAGACTTTTAATTGAAACAGTCTGAAACCAAGGATCAAATCGGAAAAGGCGCTAAAATCAAGGGATCCAATTACAATTTTTCCAGGGGCTTGATTAAAAAATTACAAAAAATTCAATGACCAAATCAAAAGTATCCATTTGAATTTTGAAATGGTGTTGTTTCCTTAAAGCACTATTCACTGTCTCCTTCAAGAAGCTGTTTTTAGCAGTAAAAGCTGAGAAACATTTTGTAGCAAAAGCGCCAAAATTACTCCAATTATGGGGCACGTTTTATGGTTGTTATCTCTCTGCTTTCAAATTACAAGACGACCGTTACCACCGTAGGGCTTTCTCTGGCCTATAAAAGCCAAAGAAAGACAATGAACAAGGGGAGAAAAAACAGGGAGAGGGGGAACGTAAGGAAGAGAGAACAAAGGGAGGGAGAGTGTAAGAAACAAAAAAAAGCTGCAAGAGAAGAAAGCAGAGAGAGGAGAACAGATGGGAAAAGAAAGCAAAAGAGAAAGAGAAAGGAGAGTGAACAAAAATAACAGAGGAACACACTAGCAAACCGAAACAAAGGAGAGAAGAAGAAGAAGCAACATTTGTTGTTACCTAATTTTTGATCCATGTTTTGATAAATTTTCAAAAAAAAAAAAGGGTTTACATGTGGCGATAATATAGAGCATCAGGACCAATATTAAGGAAGCAATATGTCATGGAGATAATTACCGAATCATATATAATTACCGAATCATATATAATTACTGCAATATAAAATACCATAGATATATGATTTGATTCGTGCTGATTATGAAAAATAATCATTGCAATATAAAATACCATATATATAGGATTTGTTAGTGCTGGTTATAGAAGACAATCTTTGTAATAATTATTGCAATATTTTCTTAAATATCATGTGTAGAGATTTTCTATATAAATGAACCTTTGGCCATATGCACCACGGGAGAAGAAAATTCACAAGGGGACTAATTTTTTTTCAGAAAAGGGGAGCTAAACAAAAAAACCCTAAAGATAAAAAACTCTAAACCCGTTTTCTCTCCTGAAGCCGTTCCCCCCTCTAGTCGACCAAAGCCTTTCATTTCCCTTGGCTAAAACCTAAATGAGCCGCCTCCCATCGCCATTTTCCAACATCCCTACACACAAACCTCTCCCTCTCCAAGCCAAAGCTTTCGCCCCCCCAAAAACCATTTTACCCTCGGCCATTTCAACATCCAGAACCCCGAACATGCCTTTCCCACAAACCTATGGTTCCCCATTTCCTTTGTTTCTCTCCCAAACCAGTAGCCGTCCCCATTTCTTTTCCCCCTCAGCATTTGGCCGCCATCTCCCTGCCCGGTCATTAACACACTGCCCCTCTGCCAAAAGAGCACCAGAGAACACAAGACAACCTTCCTTCTTCTTCCTCCAACTCTTTTCCCTTCCCTCTCCCAGTCGTCCCCTTCCTGGCACACAACCTCTCGGCCACAACACCCGACTTCCCACTTCCAGCCGCCATACCAACATCCACCGATCTGTCCTTTCGTCCGCCTCAACACCGCCAACAACCTCTTCATCCCTAGTAGACCCAGCTCATCGCCTCCCACAGCGGCCCAAAAGCAGCTAACCACACAGAACCCGCCGACCGAACAGTCACTCCCATCTCAAGAGCAACTTCAGCGACCACGTGCACAACAGCAAGGCCGACCCCATAGCTACCCCAACCGCCCGATCTGACATCGGCAGAGTAAAACAAACCGGGAGGAAGACAACAGAACACATATCTAAAAGGGGAAGAAAAGAAAAAACAAAATAAAATGGATTGTTTGTGTTATTTGCTTGGCTTTGCAGGTGACGTTTCTCACCGCCGATGAGGAAGGGAAGAGGAGAAGAAGCCAGGCCAGATTCACCCGTTTCCAGGCGTTCCCTGCGTAGGCGTGTGGAGGAGACGCGCCGCCACTGTTTTGTGGTCTAGAAGCCTTCCCAGCAGTTCCTTAGAGTTTTAGGGGCTATTATGTAATTTTATTTGTGTGATGTATTTTTTGTTTTTTTTTTTGAATTTTAGTGATTGGTAACATGTAAATGTGAGTGTAGGAGAAAAAAAAGATAATAAAAAAAGAATGTGTGTGTGTGTTTTTTTTTTGTAAAATAGAAAAAAGAAAAAAAAGTGTTTTAATTTGTATATAGTCAAATATCTCGAGGACAAATAAAATCATGTTGTATTTTCTAAGAACATGTTTTTACATATTTTTTGGGACTTAATAACTGATTTATTAAAGCCTTAAGAATTTGACTAATATGTGGTTTGTTGATTTTAATTATGATTAAAAATGATGTTTGTATTTTTGACAAAGAAAATATAAAAAAATGTTTTTTTTTGTGTGTTGCATACGACTAATACCCTAACATGTTTTGAACGTTCTTTTTAAAAAAATATTGGAAGTTTTAAAAATGTGTTTTTGCATGGATCTCTTAAACACAACAAAAATTATTTTCTTGCATTTCTGGATTTTACAATATGTTTGTAAAACTCCAAAGGATATTGGTCAATATTCTAAAAAATACAAAAATCTTATTTTGGGGGAATTCATCTATTATTCACCTCTAATGTTTGGATAAAAAAATCCCTAAGGGACGAATATCCAAAATATTATTGGAAATAATTTGTTATTCTTCACTGTTAATATTTGGATAAAGAAACCCTAAGTGATAAATATCCAAAATAATTTTCTAGGAATAATAAGTCATCACACATTCTTGAAAGAAACCTCAATTATAATTGAGGATGTTTCAACTTTTAACTCCACGGTTTACGAGCCGTGAAAGTATGAAACACTAAGGCAAAAAGAGCCTTTGAAAGCGCTCTAAATTTCCTTAGATTTCTAAATCTTTGTCCTCCCTCCTTGCGATTTACAAGTCGCAAACTCTTGAAATACTAAGGGAAAAATAAACTTTTAAAGCACATGAAATCTGCTTGGATTTCTACCTTAATAAATTTAGTTTGAATCAAACCTAGGAAAATTGATGGGATTAGAAAACACCAACACCATAGCTATTATAAGGCAAACCAAACACCAAACAATTTATCTTAGGTTGGGCGTACTAGGGGTGCTAATACCTTCCCTTTACTCAACCAGTCCCTTGCCTTAGAATCTCTGAAAGACCAGTTAGGTTTTCTGGTGACCATAATACTAGGTGGTGACTTCTTTATCCATGAAACAAAAAAACCGAAATCAATCGAGGATCGCCGCTCTGCCGCGCTCTGCCGCGGGGGTGCGACAGGATGGCGACTCCACTGTTGACATTAAAATGGTTAAGTTTACCCAATAAGATAAGGATCTCCTTACCGAGAAGGACTTTTCTTAAACCATAGACGGATCAACAACTAGAAAACACAACAAGATCTTAGATTTTATCAGACAATAAAACAATGCAGCGTATCTCAGGTAGGGTGTATTTTGGGTGCTAATAACTTCCCTTTACACAACCAGTCCCTGTACCCGATCTCGGAGACTAGTTAGGGTTCCTAGTGACCAAAATACTAGGTGGCGACTCTCATTTCATTTAACTGATAAAAAACAAGAATTCCTTGTCTCCTAATATTTGCCATATTAGATACCATTTTGAGAGTGGATTCGACCGCCACAACGCCGTACATGTGCAACACACTTTTTCATCCTCACCATTTGATGAATGACCTTATATGTCATCTCATATCTCAAGAAATCTATTCAATTACTGAATTAAATACAAGCCACCATTTTATTCTCCAAGGGACGCCTTCTTTATTACAAATACACCACCTAACAATCTCTTTCAATAAGGACTAGCCACCTGGCCATAAAAATCCCAATAGTTTTGTGCGGGGCAGATAAATCTCATGAGGAAGGTAAAAGTCTCTCAATGATGGGACAGACAACTCTCAAGTAAAAAATCTCTCATTAAAGCTGATAACCTTTCAAATTTTTTAAAAGAGCCAAAGGCAAAGTGATAACCCAACATACATAGGCTTGGCAGAATAGCAAGCCCATATTAATACGTCTGGCTTACCTACAGGCCTAACATCTTTAGATTCAGCTACGTTTTGAGCCCAAGTACACATAAGTCTAGCGAACTGCGAGATTCATCATTCTTGGGCTTAGTTATGCACTAAGCCACAATACACGTGGGTCATGCAAGCTTCTAAACCCAATATTCTTGAGCTCGGCATCATGCCAAACCCCAAATGGATATAAACTTGATGTTCTTTCTAAGCCCAATATTAAGCCACAAGACTTCGTTTGTTTATTCTTTTGACTCTTAACCTAAAATCTTAAGGTTAAGGATACCTATCCCTCTACATCCTCAGGTCTATAAAAGTCTCTTAAGGACCCATCACATTTCCATTAACACTAATATTGATATAAGGAATACTGTATAAAGGTCTTCTAAAAATATATCACATTTTCATCAACATTAATGTTGATGTAAGGAATTATGTATATAGGTCTTTTAAGGGCTTGTCACATTTCCATCAATATTAATATTGTGTAAGAGATATTCTCATCAAATTTTCCAACAAAATAATATAAGGTTTTAGGGTTATAAATACCCCATGAATCAGTCATATAAAGGGTTCACAATTTCTATTCTTTTATTATACATTCTTAGAGCATTTATCATGCAAAAAATAAAAACAAATACTCTAGTTATTAGAATTTAAAGCTTATTTTCTCATTTATTATAATCCCTTACTAAAATGTCATTGACTTAATCATCTAAGGGTTATAAACCCCATTGAAAGAGACTGTTTTGTTGGCAGTGGGACTTCTACCACCAGTCATGTGCTGCACTAATTCCAAAGAAGAGAATGATGACGTGAACGTATGATCCTTCACTATCCAAACACTTAAGAAATTATATTCTCGAGCATATTAGATTCTAGAATATCATCAGAATCTATTACCAAATGTTTGTCTCTAATTTATTTGTATCAGGAATAACATGATTACCTACGGAAACTGAAAAGAAAAACATGAACCGTAACTGATAAACAAACCATTTAGGGTTGGTGTTGTTCTAGCTTTTCTACACGAGGAGAATCTAAATGTTATATTGAATGAGAAGGTAACCGTTTTGCAAGTTTATTGGGGTACTGAGTGTTCACAAGAGCTTGTGCTTGAGGCTCGTCTTGCTGTAGTCAAGGTAGTTCACCATGTAAGTCTC
>Ga0325411_1006980_pt1 | contig 12334 bp, 9 predicted proteins | sample PopdelMetagenome_13_FD_206181 | JGI IMG/M metagenome (GOLD analysis project Ga0325411, IMG submission 206181) | Populus deltoides microbial communities from Bellville, Georgia, United States - Xylem-PdIQD-R4 | ecosystem: Host-associated > Plants > Phyllosphere > Stem > Wood/Secondary xylem... | reverse complement strand
AGCCAATGTAATGGCTAGATATGAGTGGACAGGTGTATAGCCAATGAAGTGGCTATGATTAGTATGGAGACAAATGCAGGATTGACTTTCATGGATATTGCCCCCATGCTAAAGATCAATGAGCTAGAAGACATTTACCTTGGACAATAAGTGGGTGACTTGTGGAGCATTAAGACGCGGCTACTATGAAGGAGCAGAGGGCATGCGCAAGTTCCGGGAACGAGTTGACTCTTGTCAAGGTGGTGAGCTCGGTAATGGCATTATACTACTCAGAGTATGAAGACAGATATGGATCAACCTTTAATAGGCTGCCCCCATAGTTAAAGGTGAAGAGCTACCTGGACTCTTACGACTAAGAGCGAGAGACTCACGGAGAAGTAAGGCGTGGTTCCTAGGGTGGAACAGAGGGCAGGCGCAACTCCTGGATGAGTAGACTCTTGGAAGAGTGGTGAGCTTGTGATCACATTGAAATATTCAATGACCGTCGCACTTGGGAATATTCGTTTGAGGGGGTGTTGTAAGCCTTGGTGTAAGGCTTGAAAAATCATTCCGGACCGAGCATGGTTGATACGCTCGAAGGGGAATGTTATGTTGAAGACGCTCTCAGAATGGAAACTTGGAAGAGCTGCAGAATGCAAGCTTGTGCTGAAGAAGCAAGATGACAATTGCCCACATAAATGGCAAAGGGGGTGATTGTTAGGATATTACCATTTAGTGGCAATACCCCACCACCAAGCAAGTGGAAGCACCACTAGTGCCACAATTAATGGCATGCTTTATGGCTTTATTAGCCTTTCAATGTTGACCTTGTTTGCCTATAAAAGAGGCATATTTGTGAGAGCAAAATGAGAGGGTTGAGAGAGTGAGAACGTGAGAATAGAGAGAAAGAGAGAGCTGCAATAGCAGTAGCTGTAACAGCTGTGTGTGAGAGCTGGGAGTAGAGTAGAATGGATGTAATCCTCCTACTCCATGTATTTATTGTATCCTTTCTGTATCTCTAATAAAATCAACCTCTCTCGTGGATGTAGGCGATTTGCCGAACCATGTAAAATATTGTGTCAGTGTGCTTAGTCTCCTTTGAGCAAATATTAGTACACCACCGGTCCGCGCATGGGGGAGACGGAATCCCCAACACTTTCCTCTTCCTAGTTTGTTTCTCTTCATAATTTTAAGTTGTTCCCTGACTTCTAAAATGCTTTCCTTCCTCTCTTGCACTCTTGTTCTGCCTCATAAAATCAAGAGCGAGTTCTTTATTTTACTAGTTATTTTCGGTTTCTTAGCACCTATTTGAACGGTTTGTAAGTTATTTTCAAAACAGTTTTCAGATTATTGATATTGAGAACTTTTCAAAACAGAGTTTTTTCTATAGTTAAGGACTATAATTTCAGAGTTCGAGAAGTCCTAGTTTCTTATCTTACATGCTGCATCACAAATTCTCTACACCTCATGACTATCACCACCAACAGAACTAGTGACAAAGGCAGAAGAGTTTGCAATTCAGTTTTGCATATGGTTGGAGGATCCCTTCAAACAGTGTCGATAAAATAACCCACCAATCATTTTTTTTTACAGTGAAAGGCGTATCACTTGAGAATTTTTGGCAGTGTTGCTTATGTGAAAATACAAGAAGAGACGAGGACTATAAGCTTGAAAATCAAAGTCAGAAATGCGTTCTGCTAGGACGTGGAGAGACTTCTTGTGGTTTCAAGGTTTACAATCCATCACTAAAAAGGTGGCGACGTCAAGAGATGTTCAGTTAGATGGAGAGCAACTATGGAAATGGAGCAATGAAGGATAGCAGCAGCAACGTTTTTAGAAGATGAATAAGAGCAGAATAATGAAGGCAGTGATCAGAATATGGCAGCAGTTCAGCCATCTCTAAATGCTTCTTCTAGTTCAGATTCAAGGAAGTCAGATCATTTACGATGTGTAAAAATCATTTATTGCTTGAAAATAAACTTCGTTAGGCTATATTTATACAAAATAAAGGGCTAAATTTATACCATATAAGTTAACTAGCGCCAAGAAACTAAGCCTAATGTGAAGTTGCCAAAACTGAATTGTGTAATAGTAGAAACAAAAGAAAATTTGTCTAGTTGTTAAGGAGATGTAGTGGATTGCTAGATCTGTGGGGCAGATTTCTTTTTTTTAAGTTGAAAAAACAAAATATAAAGGCGCTAGTAACATATTTTTTTAATTTATTTTATAGAAAAAAATAATCATAAACTTAAAATTTAATAATACAGAACAACATTATTATTTATTTTAATATTAATTAGATAATATTTTTTAATATCAAAATAATATTATATTAAATCGACTCGAACCAATTTTAATTAATTTATAAAAACTCGTGACTTAAGTTAACCCTAATTATCTTATAAAATCTACATTAAAATATAAATTACAAGGTCTAGGTTGATAAAAATATGAATTATGAGGTATAGGTTGAACTTGAGTCTTTGAGTTATTGGGCTTTATCATGTTTGGGATTGTAGTAGCAGTTATAGTTCAAAATGTTTTTTTACTTATAAATATATTAAAATGATATTTTTTTTGTTTTTTTAAAATTATTTTTGAGATTAGTATATCAAAACAATCTGAAAATATAAAAAATAATAATTTTTAATAAATTTTTTTTGAAATTTAAAAAAATGCAATTTAATCGTATTTCCAAATAAACTCTAAATCCAAAGAACACACACCAAGTTTCTATGACAATTTATTTTCAAAATTAGTTGCAGAAGGATTAGGAATCTTTCTTAGTTTCTGTGACTGCTAATGGGAAATTTCCCATTAAAATGTATTCTTGGATGCAGACGCAAGTTATATAATTTATTTTTATTCTTGCCTTTTTTATTACTAGATTACTTCTTTTAATAAACTATGCAGTAAAAACAAGCAAAATAATCCAATTTAATTTCACCTCTCTTGTAGACACAATACAAGGTTACATGGCATACATAAAACAGCAAACACTCCTCCATCTTGCAGCCATAACATATACCATCGCCTATATAAAACAACAATTATTTTATTTCCTTCACTTCTGTTGGTTAAGTTTTTCAAATAATTTTGTAAAACTATATTTTTAAAACAAATTCCCCTACGTACGCTAGGGAGAGGCGCCCCAAGCATATAGGGCTCCCACTCTAGCCTAACACCTTCACTTTAGGTCATCCAATTCAAGCAACTAGTAGAAAATCCCATGCAATTCAAATCCAAGCCAAGCAATTAAATCCCAGGCAACAAAAACCAGAAAATTCCAAGCCAAGGAAATTTAAGCCATTCAAACTCATTGCTTCACACTAGTTTTTGTATTGTTTTTCTTCAACATTATTTTGTTCTCTTATATTTATTAACTTAAAAATTATAGAATTTTCTAGCCAGCACAGAGGACTGCAGTAGAATCATGTTTTCAAACAGTAAATTAGCGAAGAACAAAATGTTGTGACAAAAGAAAAGAGCCCAAAAGACTTACCTGATTTTGATGTTTAAACAAATAAAAAAACCTTCATAAATGATGAACTTGAAAGAGAGAAAGAAATTACACGAGCGCTTCTGAGAGGATTGAGGAGTCAGAAATTAAACGGAAGATGGATCGTGGAACTCGCAGCAATATCTCGGGATGGAACTCGCAGGTCATTAGGTGAAAAGTAACTCTCAGAGATATTCAAGTGTTTGTCCTAGGATAATTGCTGAACACTAGACATGAATAGTTCTTTCTGTTCTGCTTGAATCACCTCTAACTTGATCTACGTTGTAACTTGGAAAAAATTGTGTGCTCTGCACATGTAAGACCTGTGCTTGCATGTAAACTACGTCATCCAGTTTTCTGTAGTTTTCAAGAAGATGGAAATTTTCTTTCAACCTTTTTTTTTTATAGCATGGGCCGGGCAAAGGAGGGATAGTATTCAAAGAAAACAGGCCCAAAGAAGGAAGCCTTAATTGGGTCATAAAGACATGTCTAGTCCTAAATTTGGTCTGCTAACGCTACATCGATTCCTAGTCTCTCTCTCTCTCTCTGCCTTCTCTGCTTTGGTGAAGTTTGGTGATAGCAGGTTACTCTCCCCTCTCAAGTTAAATTAATACAAAAAGCTTTACATTTTGGAATCTTGTGCTGTTGAGAATTTTGACTCTGATAATCTCTCCTTGTTTTTGACTCGTAACCAATCTTCTGTTCTGTGTGTTCTTGGATCCTTGCGTTCTTGGCTCTTGTTAATTTGAGTGTTATTTTCTATTGAACTCTATTTATTTGAATATTCTGCATAGTATTGTTGCTTTTGATTTTCCAATTACCAACCATTCACTTGAATTGCAAACCTCACGTGCTGCTTACTAAACATAGTTTAGAATCTTGGTAGATTGTGACCATGCAATTGTGAAGACATTGGTGACCTGCACAGTTTTTGTGCCATTAAAATTCTGAACATTGCGTGCTTCAATTCACTGTCGATTGGCTGCCAAATGGGTATAGATATTTTGTTACAATTTATTGTAAAATGAACGGAGTGTCTGGATTGAGGAGGTATTCCGTCCTTGAATTGAAGTTACGCAAGGTACTGAATTTAATAGACGACATTTTTGTTATCAGAGCTTAGGTTTTGGTTCCATCATTCAATTTCCTATCATTTATAGGAGGACAATCAGAGTGTATGTATAATCTGATACAATTTCAAAAGTGTAGAGAGCGAAAGTCCTAAACTTTAAAGTTGCTTGTTGTCGTCTTTTTTTATTTCCTAGGAAAAGAGGAAATAGAATAGATGGATTTATTGGTTAAGTGCATCTTGGATGAGGAAATCTATGATAAGTCAACGTACTAGTTGGAGTTGTGAATTGTCTTGGATTAGTATTGTACGCTGAGTATAACATGAATTTGCATTGAGATGATATTGGGAAAATGAAGATTCGTTTGTGCTTTCGGTTATCGGAGAAAGATGCCACATTCTAAGGCTGCCTCTATGGAATCCAATTCTGTTCCTAAGGTTATTGATGGGGTTGTTGAGAGTCTGGTTAATAGAGATAGAGCAGTGTGCCGATGCTGGTGGAAAATCTAAGCAGGTGACAAAGCTGGAGGTACCACCATTACGCACTTCTTGATGCAGGGATCAGATTATCAGTTAGAAAGCCTGCTACCTCAAAAGGGAGTGGAATTTGTGGAATGGTTATACAGGAATAAGACTGCCCAAATAGTAACACCAGGTTTCCTGAGTTTGCTTATTTTATTCTCACCTGGTGGTTGATGCTGAAATAGGAATAGCAGCAGCACCTTTGAGAAGTCCTTGTGACTAAGCCTGACAGCTTTCGAGGTGAGCTAATCACGTGGATCACTATGTTGGAGAAAGCACTTGATGTTATGAATTTTACTTATGAGCAAACTCTCCTATTATACATAATACTCGAAGTTGACCATCAGTTGAAGATGAGGCCTTCAGACAAGTATCAGTGAACAGAAGGAAGCAGAAGAAAGCGGAATTGACGGCATTACTAGATGCTAGAGTGGTTACTTTTCTTTCAAGCTTGATCTCTCCTTCATTGGGTGGTGCTTATTGGGGGGCTATCAGAAATCAGGATTCAAGCTCTCGCTTTACCAATGAGCTGACAGTAAATGGATGTTGGGCATGGCTACTGCCAAAAAGATCTGACGAAGATGAATATTTCACATGGACGAGTGGGCATCTGTATTTTGTGTGTTTTCTGTGACATGACCTGACAGCTAATTTGCAGCTTCCTGGAAAGGGAGATCTCGTGAAATTCTGTATTGATTAGGAGTCAAAGGACTGGGTATGACTAGATTGCAACTCAAATCTCTTTTGTAGCGGAGGATTTAGTCAGTTTGAGACCCAGTGCTCGGATTTAGCTAGGTTTGCTCCTTGTGTAGTGGCTGATGAGAGCTCTGCTTACTTGGAAAGTTGATTATAGTTTGAAATCACAATATCAAGAAATTGAATCTCGGTTTTAAAGCTGAGAATATGAGCAGAGATGTAAAATTTAACATGATCATGGGGAGATGCCTGGAAGTGCCAGAATATTTGATCTTAAGAAAAGCAGTTAAAGCATAAAAATCTCTGGAATGAAGGCAAGTGACCAATGATTCTAAAGGCATGTTTCTGACGCATAACTTGATAAGAATATTAATCCTTTCCAAAATTTGGGAAAGTTTCACGAGGTGCAAACATCTTATAGATTGTAGTTCATTTTAAGTGTTGAATGTCAAGCTCGCCATATAAGAGATGTTCCATTTTGAATGAGTAGCAGCCAAACTGGTTGAGATGATAGAGGCTGAAAATATATGAGAACAATTTTAGTCACACAATAGGATACATAGGAATTGAGTTCGTCTCAATGAGTTTGCATGAGTTCTTTTCTGATCCATGTGTTCCCCACTCCTTAAATTCCCAGATTTACTTCAAATGTTGCATGGAAATGACTCCAGAATCTCAGCATTATATTATTTGTTTGTCGTGAATCTTTTAGAGAGGTTCAGTATTGGATTTGAAATCGGGACATGCTAATAGAAGTTTAAGGTGATCAAGTCTCAAGAATGTAACCTATATTGGTGATCATAATCCATACTTCAGTAGGTATATTTAGCAGTTTGAATTTGGCATTTGAGATACTAAAAAATTGGGGGGGAAAACTTCCATTATAAATGAATTTGACCCAGTGAAAAGAAGTAAACAATAGCAATACTTATTTAGTCATGTGGGATGACAAATTTAGATAGCTAAAATATCCTTTCATGGGATGGCAGTATGGTGATGGAGATCATGTAACCCCTGTGTGATATAATGCCTGTTAATACTACAAGTGAAATAGAGAGGCTGTTCCTAAGTTTAACAGTGTGCAATCCCTAATTTCTGTTAAAACCCAGTAATGGATTTGGATTCTGACACTATCCAATTTGGATTGAATGTTTTTAGGTTGTACTGCAAGTAAAGTTATTGTATACCCTTTAAGTTATTGTATACCAAATTTTGTGGGAACATTTCTTGAGCATGCCGCTCTATTACAGTGTTTTTAGCTGAATGTAGTTGAGTGCGAGTAAGATGTTCTGTTCAGTTTTCTTAATGTTTTCCATTACCTGTTGTGAATGAACTTGAGTGCCTATCAGTTCAGAAATTGAAATTGCAATGTCATTGTTGTGAAGGCATGTTTCATTTGCAGTAATCCATTGTGCTCATCTGCTGTGGACATGATAGAAGTCAAGGCTGAAAATACAGATGGGGAACCAGTGGGAAGTGAAGGTTCATCTTTTAGTATAAAGGTCTTATTCTTTGCCAGAGCTCGAGATATAACTGGCTTGGCTGATATGCAATTAGAGGTGTCATCTGGTAGTACCACCAGCGATTGTTTGAATAAGCTTATTGCTAGGTTTCCTAGCTTGGAAGAGATCCGTGGTTGTATAGTTCTAGCTCTAAACGAGGAATACACAACCGAGGCAGCAATCGTCAAAGAAAAGGATGAGTTGGCAATCATACCTCCCATCAGTGGTGGCTAAATATTTCGTACAAATTTCTCGAATGTCTTAATATCCAAACATGTTCTTTGAATGGTTTCTTGATCATATAGTTGTCTCACACAAATACGTGAATGTTGTATGATTTTCTCTGTGTCTTTTGTAACTATATTGATGAAGTCTTTAGTAATAAATTAGAAATCCATCCTTTTTCTTTTTCTACCTTGAAATTGAATGAGCTGCTATATCTTCACGTACACTTCAGAGAAGAAGGCAGACGCTGAACCATAAATTTCAAGTTTGTGCTCAAATTTTCCATTTTTCCAATTTTTCTCCATGTTGCTCATGTTGATTATTTATTTATTTATTGTTGATAGATACCATGTATGTACCTAGACAATTAACAGGAACTCGTACCTTTTGTGTCATTCACCTTGCAATGCAAGATGCCTGAACGATGTATAGTGAAGAGAACATGGACTGATGGACGAAGGAGATGTTGCATGCATGCCCTGGCCATAGGGTCTTGTCTCATAGTACTACTTTGTAATAGATATTAAGGCAACAAGCAAAACTAGTTTAATTTCTCCAACCTTGCCAGCAGTTACTAATAAAAAGTTTTTTTTCTTAAAAAAACAGAACTCGAGCAGTTAAATACATTGCAAAGCATTTCTAGGTGTCCAGAGAGACAGGTGTGGCTCCTCGAACACCGATTCAAAGCACCAAACTGGGATTAATGCATTTGGATAATAGAATATCACAGCGATAATCCGCACTGCTATTAAGAACTTGTATATTGATGACCCAAATTTAATTTAATTTAATTTAATTTAATTGGTTTAAAAAACCTCCCGAAAAACCTTTTCCAAGTAAAACATGCGCAGATTATTGCCTGAATTAATTGGTCGCCCAGACCCGATTAATTTTTGGGTGTTGGATGGCGTCCAGCACCCTTGCCATCCAGCACCCTCCCAAATAATTGGTTGCTAGACATCGCCAGCACGCTGATTTAATTGAGCTCAGGTATTATATCCGAACCCATTTAACAATTAATTAGTTCTAAGCATAACTCTTGGATCCAATAAAATGGGGTGCTAGGCATGCTAACATTTCTTATTTGGTCCCGGATATTATGTCTAGACCCAATTATTTTGGGTGCTAGGACACACCAACACTCATTATTGGGTCTAGACATCATTAATTAGGGTGTTGGTTATGCACCCCCACATGTTTGGATAGATGTCACTTTCTTGAGAAATTTTTTTAAAATTTTACGTGGGTTCTTCAGTATTTTATACTTATTTAATATGTATTGTTTTGAGTAAAATATAATTTAAAATATCACAAAAATAAAATTATATTTTAGCCTCTCCTTTCTACAAAATGACAAGGCTTGTGGGATATAAATACATCATGAATCTTTCAAATTCAAGGTTCATAATCTCTTTATTCTTAATATTTTTAGAATTTATCTCTCTAAAATATCATTGCACTTTCTCTCTTTACAAAGTTACTGACTTTATTATCAGAGAGTCCCTATGTCCATAAATTTTTTTTTATAGGTATCATCTACCACTCATCTTGGCTTACTAAGCATCACCTACTACTACCAACTACTTAGGCTTTTCATATCAAGCTGTTAAACACCTTGACTAGAGATAACGAATCAGATTGCTTGAACTAAGAGATTAGCTAATTATCCAACACATCAACTTTATTTCTCAGCATCTTAAATTTTGGAACTCATCAATTGGTGTTGTCTATGGGAATTGATAAAAAAACCATTAGTTTCTAAAACTTGTTTTTGATATTTTCAAGTCATTTCATAACCAAGATACACCTAGGTTAGGACGCAAGACAAATCTACTCATTACAACACACACTTCTACTCAATCAAACCTTTAACAATCACTTATAACTCACTCAAACCGTGTTGTCAACCTAAGATCAAAATCATAAATTTCCATCCGAACAAGTCTTAACACCTTTGGCAACACACAACGCCCCAGCACCATGACCAACGGCCGTACCCGATGCCCATAAATTATTACATTACTCAAAGAGACTAAACATAATGAAAATCCTGAAAGTCCCTCAAGGGGTCACTCACGCCATTACGATACCCATGTATAGAGTCAACACTCCAAATGTACTCCCCCTAGCTACCATGGGACGGACACTAGTTATTGTAATCATTATTCCATGCCAAACTCCTCAAGCTCTTAAAAGCTTAACATATTAAGGACTAATTGATGTTTGTACATGAGCATACCTAAGAAAATAACTACAAGCCCCACCAGTTGAGGGGTTCTACTTTGTCTAAACAAGTATTGAACATTTGAATCCCTAAAAACTATATTTCCACAAAAATAATTATGAACAACTATGATGGTCTGATCAATCCGAGGAGCATGTATAGAATGTTCACGGTAGCTTAGAGTTGTTAATTCAAAACAATGACTCAATATGAAAAATCCTCCCCCACACACGTTCCACTCTCAAGTATAGGCATCGACTTGGGTTCGTTCCTCTCAACCCTTTAGATTTTTTTTTCTAAATATGAGCATCATTATGGGTCACCCTCATTAGATTCCCCTTAGTTTTTTAAAATATTTTTTAAGTGTCGGCTTATCCTCAATGTGTTTCCACCAGCTTCTTAAAAGAAAATTTAAGTATGAAGTTTTTTATATCTCCCCTTAGTACGGATTCCTCTAAAGTTTTCCTTTACATATTTAGAAATTTTTTTAAAACATAGTGCACACCTCTACACACAGGCTCTTCAGTTTAATACCCGAGATTTCATCTCCTCTTTTCATATGAAGAAAATTCAACGAACTTGTCATACCAATTGATTTTTTACAATTCTTAGCATATTAATACCACAAAACTTGAGGGGTTATTAATAGGCCTAAAATTTAATAATTCCAAAAAAAAACCCTTCAAAAAATGGACTAAAAAACCTTTCAAAAAACATGTTGAGGTTACTGTCTAAATTATTTGAATCGACAGGTAGCATCTAGACTCAAATTAATTTCTAGACACAATTAATTTTTGGATGTTGAACTCACACCCAGCACCCTCACCAAGTAATTGGGGGTAGTTGACACGCCAACACCATCCCAATCAATTGGTGGTGCTGGCAACAACCTCTCAGTTAATTGGTTGTGCGGGGTGGCGCGCCAGCATTCCCATTTAATTGGACACCGGTGTTATGCAAATCAGATTATTTTGGATGCTGGACCACGAAATCATCCGTTATTGAATTTGGCATAACACACAGATATATTTAATCAAGGTGTTTAATTTCTTGGAGGTGCTAGGCATGCACTTCTAGAGGCTTTGTCACATTCCTGAGCTTAATTTTTTTTTAATAATTTTTTTTTTAATTTTATATAAATCTCTTCATATTTTATACTAATATAATATATATTATTTTAAATAGAATATAACTTAAAATATTACAAATATAAAATTATATTTTAGTCTTTTCTTTTCATAAAAAAGAATAGAAAAAAAGATTCGTATGTTATATATATATCATCAATCTTTCAAACTCAAGATTTACAATATCTTTATTCTTAACATTTTCAAGTTTATCTTTCCAAAATATCGTTGTACTTTCTCTTTATAAAGTTATTAACTTTACCATTAGATAATCCCCACATCTATTAAATGAGATTTTTTTATAGGTACCAACCATTATACCTCAACTACCAACTACCTTAATTTACCATGCATCGCCTACTTCTACCAACTACTTATATTAACTTTATCCCTAAAAATCTTGAATTTCAAGACTCTTAACATAGGAGTATATGAAATGGTCATTCCACGCAGCATAACATTTAAAGGTAAGTTATAAGCTAGCTAGCCATAGATACCAACATATTCCAATTAGTCAGCACCCTAAAACTCTAATGGGTAGTTCCAATTTCACCAAGAAGCATCAAATTTTTATCTTTCTTGACTAATATTGCATGCGCAGAGAATGTGAACATGCAAAAAATGTTCCAATTGAATTAGGATGAGCCACAAGCCAGTTTACCGCCCGCATCCAGGAGAAGTTGACCTTCCGATCCCTTTTTCTTCGTTGCTTAAAAAATTTCCTCATCTGTCCTAACCCGGGGGTTTGTCATTAAAATAGCTGGTGCAACTTCCTTCATTGCATTAGTGAAATCTTTAATCTCCTCAGCAAAGTGTATTTCACACCCCTTTAGGCTTAAAGCCTTCATCATGCTAACTAACAATGGCATAAGTATCAAACCAATTCATCCAAAGATTCCAATAATTTTATTGTTAATTTTGAAGACCAAAAGTGGGGAGAAGAGGGGAGCTGTGGCTTCTCAAAACTCGTTGTTGACGGCACAAAAAGCAGAAAACAGGATATGGAGATAAGGTTTGTGGAAGAGCAGAGAAAAAAGAAGCAACTGAGCTAATTAATGTGTTGTAGTCAGCGGATAAAAGACTTGATTTATAAACTTTTTTTTTATTTTTTCAGGTTTGAATAGTTCAATTCTAGCCAAATCCCATGTTCAAAATCTTAAAAACATCTCATGTTTCAGAAAAGCTGTTCATGAGATCTTCTACCTTGCCGACATTAGCATTATCATACAACCACTCCACCAGTAATATCACTAATACTTTATAATCATAACCTCTGCTGACCATCGAAGAGTGGAATGGCTGGCTGAACAAATTAACTTCTCTGCTGGCATGTCAGATGCCATGGATGCTTGCTACTGCAAGCACAAAAGCTACTGCATCTTCTTGGTGAGATTTTTAACTTAGGACTAGTGGGGGCTCTGATACGAGATGTTGGATAAACCTCAAACTGTAAACTTAAGCTTGCTACCAGTAGATGGATAAGATGATTTG
>Ga0325411_1006979_pt1 | contig 12335 bp, 10 predicted proteins | sample PopdelMetagenome_13_FD_206181 | JGI IMG/M metagenome (GOLD analysis project Ga0325411, IMG submission 206181) | Populus deltoides microbial communities from Bellville, Georgia, United States - Xylem-PdIQD-R4 | ecosystem: Host-associated > Plants > Phyllosphere > Stem > Wood/Secondary xylem... | reverse complement strand
GAAGATGTTTCTGTGTTCAAGGATATGTTAAGGAGTGAAAGAGTCCTATGTTCACTTTTGGGCAAAGGCTAGAATCAATACCATAAAATTAGCAAATACACATAGACATACGATTGGAAATATTCCGCCGATAATTTTCGTGAATTTTTTCGACTAAATATGACCTCTATTAGCTATTAATAAACACTAACGAGGATATTCTCTTTGTATATATTAAAGAAATTACAGTGAAAAATAAAGAAATAAAAAAGAAGCTAAAAAATATAATGGCATGTCATTTTTACAAACAAAATTAACGACAAATTTAAATCCTTCGATTAAATTTGTCTGTACTATTTAATTTATAACCTGACAAGTGACCCTCCTCTCTCTTCCCCATTCTTTTTTCTCCATTTTTCTCAACAACAAACACCCCTTTATTTTATCACAAATTAACCTCCCACTATAAATTCAATCACCCCAACACTCAGTTTGCTAATATCCTTGTTCTGATTCAGATTTTATTGAATTCTCCATTTCAAGTAAGCAAAACTACTCGTTTTTTTTAATTTTAACTCGATTTTAAAATGTTGATTTTTATTGCATATTTTTGTAGTATATGTATTTTGTTTGAGTGTTTACTTGTATTATAGCTTTTTTCCATATAAATTTATTGTATGAATATATGATTTGTACATGTTAGGGTTTGTTTAAGATTTTGTAAAATTATATTTGTTTGTAAATTATTGAAATTTAATTTGAATTTATAACTTAGGTGTTTTGTGATGAAATAAATAATGATTTATTTAACAAGTTCGTTTTATATTTTGTCAATTTTATTGTTGAGTTGAATTTTTTGATAAACGTATAAAAATTTGAATTTATATAGATATATAATTGATAATGATCTAGCTGTACTATTAGAATAATTTGAATAGGTTTGATTTAAACTAATGTTCTGTTATTTATTTAGTTTGCGTAATTATTACATGTTGTCATCAATATTCTATATAGGTTTGATATAAGTAATAGATGATTATTCATGGATGTATCGAAATTCATCCGAAGAGTTGCGCAGGATGAATTATCATAATAGGGTTTAGGATTTTATTAATTGCGCACTATATAACCCTAGAGATATTAGTGAAGACGTATTAGATGTTCATGTAAGAGGTGTAAAAATAAAAAGTTTCTCAATCTAAATGTTATAACGATGCATTCTCTATATAAAAAAAAAAGGTTCATGGAGAGATACTTGTATTGGTTTACACACAAAAAACCATATGTTCCTCACGAAACCATGGTAGAAGGGTTGTTAGGTCAACTTTTAGCTCTAGCAACATGCATGAAGCTATAGATAACAATAATAATCCTTATAGAAATATGGTTATAGATGCGATGATAATAAATCGAGGTTATACCGATCAAAATTCAAAAGTAGATGAAGAACTTAATGTAGACACGACCATGCTTTTTTATCTTTTGAAAGACTCTAACGAACCATTATGAGATGAGTGCACAAATCATAGTAAATTATTGGTCATTGCAAAAGTGTTCACTATCAAGTTAAATTATAGGTCAAGTAAGGTCAATTACGACACAATTATCGAATGGATGAAAATCATTTTACCTGAAGGGATGTCTTTGTTTTTGCCAAGTAATGCCAGCAAGTTTATTACATACACAATCATTTCTTTAAAAAGGATCATTCAAGAACTTATTGGTTATCCGTATTATAAATCAAACCTAGGGGTCGTGTTCAGGTTGTTCAAGATGGCAACGGTGAATTAACCATGGGAGATGATGTTTTTCAACTTGATGAGTTAGTTGATCCATATCGAGTTGCTCTGTCTAAAGACTTAAAAGAAAATTTAATTTTTCGCGTCCCCAAGAATACTTTTGTTGATGTTGACATTGAGGAGTTAAATGATATTTTGAGAACAAGTGGGTATACACAAGTTAATGAAAATGATGATAGTGATGAATTCAATGTAGAAGATTGTGATGGATATGATGATGATGAAATTGAAGAAGAAAACAATTTTGATTAATTTGCACAACATGGATGTGTAATACCATAAACTGCAATGTAATATTTCTGGATGAAATTAACTTTAATGTAATGAAAATTACGTTTATTAATTATTAAATTACAATAAAACATTTATTTTATGTGATTTTATTATTACACACAGAACTTGTGTGTTATTGTATTGTGTGTGCTGCTGTGATTTTAAGTATTTGTATGATAGATATATAAGGAATACAAATACAATATGATAACAGAAAATTGTTCTGCATTGATGGAAATACTAACGAAATTATAAAATACAAACAGATGCAATGATGGATTAAGTCCGTCAATATATTTCATAGAGCATTAGAAATGTTCCCTTCTCACTAACACTGTTTATTATGTTTAATAGATATGAGATCACTGACAATTAATGTCTGTCGGTATTTTTCTAAGAGCTAAGGTATTGTTCACTTCTCACTTGTATTATTTATTACTGTTCAGTACATACAGAATCACTTACGGTTAATGTACGTCGGTATTTTCTTAAGAACTAAGGTGTTATTCACTTCTCACTTGCACTATTTTATTATTGTTCAACATATATGAAATCACCAACGGTTAATGTACATCGATATTTTCCCAAGAGCTAAGGTATTGTTCACTTCTCACTTGTATTATTTATTACTATTCAATACATATGGAATCACCGACGATTCATGTATGTCGGTATTTTCCTAAGAACTAAGATACTTTTCACTTCTCATTTGCACTAATTTATTACTGTTCAGCTATATGGAATCACCAATGGTTAATGTACATTGATATTTTCCTAAAAGCTAAGGTATTGTTCACTTCTCACCTGCACTGTTTATTACTGATCAATACATACAAAATCATTAACAGAATAAAAAAAGTAGTCAGTGATAGTTGATGGATTTCTAAAAAAAAATTTATTAAATTAAAAATCTCAATTAGACTTTACAGACGAATACACCAATCAAAAAATTTTAAAAATTAAAATTTAATTATTTGTTGGTAAAAACCATCGGTAAAAAACCCCAAATTAAAAGACCAAAATCCCTAAAATCATAACAGACGAGCACATTTCTCTTCTTCTCTTCTTCTAGATCTTCATCTTCCTTTCTCTTCTCTCTCTCTTTTTATCCCTAGCCCAATATTTTCTCTGCTCTTCTTCTTCATACTCGGGTATGTCTTTTCTTCTCCTTTTCTTCTTTGTTTATTTAATGATTTGTTCAAATTTTTTTGTTCTCTTTTCAAGCTCGGAAAAACTCAACATTAAAGTAAGATTCTTCTTTTTCCTTCTCTTTTTGTGTGTTTTTTTCTTTATTTTTTTATATTTTTTATATTTTTCTATTATTAATAATTGTATAAATGTTAATGAGAGTTTTTTTTTATTTTTCTGTTATTAATAATTGTATAACTGGTAATGGAATGTTTTTTGTAATTTTTTTGTTATAAATAATTGTATAAATGTTGATGGCAATTTTGTTTCTTAAATCTTTCTAATATAAATAATTGCATAAATGTTGATGGTGATTTTTTAATTTTTTTAAGTTTTTCTATTATTAATAATTGTATAAATGTTATTGGAAATTTTTAATGTTTTTTTTTTAATTTTTATGCTCTTTAATGATTGTTTATAGATTGTTGGAATTTTTTTTTAATTTTATGTTATTTTATGATTTTATATAGATTGTTGAAATTTTTTTAATTTTCTCTTATTAATATGGTTAACTAATTGATTTGTTGGTGTTAACAAAAAATTTTTAATTTCATGAAAAATAAAAAATATTTAAAAAAATAAAAAAATAGTAGTCATCATAAATAAATAAATTTTAAAATAGCTAGGATAATTGAATAGTTTTTAATGTGAAATATTGATACTACATATCCTTTCATGTGTTTATATTAACCTCATATGATCATTTTGTAAATGGTCGTAGCAAAATTAATTGAAAATTTGGTTAATAGTTTTTAATGTGAAATATTGATACTACATATCCTTTCATGTGTTTATATTAACCTCATATGACCATTTTGTAAATGGTCGTAGCAAAATTAATTGAAAATTTGGTTAATTAACATAATTGAAATTATTAGATTGACATAGATTGAAATAAAATCAATTAGTTTGTAGCAATCTAATTTAAATTGTTGTGTATTTGCAGTTTAGAAATTGAGTAATTTCTCATATAGAGGAGGCGTTGCCAATTGTTTTTTAAAAAGGAATGATTTACAATATCTTAATCCTTTAATTTGTGCAGATGCCTAAAAAAAGTCAATAACACGTTGTGCGGATATGATAGCTACTAGTTTTTCTAGCAGCTCTTTTGATGACTAAGTCGTTAGGTGCTGACCAAGAACAGGTACCTAAGACACAGGCATCCACTCACGATGCGGGCTCATCAAGTGCGATGCCACCATGTCAAGAAGGAACCCTTCATAATAGGATCAATTTAACCGGATGTACTAGGCTCAGTAGAAGAACGCTCTTTCAATGTAAGTTTGTTTTCCCTTTACATTGACATACTAATAATTTTTGAAAAATTAATTTCAATTAATAAATGCAATTTCAGGTTTACAAACATGAAGGTTGTCAGAATCATAACATTAATGATGAAATCATCGATGAAAATTTCATTGTTTCATGGTGTCAGATTTTTAAATATCCTGAATGAAAACATATGATTGATGCATGATTCAGAAGGTTTAAGGTTAATATTAACTTAATTTTTTTTATTATATTAATTCGGTTAGTTTATTAACTTATTAATGAAATTGTTCTTGTACAAATCTTAACTATAAGGAGAATTTTGAATGAGATAGAGCTGACAATGTTATTGCAATAAAGGTTTGGGAGAATCACATTGCAACTTTTGGGAGAATCACATTGCAACTGGGTAAGATTGAAATGAAGATAAAAAAATGTAATCCTTTTATTCAATTTCATTATTCATTTACTAAAAGATAATTTATTTGTACAATATAAGTTGTGTAATTTTTGGTACAATGCACAATACGAAAGAAAGAGAACTTCTAGACTGGAAAGAGATTGGTTTGGAATGATTTTAGACTTCCATATATCTCAAAGGCCGTGTGGGCAGAATATATTCAGCATGTGATGTCCAATTGTTTCGTGTGACGATCATACTCCAGTGCAGAGAACCAGAAATGGAGTGTTCACGATTCTGTTACCACGCACACCAACGGCTCCATTCCGTTCGTTTCACATATGAAGTGGATGATAAGATTTTTTTTAATTTGTTGTTTTTTTATAAATATATTTAACTAACAACAATTTTCTCTTGCAGTCTATGGTTCTTGGAAACTAACTAAGCTTGATGGAGCTTTTTGTGAAAATGCACGTGTGGATTAATGACCACCAAAAGGAGGTATAACAACTCGTGGATAGCTGAGTTCAACACTTCATGGTATGTTGTTTTCAATCATTTTTTTCTTAAGTTATTATATTTTTGAATTTGTTAACTTTTTTTTCTAGGATACATATAACATCGGGTTGAAGGAGAGATACAATGATGATCCTTCGACCCATCCAAATCTCGATCTAGATTTGTGGTTGGAGGTTGAATCATTTAGCGGACCCGATAGAAATCTAGTGTACGATCTCTTTAACACCACGACCGAGTTCTTACTGGTCGTCTATAGTGTTTCAATAGTTGAATGCTCGCAATCGGTTCCGAGCACTCAAATTCAAGAGTTTTAGGTGATTTTAGACCAACGAGTTAAAGATCAAATGGCCCAACTGGTTACGGATTATGAACGACTTAGTGCTGAGACGATCAAACTCTGCCGATTGATAATGGAGATGAGATCACAGATGGGTTGTACATGTACTCTCTCTTATTTGCCCCACGGTCTAGGTGAAGACCCGCCTCCTCTAGTGCTTTTATTCTAGATTAATTGTATTTGAACTCATAAATGTTTAAATTTGTAATAAATATTTGAATTTTATATTAATTTATTTTTTTAATTATTTTATGTTTCTATTTAATAGATTTTTTAAAATATATATATTTTTAAATTATTACTGACGGAGTTACCAACGAACATAGTATGTCGATATATTCTAGAGAATTGAAAATGAATTACTACAAATACCAAACGGTCTGTTTACTCACCGATAGAATAATAAACGGTCTATTTGACAGTTACATGTCAAATTCACCAACGGATGAAAAAAATCACCGATAGAATGACATGTGATTTTTATGTCGGTGATATGTTGTATTTAATGATGGATGTACTAACAAAATGAAACAGGTAAAGTTTTGTATTTTTACGCGCTTTATCCATTAATAAATCTATTTATAAAATTATTACCAATAGACTTATCGACAACCCATAAATCACAATATGCATTAGACCCATTAAACCAATTTTCAACAACACCACTTGATCAACACCACTTGATCACAATACTACTACAGTTAAATAATTTAACAAAGAAAGCAACAATTAATAATTGAAACTACTGGTAGAAATACACATCATAACGAGCAATAGGCATAAAAATTGTCTTTTACGATAGTGGAAATTTTCATTTTCTTTTGAGCACAGGCCTTGAAGGGTTGGAAATTGTTTATTTCGTACAATATTTATTTCGGATTGAAATATGTATATGTTAGATCTATTTCTAAATCTAATTAACTGTATAGTAATCAATGTTACTTTCTTATTTTAACATGGATGCAAGTTGTATATTAAATAACCCGATGTGATATTAAAATTATAATCTAACAATAATTTAAAGAATATAACTTAACTGATTAAATTCTAAATTTGCTTTTTAGAGATCATCAGTTTAAATCTCACAAATCTGAAAGTCACTGAAGACTTATATAATTGTTAATTTCAAAATATTTGAGATCAATTAAGATACATACAAGCTGGTTCAGACACCCATATTAATAAAAAAAAAATTATGATGTAACAGACCAGGTTCTTTCTCTTGTTATCCATAGTTTCTCTTCTCTGAAATGCGAACAAATCAGAATTTTGCTAAACAGGGCCATGGGCCCTAAACTACAGAGCCTATTGGTATAATAGTGGTCCATTTTGACAGCCAGTGAACGACGTCGCTTACGAAGGGGAAGTAATAAGTGCTCCTTCAGAGACACCACCAAACAGGAAGTTCTGTCTCTGAATAGCAATGGCAACCATACGAATGATAGGCGAGTGATACTAACTATAATTCCCTCTCTTTTCTTTTCTTTTATCTCTAATCTCGAAAAACCTAATTTTACTCAATTCATTCCCCTTTTTTTTTTCCCGTGTTCTTTTGTTGTTTTCTCCAAAGCAGATATAGCTGTGAACTTCACAGGTCAGTCAGACATTTCATCAAACACATTGTTAACATATTTTTAAATTCCACTCTCTCTTATTCTCTTCTTCTTGAACTGAACAGTGCGTGTGTAAACTGCTGTGCAGATGGAATGTTCAAAGGAATCTACAATGGGAAGCAGTACCATGTAGCTGATATAGCCAATGTGTTGAGCAGGGCTTGGAACGCTGGTGTAGATCGAATCATTGTATGCCTCCGGCACCCTCTTTTTCGTTACCCTCTTACCATGTTTCGTCTTTTAATCATTTTAATAACTTAATTGGTCTAATGAAGTTCTATTTATGCGTTTTTGATAATTTTAAGAACTTAAATGAAGTAGTTTTGATATTATTGGTTTTTAATTATGAAGTTGCCGTTTCTGCTTTTTGACTTGTTTTAGATTATCAAATGTTAAAAAATGGTTAAAAAACAAAACGGGAAAATTTTACCAGAAACTTTTAGTAGATAATGAAATAGTTTGCTTTAAGATGATGTTAATTGATCTGGGTTTGTGTTCATAGGTGACTGGTGGGTCCCTTGAGGAGTCGAAGGAAGCTCTTGCCATTTCCGAGACTGATGGTCTTGCAATTGTTATCTTCTTATCAATACATGTTGCTTTTGCTTATTTATTAGAAGGGTTTCTGGTTTTTGTTTATCTGAAAGTTTGTTGTTTGTCACAGGAAGGCTTTTTTGTACAGTTGGAGTCCACCCAACAAGGTGTAAGGTTGATTACTATTCTTAAAGTTTGGTTACTTGTAGTGATTTCATGTGTTCTAAATTTATCTATAAACTGTGATTTTGTTGGAGTCTTGGAGATGTTCCTGTTCCTGACGGTGCTCTTTTTTTTTCCCTTTTATTTTAATCTATTCAGGAGTTTGAAGAGAGTGGGGATCCAGAAAAGCATTTTCAGGCTCTCTTGTCATTGGCCAAAGAGGGAATGCAAAAAGGAAAGGTAAGCTTTTATTGGTCTTCCTGACAGGACAATGATAAGGCATCACAAATTTGAGAATATGTGAAATATTAATATAATTAGATCATAAAAGATATTAAATTAACATTTAACTTAATTCCTTCTAAGAAGAGAGTGAGGCAGAATCCTACAATCCCAACACCTATCCAATGAATTTTGTTATTCTCCGAATAATGATGCCTGATTTTTTTATTTTTTTTAATTTCTAACTTAATTATTTCTAAGAACAGAGTGATGCAAAATGCTATAATCCCAACACGTATCCACTGAATTTTATTATTCTCCGAATAATGATGCCTATTTTTTAAAAAAAAACCAAATTTACATGTTAATTGTGCATGTGGCCTTCCATTGTTGATATTAATAGCAAGTCATCAAATCTTATTTATTCTTGACTTAAATATGATGGAAAATTCTATACATAGAAGAGTTATCCTGTGTCATTATGTAGCCTCTTGTTCTTCGAGAGTGATTCTAATGATACTATTAATTTGAAAACTTTCTGCTACTTTGATCTCTAGTCTTAATTTTGTCATTGATTTTCCACATTTCAAAACTTGTCTGTAATACTATTCTACTGATATCGGTAGTGTTCTTTATGATGCACTTTGTTCTTGGATGTTGAATGTAAGGTGGTGGCTATTGGTGAGTGTGGACTGGATTATGACAGGCTTCACTTTTGCCCACCAGATATTCAAAAGAAGTAAGTCATTGCTGACAAAAATGTTCCCTGTGGATTTCTTTGCTCCTCGTTATTTAGTTGCGCGTCATTCTCATCTACTCCTATTACATGTGGGCACTTTATTTATCCATAATTCCATATCAACAAGCAGGTACTTTGAGAAGCAGTTTGAATTAGCACATGCCACAAAGCTACCAATGTTTCTACATATGCGTGCGGCTGCGGCAGATTTCTGTGAAATTGTAGAACGTAACAAAGAAAGGTTAGTTTGCTCTATTTGTAGATGAAGGAACCAGATAATGGTGGCTAAAATTTTGCTTCACTCAAATTTTATTTTATCACCTTTCTTTCAGACTGCCCGGTAGCCTTTTGCATAAATTATTGATGTAGAACCACAACATCACCAAATCAAGAGATAACTAAAACAAGAGAGAAACACTCAATCATGAAGAAAATTTTAGGTTTCTTATTTCAATCAATAAACAGTGCATATGTTTTGAGGGAAAGGAATTGAAAGGAGAATAATGTAAAGGAACTTAAGCCACTTTCCTTTGCTTGGATGCTAAAATTATCAATAGAAAAGAAGGGAAGAGAAGGGAAAAGAGGGGAAAATCTGACTTTTTGACTTACTAAAATTTTTCGCCTAAATTGGGAGGATAGCGAAGGAAATGAAAAAATTGACAGAATTTTGCTCATTGTAACCTCTAAAAAACTGTTTTCCTTTCTTTTCCATCAATATATTGAAAACTTCATTTCTCTCACTTCTCTAAATCCAAACAAAAGAAATTTGATTTCCCTTCTTTTCCTCCTCCCTTTTATCACCAGTTTAGTTTCTCTTTTATTCTCTAGAGTTTCTTAGTTGCCATACAGACTGAAAATGTTAAGCCGTATCTGTCTAGGGTGTTTATTTATAGGCACCCAAATAAAATAAAAGGTCCTCATAAAAGTAGGAAACATGAGGAAACTAAATATTAAAATTAAACCCTATATTTCTTTCTAAAATAAGCAGTCTGAAAAACTCTATTATGTGGTTCTGCATCAATTATATCCATAAATATTAACCATTGTTCTAAAAAATGACCACCCAATCATTCGCATGTTAATGGTTCAACTTGAATATGCTTTTTAGGGAAAACCATTTCATGCTCCAAATGTGTTGGTGTTGAGTGAAAAATGAAAGGCATAGTTTAAAATGTGGTTCGGACATAAATAAATTTCACTTATTTATAACTGGTTTCCTTTGATGGCATATGTCCAGGTTGATGTATGTGGAGTGAACTGATTTCCATAGTAAATTGTAATTTACAGATTCAGTGGCGGGGTCACTCATTCATTTACTGGTAGTGCAGAAGATTGCGGAAAACTTCTTTCATTTAATAATATGTATATAGGTGAGCATACACTTTTTGCATCTGCTAGTTTCTGTTACCCTGCTTTTCATTAGATTTTTCTTTTTGGTGCTTGAGTCTTCGACATAGTGACATGAGGAATTATTTCACAAGATAAATTTATAAGCCATCTTCTTAAGAAGCTAAATTCGTGGTAGATGCATTTATCTTTGTAAATGCAAATTTTGTATAAAGTGCTGCATATTAGGGGAAGAAAGAAAAGATTGTAATGGTTTTAGGTGGATTTGATGTGGGACAATAAAAAAAAAGTAGGGAAAGAAAGAAAAGCTACAAAGAGAAGAGAATTTAGAGGACGAATAATATGTGATATATATTCAATTCATAAAAAACTGTCTCATGAGATGAAAAAGAAACATATAAATAGTATAATTCTAAAACATCCAACTATTGAGCTTGGCCTTTCAATTAAAATTGTCTAACATAAATAACCCAAATCAAAACAAAACAAAACAAATAGTGATAGGCCTAGATGGGGCTCAATCTCCCAACCAAAGAGTAACAGGCTAGACCATTCTTCGTCATCTTTGTCTATATACTCGTTTAATCTGCGGTGTGGGTCTGATGTCCCCACCATCTCTCCCATGATTGGAGAAACTTAACCCTGTCAAGTGTAGCTCTGATTTGGAGAAGATGATCAGATCGAGTTTGTGACGTGGTTGACTCTGGAGCGACTGTGGTGTCAGAAGTGTGCTCTGCGGGTGATGGCTGGTAGGTGTGGGTTTAGGGATGAATGGGCTTGTGTTGAAGATGAACACAATATATATATATATATTAAGATCTGCTGTTGTAAATGAAAGGCTAAAAGAAATAAATTTTATGGATTGCTACTTTTGTTTTTTACTTTTGATGAAAGCTTCCCACAAAATATAGAATTTACTAACTAGATTGAATGTCAGGAATTTAAACAAGCTCATAGATCGTTTAATTGTAAGAACAATTAAAAGAACTTGACTCTGATACTTAAGTTGATGCGGGACAATAAATAAAAGAAATAAAAGTAAAGAAAGAAATAAAGAAGCCTAGAATTAAAAGTAAGGAAAGAAAAGCTAGGAAAAAGAGAGAATTTAGAAAAGTTATTCGTATCATAAGATGAAGAAATATATATATAAATAGCATAACCCTAAAACATCCAACTGCCGGGCTTGACTCATTAATTGAAACCATTTAACATAAATAATTCAAATAAATAAAACAAAACAATGAATAGGCCTAGATGGGCTCAATCTCCCAAACCAAAAAGTGACAGGCTAGGCCATCTTTTATCATCACCGTTCATTACTCGTGTAATCTGTGGTGTGAGTTTGGTGTCCTCACCAGGATTGGTATTGCAGTTACAGAGGATGCAGTTAAGGCCCTAGAAACTCCTGGTTAGAAATTTTGACATTGCTTGCAGAGGCCAAAATATTACTGGAATTCTGAAGGGTTTTCAAGACTGGAATATGATTACTTTTCCATGTTCTTTGAAACTGATCATTTTTGGCAGTAACACACATGCTAAGAAGATAAGGAGGCATAAATAGCACAAGTAAAATATTAGGTAGTTTGAGTAGATATATCATATGGTGTTTGGTGACTTAGAAAAGGGGATGCAGTGTATCTTGTGGAGATTGTTTGGCTTTCTCTTCAAACAAATTGGTCAGAGATGTGGAATAATGGAGCTTGCTTGACTTGATAGAGATGTGATGGATGCTCCTTTTTTGTTGCAAAGATTCTGATGGGTTTGTTTATGTAAGATGTAGAGTTATGACTTGCTGGTTTGGGTTTACCATATATCGATTATATAGATTCTGTGGCCATCAGAGAACAAATATGACAAAAACTGGGGTGCAATATTTTTCTGCCCTTTTTCCATAGGCATCCACTCTTAATCTTTAGATACAATTTAATATTGTAATTATCCAAATTAAAAAGATGCT
>Ga0325411_1006976_pt1 | contig 12337 bp, 10 predicted proteins | sample PopdelMetagenome_13_FD_206181 | JGI IMG/M metagenome (GOLD analysis project Ga0325411, IMG submission 206181) | Populus deltoides microbial communities from Bellville, Georgia, United States - Xylem-PdIQD-R4 | ecosystem: Host-associated > Plants > Phyllosphere > Stem > Wood/Secondary xylem... | reverse complement strand
TTATTATTATTTTTTTATATTTCACACTTGAGAAACTTTATCAATTAAATCAATTAAAAAAATTACAGCTAACGAAAGAAAATTAAAACAAGAAGAGACATAGTCTTTTTGATTTTAACAATCACGGGGTCCGTAGCTAATTAATTCAAGTCTTTTATTTTTATTTTAACACTTATTTTTTTAATACCACTAAATGCCAAATAATTATATTCAAGTATTTTTATTAATATATAATAACATTTTTTTATAAAAAAAATATTTTTATGTCATATAAATGAAAATATTTTTTGAAAAAGTAATCAATACGAAACAAAAATAATCTAAATCCCATTGCATTAACATTAAATTCATTTAATTCACGTGCGACATCCATGTAGCAATGTCAAATAAAATCATAAAAAAACTTATTTCCAAAAAAAAAATAACTTAGGAAATCTTGCTGCATTAGCCTGTATTGATCTTGGAACCTCCTACATACATGAATCATTCAATTGGTTTTTCATCTCCTATAAAATCATATGGAGCTATGTTGTAGCAAATAAACCTTAATTTCTCGAGGTAAAATCACACAGATCTCACGTTTCAGGGATGCACAGGAAGAGGAAAAGAGAAGCTGAGGCTGACTTCTGCCGAGACAGGTAGCCCAGAGCTCGTACTCGATTGTCCCGGGGGCCAGTAGGTGGACTGGGCCCTGTTACGTTCATCCCTCTTTTAGAGAATAAAAGTTTGGGTCTCTGTCCATTGATTGCCTATCTCCACTAGAATTTGTACTGTTTGTTTTTGTGGTTAAACTGGTTTCTAAACTGTTTTTTTTTTCTAATACATTACATTAATGAATTTTAGGTATTTTTTTATGATTTTAATTTGTTAATATTAAAAATAAAAAATATTATTTTGATATATTACCAATTGAAAAACACTATTTACCGCATTACCAAACTTACTTTCATCATCTAGGAAAAAAAGGAGCACGAAACATAATTGTTAATTCTAACTCGATTTAATGATGATAGGACATTTAATTTGACCTGATTAAAATTAAAAAAATAAGGATTGAAATTAAAAATCAAACAACAAAAAGGACAATGATGTATTTTATCTTTAATTGTGAGGTGATAAATAAAAAACAAAAAAAAACAACCATCGACGACGATGCAAACACCACACACCTACACACGTAACGCTATGTGTAAGAAGAGACGGTTGCGCATCCAATGAGATAACATATTATTATATTTGGCTGCTGGGTGGAGTCACACATGCAAACTTGAATTGTGCAAACATCATTCACTTGCTGGCATGGTTAGAACATTCCTCGCAGATTTTTTAATAAAAAATTGAAAAGAAAACGTGAAAATACCAAAACGCGCCCACAAACTTGTTAATTACATAAAAACCTATGTGAAAAATACTAAAATGCTCCCAAAAACAAAGCTTAACACATGGACCATGAAAAAACCATAAACACCCCTATCCAACAACTCAATACATCTCTATCTCGGGCCAAGGAAATATATTTATTATTAAGAAATTTGTGAAAAGTCAAGAAAACCCCTAATCAACCATTATAAATCTGGTTAATTCCGAGGTAAATGAAAATTTTTACTGTATAAAAAATTAAGAAAAACACATACACACCCAAATAATTTTTTAACGAGTAACGGGTAAGTGGAAAAGACAAACAAATCTCCAGCCTCGAGGCTCAAGTATTTTTTTCCACCAAAAGATAAATGAGTAATTTGATGATAGCAATACACATACACAGTAAACTGCCTGTAAAGCTACACTGAAACTCGCTATTCTCCTAGCTTTTGTTTTAAGGTCCCTCTCGGCATCTCCCCTTCAGGTGTCTGGGAAATCCCCGGCCCAAGAAACAAAGGACTCATGCATGACCTGAACTGCCTCTAACTTTAAAGCATCAATCATTGAAAAAGCTCTTCATCAATCAATCAATCAACCATCTCCTCCTCTTGAAATTGATATTTCTTTTCCGTGGGCACGTGCTAAGCTCATGAGGAAGGGAGTACACCAGTACAGAATATCCTCCTCACGAAGTTTTTCTTTTTTATAATCATTTTCATCTTAGCATGCACGGTTGCTAGACTTGAATCGAAAATAGGTTGGATTATTCAATCAACAGTTAATGCAAATCAATTATTTTTATTAAAAACGATAGCGTTTTGTTCTTTTTCCTTCTTGTTGTTGACTCCACCTAATTTTGATCTGGTTTGGTTAGCCAACCACATCATTAAAACCTTAATTTTATCAATCATGTTAGTTGGATCAATCATCAATGTTCAATCAAATTGGCATGCAGCGACCAGGCTAGCTTCCCTCCATCAGTAAACGGCGTCGTTCGAGCAGTTCCCTCAAAAAGGTCACCTGTTTTCTTCACTTTCAAAATTCAAATTAACCCGATCAATGGCTCATATCGTAATAAAATAACGATCAAAGCCCATTTTCTTATCAAACCCTACATATATAATGCAAACCTCTCCGCTACGCTCCCCTCTCTCTCCTCAACTTTCAAAAAATCAAACAAATTCCTCAATTAATTGTTCGATTAATTGCTCAATCCTTCAACCAACTCGCTAATCCAAAATAATCATCTTATTAGCTAATCCTTTAATCCGAAACGATGTCGCTGAGGCCGAGTGCAAGGACCGAGGTCCGCCGGAACAGGTACAAGGTGGCGGTGGATGCGGAGGAGGGAAGGCGGAGGAGGGAGGATAACATGGTGGAGATCCGTAAGAATCGGAGAGAAGAGAGTCTTCAAAAGAAGAGACGTGAAGGACTTCAGGCTCAAGCCATGCCTGCTAGTCTCCACTCTTCTGCTGCCGAGAAGAAGGTTAGTTTCGTGATTTTATGGATTTTCGTCTTCATTTTCGAGTATTTTTTATTGTAATTTGTTTTGAGTGTTTGTGTGTCTAGGATTTCAGTTGAAATTAGGGTTTTTGTTGAATTTGGTTTTGAATTGTGGCTTTGTGGTTAAATTTAATGAACTGCTGCTGTTGAGATGGTTAAGGTTGAGTGAATTTGGTTAATAATATTTTGGTGTGATTGGTGGTCTGATTGTTTTGGAGCGTTATAGTGTGTTAGTTTTGTTGGGCTTAGTTAGAATTAGGTTTAAAAGATTCAGGTTTCAGTTGGTTTGGAGCTTTGATGAATTTTTATCGGAACTGGGTGTATTAGATTATCTGAAGGGCTTAAGTTTTATTCATTCAAGGGTTATGGTGCTTTTAATGGTTTCACTGTAAGGTCTGTTTGCTAGGTTGAGCTATGCAATAGGAATACTTGTCTCAATCGTGTAGAGTGCAACCAATCCCATCGCATTGGTATTGGGTGCCACTTTGCCAGGATCTCTTGTTGGAATTGATTAAACCATTGGATATTGGTATTTGATTGCTTGATTGAATGGTTTATGTATTCTGTTGAATTGTCTGAACCAATAATTGGGGGATGCTAGTTTGGCTATTTCCAGGTGTGTTAGTTCATTAGCTTTTTGGAGGTTTGGATGGTGGATACTTGTAATTTAGGTGAAATTTGGATACTTGTTTGTTTCACTTTTGGTGATCTTAAAAGATGTTCGAGTTTTGATTTATTCTCTATGTTGGACTTGGTTGCCAGCAGTTGGAACATCTGCCATCAATGGTTGCGGGTGTTTGGACTGAAGATGGTAATCTGCAATTGGAGGCAACCACTCAGTTCAGGAAATTACTTTCAATTGGTGAGAAACTGCTTCTTGGAATGTCTTATATAATCGCATTAATGCTATTTGCATAACATGTCTCTGTTGTCAATTTCTGTTGCCAGAGCGCAGCCCTCCTATTGAGGAAGTTATACAAGCTGGTGTTGTTCCTCGATTTGTTCAGTTTCTTATGAGGGAGGACTTCCCACAATTACAGGTATTGTAGATGCCTTTGACTGTTTGTTTCTTTTTTTTGTTGTTGTATATGCTGGAGAATCTAATCAGGTGAAAATTACTGTAGTTTGAAGCAGCTTGGGCTCTCACAAACATTGCTTCTGGAACATCTGAGAACACCAAGGTGGTGATCGATCATGGGGCTGTTCCTATATTTGTACAGCTTCTTGCTTCTCCAAGTGACGATGTTCGTGAGCAGGTATGCAAATCAATCATGACCAGTGTTAACTGGTTTGATTTTCTTTTGTTTATTTAAATTTTGTCTTGGGTTAGGTCTTAATGTTTTTGTTCAGTGTGAATGAATTTGGTTTTTATTAATTAGTTGCAGTCAGTAGCTATCCTGCTAGATAATTGTGCCAAACTCCTCCCTTATATGTTTGAATGTGCAGGCTGTGTGGGCATTGGGAAATGTTGCTGGAGATTCTCCTAGATGCCGTGATCTTGTCCTTGGCAATGGAGCTTTGCTTCCTTTACTGGCACAATTAAATGAGAATGCCAAACTTTCTATGCTCAGAAATGCTACATGGACACTCTCAAACTTTTGTCGAGGCAAGCCACAACCTCCTTTTGATCAGGTTTGGTTATTTATTAGATCATTTTTATTTGCGTTTTGACTGAATGTGAAAAGATCAATGCTCCGCACTTTATTTGTTTTCACTTGATAATGGTCGAGCCATTTATCCTTTTTTAATATATAGTTATGAGGGATTTCAGGGATTGTTGCTGACTTGAATCTTTGTTGTTTGTAATGTTTTATGTACTGGTTCTTAGGCCACGGGTCTTGACTTTTTGTTGCAATCTCATTTAACAGGTTAAGCCTGCACTTCCAGCTCTTGCACGCCTTATTCATTCTGATGATGAAGAAGTCTTAACTGATGCATGTTGGGCACTGTCATATCTCTCTGATGGTACAAATGACAAAATTCAAGCTGTTATCGAAGCAGGAGTATGTCCACGGCTAGTTGAGCTTCTGCTGTGAGTATTAGATTGTGGGACTGGGACTTCTACCTTTCTATTTTGTTTGTTAGGCACCCAAATCCTGAACTTTTGTATCATGTTTCAGTCACCCATCTCCTTCAGTTCTGATTCCTGCTCTTCGCACTGTGGGAAATATCGTCACTGGGGATGATATGCAGACACAGGTATTTGTCGCTTATAGCCACATGTTTCTCATGTGCAAAAAAGCTACACTATTTTGTTATCCCACAATCCTAGAAAATTCTTTTAATGGAGATACTGTCTCTGTTTTAGCATTCCTGTTAGTACCTTGCAGATACGAAAAGGCATTTTCAGGAGAAAGCTAACGAGGGCATTCATGACCAGGAGATAGGGCATATGTTTATTTGCATAATATAACTGCCAGAGAAGGCAGTAGGAGTTTGTCTTTTTATTTCATGGTTATGAAAAGAAATGCTTTTCTTCAATCATTTTCTGTTATTGGGAAAATCATTAAGGATGCACACGTGGACACTTTCATTGTAAGAAGAGATTTGTTTATCTTACATGTTGACGTGTTCTGCTACCATGTAGTGTATCATCAATCATCAAGCGCTGCCTTGCCTTTTGAACTTGTTGGCCAACAATTATAAAAAGAGTATCAAGAAGGAAGCTTGTTGGACCATCTCTAATATAACAGCTGGTAACAAGGAGCAGATCCAGGTAACTCAGAAATACTTGTTGGTTGCATTTATTTATTAAATTGCATCAATTCAGTCTGAACGATGAATTGATTTTCTTTATATCTTGTTCATGAAATTTTGCAGGCTGTTATTGAAGCCAATATTATCGGTCCACTTGTTAATCTGCTTCAAAATGCTGAGTTCGACATCAAGAAAGAGGCAGCATGGGCAATTTCAAATGCTACATCTGGTGGTGCCCATGAACAAATCAAGTAAGAAGCAGTAATCTTATTAGTTTGGAAAATATGTTTTGCAAGTTGAGGAGTGAATCAATCAGCCTGCTCATCCGGGTGTACACGTGGTTTACAGGTACCTTGTCAGCCAGGGTTGTATCAAGCCCTTGTGTGACCTTCTCATTTGCCCAGATCCAAGGATTGTAACAGTCTGTTTAGAAGGCCTTGAAAACATCTTAAAGGTAGGAGAAGCTGACAAGAATGTGAGTGAAACTGGAGGTGTAAATCTCTATGCCCAGATGATTGATGATGCTGAAGGATTGGAGAAAATTGAGAATCTACAGTCGCATGACAACACTGAGATATATGAGAAGGCAGTGAAGATTCTTGAGACATATTGGTTGGAAGAGGAGGATGAAACAATGCCACCAGGAGATGCTTCCCAATCTGGGTTCCAATTTGGGGGTGAGGCTCCTGCTGTTCCCTCTGGCGGATTCAACTTCAGCTAAAGGTATATATTAATCGTGTGATGGTTCATATTCTGGTAATCCCAGGCTAATTTTTGGTGATCAGCATGGAGGGCCAATGGGCATCTAAGTTTTGCTACCCAAGGTCCCAAAAACTGAAAAATATTTTTCCAGCACTCAATGATGTATTGTTGATTGCAGGAGTTTTAGCTGCAGGCTCCATTGAAGTGTCCTCAAGGAGTGTGGTGAGATGGTCGTCAGGTTCAGGTCAGGTGTCTTGGTGTAATGTTTGGTCTATCTCTGGTTTGGGGTAGTGGTTGATAGGGTGTTGGACTGGCTTGGGTTTCATTATGGCCAGAGTAATACGTTGTGGGAAGAGAAATGAATGTGATTGGTGGCATGATTGAACTTGGGTTTCCATGTCTAGAATATTTTGGGAAACCTGAGTTCATTTTAAAGGGAGTAGTTATCCCAGGAGACTGGGGTCTTATAAAAAGGACATGGAGTCTCTCTCTGTTTTTTTTTTTTAAATATTTCTATTGTCCTAGTCGTCATGGTAGCATCTCTGCTTCCCTTTTCATAGCGTTAATTTTTGGCACTCAGAAAATCTTTATATTGCCATGCTTGTAGTTTCAAGGAATATTGGAATGATGTTTCCTTTACATTGTAAGAGTCGGTTGCAAAGATACGAGTCTCCTAGCTGTTTTCTAGGATATATACAATGTACTGGCTTGTTATTTCAAAGTGTCAAAAACTCTTATATTGAAGGGAAATGTTGAACTGCTATCAGTATTGATTTATTATTTTGATTTCACCGTTCACCATCTTTGTTCCAACTTTCCTATCAATTTCTTCTTATGAAGCCACCTTCTTGCATATAGTTCTTGGCACTTTTATCCCAGTAACTCCGAAGAGTTTTGTTAGTATCTTGATTGGTCACCTCCTTGCAACTTGCAATTTTAGATTTAGCTTCTTGTTTATGTTCAATATGGAAGAACCAGTTTTCGTTGAAAAACAGGAGGGCACGTGCCCGCTACAAATGTACAAAAAATTGCAGTGTGGGGAACCTAGGGGCTTGCCACCGCTGCGGTCCACAATCTCTGCTTTGCTTGCCTACGAGGGTGAAGGGGAGCGACCGTGTTTATATTTATGATCTCACATGTTCCTTGTAGTAGTTACATGTCCTACGCTTGTTTTCTTGATTTGGGGAAGTTTTTATCAAAATAATTGTTTTTGGGTTATATTCTTTATGTGAAAATTGTTCTTTGTCGGAGAAAATATGACGAGGAAGAAATGAAAAATGATTTTTTTTTTTAAGTTTGGCTAAATACTTACCCTAAAACTCAAATTTTAAACCAGATATTTTATGAGGAAAATTCCCAGTACATTTGCTATTAAATTTCTTATTGATTGAAAACGAATGTTATAATCTTTAGTTGACCAGTCTCGGTGCTGGTGCTCGCGACGAACTAGTGCATTATTATTTTAAAATGAGGTTAAAAAATAATATAAAAAAAAAGGTATGATAAATGTGTAATTAATTAAGACAACATTACTTATTAAGTCACCACAAAATTGATAAGGAAGCTACACTGTTTTTGCCTTGTGTTTTAGATGTCTTGTAATAAGGAAAACCAGATGTCTTCCGTAATTAGCGTAATTAAGTAGCATGTAACATGCTAAAGCTAAACCAGATGTCTAAGACAGAACATCATGATAAACAAGGTTCTGACGATAACAAGCTGTCCTAGAGGTGTTATTTAACAGTGGTTAAGATAGTAAGGTGACAACATCCAAGCTTCACTCTTCATTAGAAGTCATCAGTTATGGCACCTGAGTGGCTCCTTCTTCCTCAGCTGCATAAAGAAAACACAGAATTTCTCAGAAAATGTTGAACAACAAAGTGATGGAAATCAAGCAAAAACAATGATAAGTACAGGACCTGGTTGCTATGACCACACTACTTCCTGCACTTATCAGCCTTAATTGGTAGGCGAGCATAGCACCTAACAAAATCATGGGTATCAGCTGAAAAAACAACGCCAGCTCTTTAAGGCCAAACTGCTATTTAGCATCCCTAAAAAGCAACCTATTTAGTTCTGGAAAAATCCACCAATTCAGTTGGCTCTACATAGACTCAGTCACTTTTAAGTTCCAAACTTTTAGGCAAAGAAAACGAGATTCCATGGTGAATTCTAGCTTACTGAAATAATAACCATCCAACCAAATAGTAAAGCTAACTACTGTATCTTCAAAAAGCTACAAAAAGTAACAAAGCATGGAAACTAGAGAATGCCAAAATGGAAATACTCTGCTAAATCACCTAGCATTATGTAGGAAACTGTTCTCCTTTCACTTTCCGATGCACCAAAAACACTACAATATCTTCAAGAAAACCTCAAGCCTTCTCCTTTCATTATCTCACCTTCATTTTCATCAATCTTTCTCAATTCTTGCTAACCCACCACTCCAAATCCGAACCCCATTGCTTTCCTTATTGCACTTTCCTCTTCTAATCTCTCAAACCCCAACAAAATTCCCAGAATTTGAACTCCAAACCCCATCAAAATGAGGGATCTTTTGCTTGTGTCAAGGCACCAAAAGTGTTTTTTTTTTTTTTAACGTGGATGTCCGGATCAACTTGCGCTTACCTCGATTAATCCCACGGATCCTGAAGTTAACGACTATGTAAGCCTTCAGTGGTCATCATATTAGTAACCACAAGGCTCGAACCTGAGACTACAAGGGAAACAAACCCCTTAATTCCAAACTCTTACTATTAAATCACTTACTAAATAGTTCACCAAAAAATGTTTTTAATAGTAAAGGTAGTGTCTTTTTTACAAAGAAAATCATTCTTTTTTTCATTGAATTTAAATAAAATAGTTATGGGTGAGCCTTTGTCTTAAAGGCTATTATCAATGGGATGAAAGAATTTATTATTTAAAAAAGAATTATTAAAAAAATAATTAATCTCTAGAAGCTGAAAACATATAATATATTAGTAAAAATTGTCCTGATTTAACTGTTAATTTCATGATCTATTAATTTATTTATAGCATGGTTTAGATTGGTTTTATTTTGAATAATTTTTTTATTCAAATAATATCATTTTAAGCTTTTTTTTTTACATCACTTCATGGTTTTGTTTTTGTAAAAAAAAAATTATTTTTTATTTTTTTGAATAATTATAACTTAAATTGACCCGATAATCTGCAGGTCAATCCGTACAGCCCTTGACGAATTTCTTGGGCTGGTCGAACCTCCGACAGCTTCTTATAAATATGTGTTTGTTTTAGCTTTTGTGGTTGAGTTTGGCGTTGAATACAATCCATTTATGCACAAAACTCAACAACAAAAACTACGTTTTATTACTTTTCTTAGCTTTTTGGTGGTTCCACGTACAAAACTCCACCCCCACCTCAAAAACAAACAATATGCAAGATACACTTGGTCTGTGTTAAAAAAAAAAATTACAAACATGGCTTAATGGACAGATAATTGGGCCCAAACAAAAGTCCAAAAAATCCGTGGCCCAATACATTGACCCAGAATCGGTTAAATTAGGGTTCCAATATATAATAACAGCCGTGATATATAGCTTGCATCACTCTCAACCTGTAAGGACTTTAGAAGCCGCTACAGGGGAGGAGACTCAAGAGAGGAGCAGCTCCGCAGAGTTACTTAGGAACCTTTACGTTTCCAAAATGGTTAGCTTATCTTTTTCTCTCTTGTTTATGCTCTTAATGTTTGAGTTAAGTGCTTTTTGGTTTTGTTTTTGGATTCGGCAGCTCACTGGCTTTCAGCTTGTCTCAATGATGCTTACTAGTGGTTGTGTAGTTGATTTCTTTAAAGAAAACTTGGGACTTGTTGGTTTTGATATTGTTGAATTTGTGGGAAGTATCCGTTACTTTGTTTTGTTGAATAAAGTGAAAATTGGAAAGAAACAAGTTTTCTGTAAGATCTTGTGAATGATTCTTACAAGGTTGGATTTTGAAGTGAAGGGCTTTTCCTTGATTTGTCACACCTTTATGCCTTTTGTTGATTCGTTTTCCTTTCTTGTGTCTAGTTGTTGTTTTAACCTGGGTATGATTTAGTAATGTCATCATGTTTTTTACTTGCTTTGGTTTAATTGATCTCTCTGCTTTTATGGTGCATTACAGGCTAGAGGGTTGAAGAAGCATTTGAAGAGGCTTAATGCCCCTAAACATTGGATGCTTGACAAACTTGGTGGTGCATTTGTATGTTAACAATCTCTGACCCCCTTTGCTGCAATATCAATTAATTCCTTGTGGTTCCTTGTGGTTCCTTGTAGCCTGGTGTTTCTATTTTGAGTGTAAAATGTTTTATTTTGTGTTGTGTAGGCACCCAAGCCATCATCTGGACCCCACAAGTCTAGGGAATGCTTGCCTCTGATTCTTATTCTGCGTAACAGGCTGAAGTATGCTCTCACAGGCCGTGAAGTGCTTGCTATTTTGATGCAGAGACATGTCCTTGTTGATGGCAAGGTCAGGACAGATAAAACTTACCCATCTGGTTTCATGGGTATGTGCAATTCTGTCTTTACATTGATTATTTCTCTTATGTGGATATTCTAGATAGGTGTAGGATTTTGTAGTTTTCAATGCTTTGGGATTGGTTCTAGATGGGTAAGGAGAAGTTTTTATCATTATTATCTCTAGCTGAAAGTAATGGATGAACTTGCAGTAGTTTAATTTTTCACATCTCTTGGTGGGCATGACATGATTAAGAAATCGAGGGATGCAATTCAGTAAAATAGCTGTTGGAAAGTGATCGTGTGTGAGAGGTTATAAGTGCTCATATCTGCCAGAAATTAATGCTTGTTTTAAGTGATCATTATGTGAAAGGTTATGGGTGCTTTTGCTGCCAGCTTTCTGTCATGCTTGATTGGAAGTGGTTATTATGTGTGATAAACTATTGGAGTTTCTCCCCTTTTTCGCTTATATGATCATTTCTTTTTCATTTTTTCCCTACATATTCTAGTCTTCATTTGGGTTGCTCACTTTGGTTTGCTTTCTGCTACAGATGTTGTGTCAATCCCAAAGACAAATGAGAGCTTTCGTCTCCTCTATGACACCAAAGGCCGCTTCAGGCTCCACTCCCTCAGAGACGATGAGGCCAAGGTTTGTGATAGTTTTGGCTATTATGTGGTTTTGTCGTTTTGATTTGTGATGTTTTTGCTTTTTTGGACCGTGCACTAATTTGATAGATCAATGAATTGTATTTTTGTAAGTTCGTAACTTAGAGTGGAACCACCAGTTAATGATTCCATTTGTTTTTTTAATGCTTACGCAGTTTAAGCTTTGCAAAGTTCGGTCTGTTCAGTTTGGACAGAAAGGAATCCCTTACCTGAACACTTATGATGGGCGCACCATCCGCTACCCAGATCCCCTCATTAAGGCCAATGACACCATCAAGCTGGACCTAGAGAGCAACAAAATAGTTGATTTCATCAAGTTTGATGTGGGAAATGTTGTCATGGTCACGGGGGGAAGGAACAGAGGCCGAGTTGGAGTAATCAAGAACCGGGAGAAGCACAAGGGAACTTTTGAGACAATCCATGTTCAAGATGCCACAGGCCATGAGTTTGCCACTCGCTTGGGCAATGTATTCACCATTGGAAAGGGCACCAAGCCATGGATTTCTCTTCCCAAGGGCAAGGGTATTAAGTTGTCTATCATCGAGGAGGCTAAAAAAAGGCTTGCAGCATCCCAAGCTGCTGCCTGAAGTTAATGAGTTTTCCAATAATTCTGGCCTTATGTTTTGTTAATGCTATAATTACTGTTTTTGTTTATTAGTGCATGATTTTGAACGATGTTTTCACATTTCAATTATAACTTTTGCAAAATGCATCGAGTATTGACGAAGTAGGTATGAGATTTTCTGTGGACTCTTTTTTTGCCAGTTAGTGTCAAGAAAGTTATGTTAATTTTGTTATGCTACACAAGCTACATCATAGAATTTAATCTGAAGGTCTGGATTTTCAGCAAGTTTTGTGCCCGGTGGTGTTTGAAATTCATTACACATTGAGGAAATGCTTTCAAATTTGCTTTCAAAAATTGGGCAGTACATGCT
>Ga0325411_1006974_pt1 | contig 12339 bp, 6 predicted proteins | sample PopdelMetagenome_13_FD_206181 | JGI IMG/M metagenome (GOLD analysis project Ga0325411, IMG submission 206181) | Populus deltoides microbial communities from Bellville, Georgia, United States - Xylem-PdIQD-R4 | ecosystem: Host-associated > Plants > Phyllosphere > Stem > Wood/Secondary xylem... | reverse complement strand
ATTAACCTCAATTAATAAAAATATAAAAATAATAGTATTATTCAAACACTATTTGCATTATTGAGAATAACACTGATTTGCAATCATTAATAATTTTATTATTATTCAAACCTCAGCATATATGGATTGCATTATTGGGAATTGAAATTATTTAGGTGCGGATTTCTCTTATTTTCATCATAGAACTAGAGGGCCATGCTCTAGTCCCCACAATCCACAAATTGGTAGTTCACAATGAGGTGGCCTTGAGCAATGCCCTTTCCATCAGTATCTATTTGCTGGAATACTCCAGCGTCCAAGTCTAGACCTCCATTGCTGCATTGGTCAACAATCCTCACAGTAGCTTGTGCTCCAGTCCCAGTGTTTGTCACCTACATAAATATATGTGAAAATATATTTAATTAATTGAATTTGTCTGTTGATGTCCATGGGAATTCTAATAAGTAATTTGTTCTACATTGACATCTAATGCACATACATGAGAGAAGTTATTAGCTAGCTACCCTAGACGTCATGGCGAGCATATCCATATATATTCAAGGACTTGACTCAAATTTATCTTCTTTTTTAGAGACCTTTTTTAAACTTTAAAACTGTAAAAGCAGTGATGAGTTTCCAGATTGTTATTGGTCATAACTAGTGAAAAACAAAGAGTAAGAGTAAAGCAGAGAACATCAAAATCTATTTCATGTGTAAGTAACTCTTACCCTCAAGCACCTGCCACAAGAAGCCTGTCCGCTGGGTCCAACCGGTCCACAAAAGGCAGTCCAACCATATTTCCTACGCCATTCCAGAGGCTTATTGGCATCCCATGTAGAACAATAAGCACTCACAGCATTCAAGTCCCATCCATTTTGTTCAGGATTGTAATAATGATACGTGGCTCTAACATTTGAAGCACTTTCACCAGCACCAGTACCAGGACTACAGTTGCTTTGACAATTCTTGGAAGGATTACAATGATCGTCACTTGTCCCACAAAAACCCCATTGGCTACAACAAAGATTGTTAGCGCAGGTTTGGCCTCCAGCCTGCCGGCCACAATTTTGAGCTATGGCAGTAGCTACCAAGCATAGGAGGAATACAACGAATAAGCTTAACCTCTGCATTTTGTTGTGGGTATGTTTTGTCTGCCTAAGTTGCCCTGGGACGCCTGAGTTTATAATGAGGAGAACACTTCTTTAAGTACACAAATACCCTTGTTTGTGGACAAGTATAACACGATCACTTCCATGTCCCATTTTGACTGTTATTCGTATCCTCAATTTCCTTCCTTGACTTGGTGAATTCTAGAGTCGATCCTATGAAATAATGATAATCTTCGTGAATGGAGTCGAGAGTTTTTTCATCGCCCCTTTTGACGTTCTAGATAGTACACTAACTCTCAGGGACAAAAGGCCTTCGGAGGGGATGGCAGCAAAAGAAAACTGGCATTGGAGTAGAGAGTCAAGATACGCAACTCTTCTATTACAAGTCCGACAATTGTGCCCTAAAATGTGGCTCATCCATTACCTCTCACCTCTTTTTATGACCTCCAAGTCGAGTCAATTTTAAGCCATGAGTAAGAAAGTTACACGTGATGGAACTACCAGCATAGTTTTTAAATCCGGTTTGAATTTTGATTGAGTTACCAGGTTTTGACCAGATTATTAAATTGTTCAGATAAATTTTATTTTTTAAATTAAAATGATATCGTTTTAGTAAAAAAATAAAAAACAAAAGTCAACAGGTTGCAATCGGGTTTTTGATCAAGTACTTGCCAAGTCAACCGAGTCGTCGGGTCAACCCACCTGGTCACCCCGGGTTTTGTCTTTTCCTATTTTTTCTTAAACTCAACCCGGTTCCAACCCCGAGTCGACCCGGGTTTCAAAACTATGCTAGCAAGTGATAAAAGAATAACTAAAATAAAAAAATCAGACTTCAAAATTACTAGCATATTCTTTGCGCTCCATAATGGGTCAATAAAAATTTTTATTTTAAATTTTTAAAAAATATGAAGCGTGATTTTAAGTATCTTGAATCTGACTGTGGAGCCGGACCTAATAGCCTTAGATTTGGCTCATTGGATTTGTCATTATATCAAAATAATACAAAAACATTAAAAAATATTAATTTAAAATAAAAAAAATAAAAAATAAACATCAAGTTCTCTTGAGCCTGAACCCACAAGGATACTGGGGTGCACCCCAAGCACCAAGAGTGTTGGGCATGTCATGCCCATGCTGGGCGTGCACTCAATTGGGCTCGGGCTACTGAGATCCGTGGGTGTTGGGCTCGAGTTACCATGCTTGAGTCCACTCTTTTTGGATCCTATACTAAACTTTAGTTAAGAAATACTAAGCTTGTGCTTAATGGGTAATTTTATTGGGTCTATTTTAAAATAATTTTTTAATTTTATTTTATTTGGATCCATAAAAAAAGATTCATCAAATTTATGTTGTTTCTTTTTACCATTGCAACTACTATTAAAAGAAGATTACTTTGCACTTGAGGGTCGAGCTCAGTGGTCAACTGTAAGGCTTGCCTTACTCCCGTCCCGAGTTCGATCCTCTATGTGCATGCTTGTCACCCTCGCGGTGCCTTATCTGCTCCCTGAGCTTGCAGAATGTTCAGTGAGCCGTGGGATTAGTCGTGGTGCGCGCAAGCTGGCCCGGACACCCACGTAAATAAAAAAAAATTACTTTAAACGAAACAATTCATAAAAATTAAGTTTATGTCTATATTCTAAAATTTTAAAAATAACACATAAAATTAAAATTAAAAGATAATTAAAATTATATTAACATTCAACAAATTATTAGATTCATTCAACATTCGTTATTATTTTTCTTTGCAGTGGACCATTGATTATATATATATATATATATATATTATTTCTTACCCTTCTAGAGGAAAGGATTTATATATTTTGACAACCTCTACTAATATTAAAATGGACACCTGAGACAAAACAAAACGTATATATAATAATTTTTTTACTCATTTTTATATCTTTAATATTTTCCTCACATATATTAGAAAAAAATATTTAAAATAAAGATATTTATTAAAACTATAATGCTAGTAACCATGATAAAATTTAATGGAGCCTTGAATTAAATTTTTATTAATAAAAGTTTATCCCTAGTCATCCCATTTTGAGTCTAAAATATTTATCTTGAATAATAACCAATATTAACATCATCATTACCATGATTACATGTTTTGAAAATTCTTTAAATAAGTAATGAGATTCTCCAAATAAAAAAGAAAGAAGAAAATGCAAAAGGGATAAAGTATTACAAAAAAAAAAAAACAAAGAAAAAAAATAGAAAAATTAATAAAAAAAGCTCTCTAAAATATCATAATAATGATAAAAAATCTACAAATAAAAATAAAATATCAACAACAAAGCACAACGTGTAATTTAGAGAATGATGGTTTTAGTGAGATCAACCATTAAAATATTAAAATTAAAACGATAAGCGTAAAAGATTTTCACCGATAAATAATACGTGATAGAAATAATTTGTCTACATTAATAAGATTTAGCATTTAAAAAAAAAAATATCTTTCAAATTAAATCATAACTCATATGGGCGTTACATATCACTCTTTATCATATTACATATCATTCTTTATCATATTAAATCATGAGATTTCATCATTAAATGCGATATAACTTGAAGTATGAAGCTACGCTTTTTAAAAACCAGAACTCTCTAGCAAAATCTTTCATTGTCAGAGAGCACACTTAAGCCATTCACTTTTAAAATAGCCAAAATTTTAGGATAATTGTTTTTTTTTTTTTTCCCACTGTTCTAACCAACACTAATTTCATCATATGTCAATACTCAAAATTGTATTAGCACATTTGAGTACTTTTGACTAAGAAATGAATTTTTTCTATTAAGTACTTTTTTTTCTCCAAATTTACATATGAATGATCTCATTTTAACAATCAAATTAACACATGAAAAATAATTTCTTGAAAGTTTATGGCTTGATCCTAATACATGAAAAATAATTTCTTGAAAGTTTTTTATAAAATTTTCTCAACTGAATGAATTTTCAAAGTTCATGACAAAAATAATCATGATGCATGTGTCTTGTAATGCCTGTCTCTTGTAATGATCATTAAGAAGGATAAACACAATTAGATGAACTGGAGGTAATTTTGTTTGAAGGAATCCATGATAATTACAACAGCTGAACAATAATTTGATAGTCTAAATCACAAACTAAGGTGAAAACTTTTAGACTGGGGATAAAATTTCATTGCAAAAAGAATTAGAGAGTCTCAAGTCTGAACTTCAGTTGACAAGACAGAACCTAGAAAGAGCTGGAGCACTTGAAAGCGGCGGTAGTATAGGACTCTTTTGAATGGAGCAAGGAAAGAACCTGATTGATATAGAAAAACAGCTGAGAGGTTGGGGATAGAGGCTGAAGAATCGCTTCTGGCATAGAATGCGAAAGAGACTGGCTTGGTGGATTGTATCAGGAGAGCTGAAGATGAAAAGTCCTGTGCATGGGAACAGAACAGTAAACTTCTTGAATTGCTTTAAACAGCTGGAAGCACGAACACAATATCTAAGAAAGAGACTCAGAAGATGCGTGATATACTTCAACAGGACCTGAATAAAGCCAATGTTGCAAAGAAAGCTGCAGGAATTGCCGGGCTGAAAATTCCCAACTCAAAGATATCTTAGCTGAAAAAGACAATGCTTTGGTTTTCATTGCCCGTGAAAGAAATCTTAGGATTAATGAAGCTGCCGCTGTCGAACAAATAAAAGAGTTGAAGCAATTGCTCTCTGAAGCATCAGAAAAGGAGTTCACAGTGGAAGATAAGGAAAAACAAAGAAACCAAAAGCCACAAAATGCTATCAAAGTGTAAATGATAACTTTTTGTAAATGTTTGATAAGAACAACAGCTCTTATAACGTCTCTGGCAATAATAATATCATATAAAACATTCATAGTTTAGCTATTCGATTTATACATTTTAAAATGCTATTATTTGATTTGCTCTGCAGCGTAGTGTGAGCAGAATGTGTTCTGCTTTGCAGACAATGACTAGCTAGGAAGCGCAAAATTATTATCTTTTTAAAATTGATGAATAATTTTGGTAGTTCTGAATAGAAAAGATGAATGAAATTGCTACTTGCTAGGTGGCGATGATTGTGGTAGAATGAGCATGGCGACCTTGGAAACAGCCTATAATTTTTGTCCAGGGCCTAACCTCTACCTGGCTCTATATTTAAGTACTGTACCTGCAGCCAAAATGGAGCTGCTGTTGATATGATGACCAATTTTCAGCAAGTTGTGATCGTTGTGAGCAATCTACAATATACCAATACATGTAATCGCGTATTTTTGGGTGTAAATGATTAAGCACTCTGGCAATTATACAACAAGAATTTGCGTTGTCAAGAAAAAAAAGAAAAGAAAGAAAAACCTTCCAGCCTACGTAAAACTCAAGGTGTTTTTATGCCAAACTCAGCAAGCCTCATCAATAACGATTCACATTTCATGACAACCAACAAGTTACTGGCATAAGAATTAAACAACCTTCATGGGAAAAATTAAAGCCAAGCTACCAATCTAATAGTCCTATCAATGCTTTTGTTTTGCTAGGTTATCGGCAGTGACATTCCCATCGCTTGGCACATGACCATAAGTTACCCTTTTCAACTTCTTTTGACAACTTGCTGATGGAGTTGAAGATGTTCTGCATACTCCATGCCCTGCTTTCCCTGTTCTTCTCAAGCCATGCAACATCATTTGTTGAGTCTGATTCAATATTCCAATGGACAGGCAGAGGTAAGAAACAAGATGCAGCTATTACCAAAGCTTTCCTGATTACAAAACCTCTGTCTCGTTTGGGTCCTTGATACCAGCTGGACAAGAGAAGGCAGAGGTTTCCATTTGATATATACTTGTACGTAAGAAGCCTTTCAATAGAAAACTTTGAACCTTCTGCAACTGATTACTGTTTGAATAGACTTGGTGAAATCAACCATTTTTTTTTTTTTTTTATCATAGCTTCAATGACTTATTTCAGATATTTGAATTCTTAAGAGAGAAAATAGAGAGAGATAAAGGAAGACAACTGGGAGCTAATCATATTATGTAAGATGAAGGTAGAATCACAAGGCAGAAGATATAATAATCCACATCAGCATAATTATCTATCCATCAAGAACAATGGTCATTTTACATTTAGAAAATTCAGCTTTGAAGTTCTCTTTTTGCCCCAAAACATTATCAACATATATAACCTCATAAAAATTGAATTCTTAAATGTTAAAAAACAAAATCTAATGTTAAATAATAAAAGTTGCATTGCTTACAGATAAAAATCCACACCCATGCCCATATTAAGCTATACTATCTTCGAGATAAGCTGGAACCTCGATCCTTTTTTTTTTACTTTCTGACAAATATAATGAACATATTTTGTATACAAGTCATTTGCTCAAGAGGCCCATGATTAAAAGGGCCAAGGGTTAAGTGATGACGCAATATGCATAAAATTGACAGGAGTAATATAAGTCTAGTTTTATTTCCAGATTTAACATTATTAAATTCAGCTATATGTGAAAGTTAAGTACATGTAGGTCTGATAATATATTAGACCTAAGACTCTTGGATTCGGTTATATATTAAGCTTAAATGCTTGTGAATCTGGTAAAATATCAAACCTAATTTTTTTAAGCTCGGCTACACAATGAATCAAAGCGCATGTCATCTTGGCAAAATGCATATTGAATGTTAAGAGTTTAGGATATCCCTATATAGTTGATGGTGTTTATTAGTCTCATGTTGGGTTCTAAGGCTATCCCTATAACTCTTAACATGGGATGTTAAGAGTTTAAAATAATTATCTCCTTACACCTATAGGTATATAAAAATCATCTAAGAGCTGATCATATCTCAATCCCATTAATGCTACAAAATGATTATTTCTATCAATATTAATAGTGTGTACGAAATAAAGTATAAAAGTCTCCTATAAGTCTGATGTTTTTCCATCAACATTAATATAATATAAGAGTAATTTTTATGAACATTAATGTTATGTAAGAAGATATTTTCATTAATATTAATATTGAAGTAAGAGACTTTTTCCTTACTAATATATTCAAGAGGAAAAGATTTTTAACCCCTTAAGCAAAATAACAAGTTTTGAGATATAAGAGCTATAAATATCATTTGAACCACCCAGATAAATTATTATAATTTTTATTCTTTTATCACATATTCTCATAGCACTTATTACACAAAAACAAAGAGCAAAAACTCTTGTTCGTAGAATTTAATGCTCATTTCCTTTTTTATTATAATTCATTATTATAAAGTTATTGACTTAATCCATTACTAATTGTATGATTATCCACTATCCAAACACTTAAAACCCTATAGCTAAACATATTAGATGAAGGAAGATCATCATATACTTATCCCATAAAGACAACATACAACAATGCATCTCACACATTTATTCACCATCCAGCCTGACAAACACTATTCTGCAGAAACTTCAAATATCCATTCCTTCAGTTTTCGCGGTCCGAGTGCACAAATGATAGTTAAAATAGCCAGCTTGGTATCAATTTTGGAAAGATAAACAACGCTAAACTACAAAACGCAGAATGATATCAACCGAGTAGAGAAACAATCTCAGAAAAATGGGATTGCTTCATAGTTTCTGCAATATTCGCAGTATGCATGCAATGCTCCTCATTTTCAAGTAATTCAGGAAGGCATGCATGATGAGGAGTGGACATGGACTTTGTAATTACTACTTAAAATATTATAATTTATGAATAAACAGGAGCCAAGTTTGCCCTTTTTATTTTTATTTTGGTATCAATTAAAAGGTGTCTTAGTTTTAATTGTATTTGCTACATAATTAATATTCATTTAATTTCATAGGGTCGTTCTATTCTAGGAATCAAATTTAGGTTATAATAGAAGGAAAAAAAAAGCAAGTGGGATGGATAATAATCATCTCTCTTTTAATTATCATGTTTTGAATTAAAGAATAAAGCTTAATTGGTTATCTACAGGGAAAGCAAACGCTCTATATTATATTGATTATTGGGATATGGGAAATCTTGGGCCACTCAGAACCATTCTCCCTTCTACAATTTTCTGAAAGAAGTGGACTTCCATAAATCCACAATTGCTTTAATTTGGAGAGGCGTTGCATGGCTGTTGAACTTGGTAGATACTTCACCTTCTTGCAATCCTCAATCCCAAGAAATTCAAGAGAAGAAAGGTTGGCCAACCAATCTGGCAAAGCTTCCTCAAACTCCTCTCCCTTGAAATTACTTATTTGCAATCTTTGAAGGGAAGTGAAGTGTTGAAGTTGATGCGGTACACTCTTCAGTTTATCCCATCCATTTATCTCTAGTCTTTCAAGGGATCCGCTCAGGTGTTTGATTGAGTTTACAACTCCGGTTGGAAAACCCTCCAGCTCCTCTGAGAAACCACCGATTTTCAATCCTTTCAGCTGGGCGAGGCTGCCTAAGCAATCATCTGGAAAATAACTCAAACTCCGACACCCAATGATTCCAAAATAAACAAGAGAACATAATTGTAGTAAACCATGCCAGTCAAAACTGGTGAGCTTATCACAATCTTTAATGGAAAATCTTTGAAGCGAAGACAATTCTTGCAAATCATTAATATGGATAAGCTCTCCACAATCATATATTTCCAATTCCTCTAGAGATGCGCAACATTGTAATCCTCTTGGAAGAGATCGTAATTTAAAAACCCAAACTCTCAATTTCTTCAAAGAGTATCTCAATTCTCGGAAATCACCAGGAATTGAGATCAACTCAGGGCAGTTCCATATACTCAATTCCACCAGAGCTGTACAGTGTTGTACGCTTGGAATGGATGCAAGCTTTGAACAATTATCTATCCTCAAAAGTTGAAGTGACATGAAGCCTTCAAATTCACCAGATAAATATCTCAGTTCATCGCATCCTATAATTTCAAATTCTACAAGAGATGAAAGACGACATATCGGAATGCTTTTCAACTTGCCACAATGCTTAATCCACAACTTTTCAAGACAAGGAAATACTTGACCACCTGGTACCATCCATTCTTCAAGACCATCCAAACCCAACAAACTGAATTCTTTTAGTGCTGGAAACAGTACTGTTGCACTGCCACTGCTATTATAGAACTCATTACCCATACATTTCACACTAGGCATTCTAGTTATCTCTAAGATTTTAAGGCGAGGAAGACATCCAAGTGTTGGGAGTTGTCTGCACTCGTTGCAGTCTTTCAATCTTAGCACCATCAGATTATTGAGTAGCAATGTAGACATCCATGATGGGAAATTTTCACCCCCGTAACCCTTAATTGTCAAGCTTCTTATGTCTGGGTGAGGTTGCAGGCCTTCCAGCGCATCCTCGTTGTTAACACTACTGTTACCTTCACCACTCCATTCAAATTCCAATTTGGTCATTCTTTTTTCACGCAGTTTCGCCTTCTCAGCTTCTTCTTTGTCTCTAACTTGCTCAACTTTGCATATCTTCAACACTCCTCTTAGTTCATTCAAACATCCCAGCTCTTCAACTATATGATTTGGACCAACAACAAAAAAAGGCAAAGTTTGAAGGCGTGTTAAGAGTCTCACCTCAGCTGGCACTAGGTTTGAATCATCAAAATGAAGATGTCTCAAGCTGACTAAATTTCTTATTTTCTTGGGAAGCTTTTCTAGGGACTTGCAATCAATGAATTTTAATGTTTCCAAATGGTAGAGCTTGGTGATGGATTCTGGAAATGCTCTGATATTAGTATATGAGACATCAAGATATCTCAAATGTCTCAGCTTGCAAATTGAATCTGGTAACTCAGTGATATCAGACAGTTTTAATTTGAGAGTTCTCAAGCTTTTGAATTTCCAAAACCCATTTAATACATTAACCATTGAGAAAATAGTATGCAATTTTCCAACAAACACCTCTGAAAATGTTGACTCAACATCCCCACAAGAAATGAGATTTAGATGACGAATACGAAATGCACTATCCACAGCCTCCTCAGCCTCCGGAGTTAACGTTTCAGATTTTGAGACCTGTAATGCAAGATCATGCACTAGGTCATGCATCTTGCATCTTGTTACGATCTCACACTCATTCCTTTCAACATCTTGGAAAAAGGAATTTGCAAGCAAGTCATTGAAATACTTGTTGCCTATGTCTTCCATCCTCCCATTTGATGGCCCAAGAAAACCTTCAGCCATCCAAAGTTGAATTAGCTCTTCCCTTTCAATTGCAAAATCTTTAGGAAAAATGGAACAGTATGCAAAACATTTTCTTAGTGCTGGCGATGACAGGTGATCAAAACTGAGTCTCAAAATGCGCAAAGCTTTATTTGCATCCTGAGAATCCCAAATTCTACTGTTTAGAATTGACTGCCACTCCTGTGCCTGCTTTCCGTGAAGAGTTCCTCCCAAAATTTTAGCAAGTAATGGAATCCCTCCACATTTCTTTGCAATCTCTTTTCCAATAGACTCTAAGTCTGAAGCTATTGTTGTTCCTCCTCCCCTGCTCACCTTTTGCTTGATAATGAACCAACATTGATCATCTGATAGTCTCCTTGGCTCGTGCTGACTCCCGAGAGTAGTCTCCATCATGCCTGCCACTTTCTTACTGCGGGTTGTAACAACAACAGCATTCCCATTCTTTCTGTTAATTTTTAACAGTAGCTCCTTCAAAGCATCCCACTTGTCATGGTCTTCATTCCACACATCATCAAGAACAAGAAAAAATGACTTATTTTCCAGCTCTTTCTTAAGGTTTCGAAGAATTGCATCAAGACTGTTCAACCCACCCGTAGTTTTGTCAATTATTTGCAACATTGCTCCTAAAATCTTCACTTTACTAAAATAATTAGAAACGCAAACCCATAGAGTCACATCAAAATGTTTTCTCTCCCTGACTACTTCACAAACTTTTTTTGCTACAGTAGTCTTTCCAAGGCCAGCCATCCCCACAATAGGGACAACCGAAAGGACATGCTGGTGTTTGGTTAAGCTAGTCAGTAATTCCACAACGTTAGAGACATCATCCTCCCTTCCTACAACTTCTGAGCTGTCAAGGAAGGAATCTGTCTCTCGGTCTGAATCCCAGCTAACTTCTTGAGCTCTATCTATAGGTAGAGATGTCAATCCAAGCCCAAATCTAGCTGCATCTTTTTGGATTTCATCCAGGGCTTCATTGATCTTCTTAACTTTTTGACCCATATTCAAACGGAACGCAGCAGGGTTGTGGAGTGAAAAGCAGTCACTCACCTTTCCCTTCTTTTGGTTTTTGCGGATAATCTCATACGCAAACTCGTCTAGAACATCTTCAGCATCATAAGCTACATCCTGTAGGTTCTGCAGCCAACGTTTCACAGACTCGTCTGTTACTGGTCTTCTGGCTGCATCATGGAGCACAGCTTGGATCATGGTCGAGGACTGGTTGAGCTTTCGCAGTTGGCCCTCCAACCCCCAAGCAAGTCTGATCCCTTCAGCAGCTATGTAACTCAGCCTTTTCAAAGTCTGCTCCATGGAAAACGTAAGAAGAAGCTCTGCTGCCATATTCTTTTTTTTTTTTGGGAAATCAAAGAAGAAATTTTGAGATCAAAAGAGAGAGAGGTATGGTGTGAAATATCAAAAGATGAAATGAAGCGTGGAACGATGAGATACATTCAACTTTAGAGCATAGTTAATGCATGAGGGTACCTTGCTACCTATACTAATTGACTGATGGTAGCTGGCAGCATCTTCCCCAAACCATTACTGTCAATTTGTCATGCCATGGCTAATAAAATTCCACGCTCGCCAATGTCGGCATTCAACTAACCAAGGTGTTCATACTCCGTGCTGTTCAATGCAGGTTGCCCAAGTCAAAAGTCATTGAAAGAGGCATTAAATGAATCCCATCCCCATATGATATTTATGCAATAAATTTTTCTTTGTAGGAACTGGATACTGATACAACTGTGTCTTACAGTCCTTCTTTTAGTTCTATTTACTTTTTCTTCCTTGTTTTGCCGCTCACCTTTGTCTGTAACATCTCCATGTCTTTTGAATTGAACCTGTAATATCACAGAATCTATAGAAAAAACACAAAAGAGAGGGCTCTGGCATTGCTTCCTGGTGTGCAATATCTCCATGTCTTTTGAATTGAACCTGTAATATCACAGAATCTATAGAAAAAACACATGCAGTAAAGGTAGAGTCTTTAATTGTTTGATGTGAATTTGAAGGAGAACCCGTTTTGACATCTCCTCCTCCCTGGTGTTGAAACTTGAAATTGAGTTGCTAATAGTTTTTTTTTTTTTTTT
>Ga0325411_1006973_pt1 | contig 12341 bp, 8 predicted proteins | sample PopdelMetagenome_13_FD_206181 | JGI IMG/M metagenome (GOLD analysis project Ga0325411, IMG submission 206181) | Populus deltoides microbial communities from Bellville, Georgia, United States - Xylem-PdIQD-R4 | ecosystem: Host-associated > Plants > Phyllosphere > Stem > Wood/Secondary xylem... | reverse complement strand
TGCTTATATTTTAGCATCTTCTCTCTTATAAAGAGACTTATGAGTTATAAATACAGGGAAATCCTTCAAAGAAAAGGAAGAATCTCAATTCTCTATGACATATTTATTATCAGAGTCTATCTCTAAAATATGATTGCATTTCCTCTCAATAAGATATTTACTTAAGTATCGAAGAGTCTCTACATTCATCAAAGAAGACCTTTTGCAGGTATTAGACACCAGCTACCAACCTCCTTAACTAGAGAGAATAGATCAGCCTATCAGAATCAAGAGATTAACCGATTATCCAAGATATAAACATTGTCCCCAAGCTATTTAGATTTTTCAGGAGCATATCAATTGACACTGTTTGTGGGAATTGATAAAAAAAATCATTGTGTTCTTTTAAAAGCCAGGTTATTGACATCTCTAATCACCATCAAAGATAGATTATCAAAGCACAATCACAACGAGATATATTACAAACTTTTCTGTAATTGTTAGCACACTTGCTTCGTCTGTATGTTAACAATTCTTAATAATTAACTACAGATACATCCAGACTGATAAAGGGACACTTACAAAAGAATATCTTCTCAGTTCCAAGAAGGAGGCAGAACCCTCTTAAACATGGTTAAGGTTAGAAAAATTCAAAGCTAAAAAATAAGGAATGTTTACCTAAGTATGGGTGTTAGACCCGTAAATATTTAATTAAGTATAAGTGTTGGACCTAGAAATGTTGAACTAAGTATGAATGTTGGACCTAGGAATGTTTAGCTGAGTATAGACATTGAACCCAAATAAAATCTCTACACAAGAACTCTAGATTCATGCAAATTAACATTTATATAAGTGAATTCTATAAAAGAGAATTTCTATTAAATGAAGTATGTTACAACAATCAATCTCAATGGACAGGGGAAAACAAAACACACACGCATACACACACATAAGGGTTTAATAATCTACCCCAGGCTCCTTAACTAGATACTCCCCACATTGGGCAGCGACGACTTTGACTAGGAACACGTTTGTAAAGTCAGAAACTGGGACAAGATGGAAGGAAACACTAAAATCCACCTGAATTCCTCTCAAGATGTTGAAGAAATACAAGTTTAACATGACAAGAAATTTCTTGTCTCCCACTATCTTGATCAAAGTTGCTGACCCTCCAAAAAATTCTTGGAACTCCTTAAAAAAGTCCTTCAAAGCTTCCAACATAGCTTGGAAATGTTGGGCTTCTTCCCTAGCAATAACAAGCTTAACCCGCACAGCGGTAAGCTCAATTCATAGACTAGTTTGGGAGGCCATCGCTTCAAGGAGTTCGTGTCTTAGGTGAAACACTTGGTTATAGGCAGCCTGGAATGATTTTTCACTAGAGCTTAGCTCAAGGGCAAGGCCATGTGTTTGGTCTTTCAACGTGGAATAAGTCATCTTAAGGCTCCGTAAATTGGACTCTATAATTAACATTTTTACCCTCATGTAGTCATTTGAAGGCAACTTGATTTGCCATGTTTTCGTCTGTAGCCTTCCTCACATGCCTTCTTTCGGCTACCAAATGCCTCTGAGAGTGGGTGTACATCATGAAAGTCTGTCAGGGGTAAATGTTAAAAGTGGTAATCATAAAATCAAACAAAAAAAAACAAAGGAATTTCTTACATTAAAAGCCATTTATCAATTAAAATTAAATGATGGTAGGAGCTTTATTAGGCATTGCAGAGATGTCTAACGGGATAGTGAGGATCCTCTCCAGCATTCTCACCACCTTGAGGGTAGTCTCATCAAGGCCTGATATTCCACCAATAACAGCTTCCATGAGTTACCTCTCCTCATCTGTCAGGATTGGAAAATTAAAAGGAGTGCGATCAAGAGTTAAATAGGTAAAAACATCCTCGAACTCCTCCATACCAGCCCTAGTAGAAGGCCCACTGCTGCTTTTATAACCGATAAGATAGGAGGCTGAGGCTGAGGAAACATCATCGCAAGAGCCTCTATAAATAGGGCTGGAACATGGGTTTCCACCGGGGTAAAGACCCTTCTCCTTTTAAAAAAACGACAACACCCATAATCACTACGGGGGAAGTTAGATTTGTTTTTTCCCTGGCTGGGGGAATATCACTGCCCCTAACTTTTGTTGGGGTTATAGCCCCCACCATTATCTCATCAGAAACATAAACTTCAAAAGCAGAGAGTTCACCTACAATGATGGGGGAGTCCCTCATCACCCCTCTGTCTCCACCAACCATGAAAGATAAAGACCCTTGAGGTAAACTCTATTTTACATGCTTTGCTGAAGTTTCTCCTTTTCCTTCAGCTATTAGCCCTGCAAAAACAAAACGAAAGAAGTTTAGAAACAAATACAAAATATAGAGAGAAAAAAGAAGGAAATCAGCGTACTTTGCAAGACAACTTGTTAATATCCTTTGGCCATCTTATTGACTTCATATTCAGTTAAAGTCGAGGTTAGCACAACAAAATTTTTCTCCTCATTTGAGCTGAGATGAGGCTTGTTGCTTACTTCATAGAGAGGAACCTTCCAATAATAGAAACGACCCTAGATTAGTCGCATCCCCTCTCTGGGATTGACTGTCCCATAAAATCTTACAACCAGTCATCTTCCCCTCCACTTCTTAACATGCGTTCACTTCCCAAACAACATGTTCTTCATGGTAATGTTATTTTTGTTGGTGAAGGTAAAAAAACAACTCATGTCATTACCACCATTGGTGACAACAACTAATTGGTAGCAATTTTTAAAGACATTAATTGTAGGTTTGAGCCTGACGATCCTATAAAACTTTTAAAAAGAGAACAAAATTGTCCATCTATTAGGATGCAGCTGGCTTAGACCCAACTAATAGTAGCTAAACACTTCCCTCGTGAACCCTGAAGAGGGAAGGAATACCCCATTACATACATACAAATAGTAATAGTAATTTCAAAATAACTCTGGGTAGAGCCTAGGGTTTGTTTGTCGATATGTTCAACAGGGTTAGGCATTTGAGCCACGTACTCTTATGCTGCTGGGGATGTCGTTCTAAAGAGTCTAAGGAAACCTCTCTCTCCTGAGTATCTCTAACAAGAGCATGAGAAGGATATCTGAAGATCCTCTCTCTTAAATATCTTTAACATGGACAAGAGAAGAACTCATGCAAGAAGATTTTCTCAGCTCCCTATCACATGGGGATGCCAATATAGCACCTCTTCTTGTCCTGGGACCCAATCTAATATACCGTTGTCCCCTGTTGTTTCTTTTAGACTTTAGTTGAAACCTAAACTTCTTATCAGGAACATGATCACCTCTCTTTTTAGAAACGGATCTGATGCTTCTAAGGTATATTTGTTCTGTTTAAAAGAAAGACAGGGATTAAAGGTTATGATAAAGGAAATATCTGAATTGGTTTAAATCAGAGATGATTTTAGGTCTTGTCGCAAGAGCAGATTTTCAAAAATCACAGAAAGTGAAAACAAAACAAAAGTCACAAGCAAGAATGACTAAGATTATAAAAAAATTCTTTTCATTCCCACCATCAAATGACAAACCTTTCATGTCATTACATATCTAAAAAAATCAACTCAATTACTGCATTGAAAGTCAACCGTTGTTTTTTTTTTTCAATGGACACCTCCTCTCAGAAAAGACAGGCCACCAAGACTTGAAAATCCTAATAGTCTTATATGGAACACACAAAATCTTATAAAGAAGGTAAAAAGGTTCTCATCTGCTGCTAACTAAGACTTTCAAATTTAGTGCTTACAACACAAAGATTTAGGGGGCTGCTGATAGATTAACATTTTTTTTCTTTTGCTTGGACCCTCTTTTCTAAAAGAGTTACCAAAGACAGTGTATTAACCTTAACCAATACTAAACCTATACATATATGGGTTTGGAAAGTTGTTAAACTCATTATTTTCGGGGCCAACCAAACACTGAGCTTAGACATATATGGGTCTAGTGAGCTACGAAACATACTATTTTTTAGCCCAGCCAAATGCTGAGCTTAGACATACATGAGTCTGACAAAATGTCATACTCGCCATCTATAAGCTTAACCAAGCGCTAAGCCTAGACATATGAGGGTCTGGTGAGGTGTCAGACCCACCATCTATAGACTTAGCCAGACACTGAGCCCATGCTAATGAATATTGAAAAGATTATCCCGATATTTTCATATTTTAGGCCCCGAAGAACCTTAGGCTTCATATTTTACTCTAATGAGTCAGTGATATTTTATCCTAATGAATCAAAGATATCTTATCCCGATGAACTAGAGATATTTTACTTACATTTTAGTCCCTCCTAATGAATCACATTTTAACATCTTCAAGTTTAATTGTGAAAAGATTATTTGTTTTTATTTCCTTTCTAATATAGTTATCATATAATCAGAGATGAAGAAACTTGATTTATTAAATGAGAAGTAGGATGATTAATGTGAGAAGACTAACTTAAAAGTTTATAGACCATGTCAATAGACATAAATCTAATAATATAGTTTGAAAGGACAAACACACATTGTTATTTTGGCATGCCATAACTTTTAATTCAAGTGGTCAATTTACTTAAATTTCAACAACCCAAAAATATAATTTACTCTAAATGCTATTTGGAGGCCATTTTAATATCCAAGTCCGCCCAAATTGTTCATGTTTAGGAATTTAGCTTTTCTACTTATCATTTCCTGTTATATTAGTATTAATTTTGTATTTTTATTTTTTGTTTAAAGCTTGGCAAATTAGGATAGAGCTATTTATTTTGTTTTGGAGGACCATCGCCAACAATTATCAATAAATACAAGAGATTTTGCCCTTATTTATTGACTAGTAATTTAATCAAGTCTAGTTAATAAAAGCTTCAAAAATAAATTAATTGTAGAAAACAAAAGAGGCTAACTAATTGCAACTTAAAGTTTGATCTTAATGTTAACAATTTCAACTACAATTCATTTAATCAAATCCTACAAAATTAGTGAAACTATAATTATTATTATTATTGTTATTATAATAATAAATCAGAAACAATTCTAATTGAAATTCATATCAATTAAATATTAAAGAGATGTATGGATTGGTAATTAGGATTACTCGGTGTATGTGATAGGTTCACGTAAATTACTTTTATTTTCAATATTATTAACAAAATAAAATATTAAGTTTAAACTCAATAAATCCAACAAGAATATAATGTGTCTGGCCAGTATAATAAAATTTCAAAAATAAAAGACATATAAAAATATAAATTAATAAATTTAAATTTAATAAAGTAACAAAAAAAAATGAAAATATCAACAACTGAAAGATTGTGTACTACATGATCAATATAATGGGAATTTATCAAAATTTTATGAAATATTGTTACAAAAATTTTGAAAAATATTTTGTTTTCTTTAGAAATGATTATTATTTGTTACATTTTAAGAAGTAAATTTTTTTCTAAAATAATAAAAACAACACGAATCACCCACCTAAAAGCACTGAAAGATGAACTAGTGTTTAATTAAATTAAAGATGTCTTTGGTCATACAATTGCTTAAATTTAATTGCATTAATTACCTAAAAATAGTTGTCACAATCATAAATGCATTTAAATAATTTCTTCACTAGATGAGGATCTTTTATTTTTATTTTTTCATATTTGGTTACATTCATTAAATTTAAATAAATGCACATTATTTTAGCATATAGGGAAACTAACAACAACTAAGCAATTTATTATTTTTCTCACAAAATCTATATTTTTTTTATTCAAAGTTGATATTAAAATATGTAACATCATAAAAGACTCAAATTCACAAACTTCACCAAGTTCTCATAAAGTCGGATAAGTACTGAATTCAAAATATATTGTATTATATTAGATCAATGAGTAAAAATGTTTAATTTCTCATAACAAGAGAGCATACAAAATATAAAAGAATTATTTAAGGAAATCCTAAAATGTAAGCATGTCTAAATCTATTAACATAAAAAAAAATAAAACTTAAGATTCAACACAAATATAATAAAACAACACTAGCATGTTTACTAAGCATATATTAAAACTTACAATTGATATAAAATAAAAAATTCTAGTATGCATACTAATAATAAAATTAACTATGTTTAAATTAAAACAAAAATGATACTTATTTGTTAAAGCACTTTATAGTAATGAATATTTTATTGTTATCATGGATGAATCCTTTATTTTTAAGGTTTTATTGCTCATCACTTGTGCAACTTGAATATTTGCAATATACCTCCCAAGATTCCAATAACACCATATTGGTTTAGATGTACTTCCAAACTAAAGTCTTTGAACTAAAATAAAAGGACCCGGATATGTCTCAACAAAATATAAACCCCAGCTCTAGATTTAGAAGGAAAAAACAAAGCATAAAAGAGGATGAAAACATTAAAAACGAGGTGAGAAAGTGTGTGAAAAATCTAAAAAATTCAAGTTAAAAACTCTTTCTTCTCCCTCTTTTATAGTGGATTTTAAAAGTTAAAAAGCTAAAGAATTAATAAGAATCAATTCCTATCATTATCAATATTTGATTAACCACCATGAATCAATAATTAAATATAGAAAAACTAAGGGTTATTTGAGATTAATTTCTCATTCATCTATAATTTGCTTAAATCATATTAATTAAATAAATTTTGACAATCCTCCATATAAATGGAAATTGTCTTATCAATTTGAAAACGAATTGAAGATTTGTTAAGAGATACTGATTTGGTAGATTACTACATCAGGATAAATAACTTTTGGCTTTGAATCTTTCTTAATAAAATACTATTGGATTTACTCAACAAAATATTAAACGTGATATCTTGAACTATTCAATCTTTTATATAAATTAAGATAATAGTACTCATATAGTTTTTTATCTAGAAATTTTATTTGGTTATGGTTCTTACTGTTGTGTTAATTTTGGCTCTAAACAACTTTTGGATTCATAAATGATTTAGAGAATTCAGTCTTTATTAAAATTCTCAAATAAAAGACCATATTTTTTACTCATGTAAGTGATACTTCATTAAAATATTATGCTATACTTCATTTTGTATACCAAAATATAAAAATCATTCTGAGCTCAATTTACCATTTATCGCACTACAATTAACACTTATTTCATTATAAGAAAAAACAAGTAATAATTTTCTAGTGTTATCAAGAATGTTATATGACTTAGTTTTTCATAGGAACTTAGATTTTGGGATCTTCAATGAACGGTATAGTTATCATCATTACACTTTTTTATCTTTTAAAGGCTTTAAGCTCATTCTTCTCAGTGAATTATACTTAAGCTCTCTTGACAAACCTTTAGTTAATGGATCTGTAATATTTTCCTTTAACTTGACATAGTTAATGAAAGTAATTATATTCGAGAGCAAGTGTTTAACGATATTATATTTATGACATATAGGTCTAGACTTATCATTATACATATTACTTTGTACCCTTCAATTATTGATTGACTATCGCAATGGACATAAAGATTTGACACTAATTTTGGTCAATATGGAATACCTTTTAAAAAATTCTGAATCCATTCAGCTTCCTCTACAACTTTATCAAGAGCAATTAACTTTTATTTCATCATGGATTTAGTAATACAACTTTGTTTGAAGGATTTTCATGATATAGTTGCTCCACCAAGTATAGAGGCATATCCACTCATGGATTTCAAATTCTTAGTATCAGATATCCAATTAACATCATTATACCCATCTAATATCATTAGGTAAATAGTATAGTATAACTCATAATTCATGATGTGCCTCAAATATCTGAGTACCATTTTAATTTCATCTCAATGATCCATACTTGTATTTCTTATAAATCTACTCAATTTACCTATCGAGTAAGCAATATCAGGCCTTGTACAGTTCATAATGTACATTAGACTTTCAATTATTTAATAATATTCCAATTGATTTATTCTCCTAACTCTATTATTGGATAAATATAAACTTATATCAATTGGTGTTTTGACAATGCTATTATTACCTTTAGAAATCTTGTTGAGAATTTTCCCAATATAATGAGATTGAGATAATTCCAATCCATCATATGTCCTAGAAATTTGTATTTCTAGTATGACATCTGTAACACCTAAGTCTTTCATGTCAAACTTGTTAGTTAATATTTTTTTAGTAGATTTGATAATGTGATCATTATTGCCTAAAATTAGCATATCATTTATATAAAGACATATAATGAAATAACCTTTATCTGTGTTATTCACATAAACACATTTATCAACTTGATTGATTTTAAACTCATTTAACAAAGTAACCTTGTTAAACTTTTCATAACATTATTTAGGTGCTGGTTTCAAATTTTTCCATGTAAACCTTTTCATCAAGGTCACCATTTAAGAAAGTTATTTTTACATCTATTTAATGCATTTCAAGCTTATTAACAGTTACAATGGCTATTAATGTTTGTATGGAAGTTATTATTGATACATATAAATATGTGTCAAAATAGTTCCCACCTTCTTGTTGTCTAAAACCTTTAACAACAGGTCTAGTTTTATATTTATTAATAGAGCCATCATCTTTCATTTTTCTTTTAAAGATCCACTTATGGTCTAATGGTTTAATTTTGAGAGGAAGATCCACTAGTTTATATATATGATTATTCATAATGGATTCAATTTTATTATTGATGGTCTCATTCCAATCGAAAGATTTCGGATAAGACATTTCTTAAAAAGTATGTTTGAGGTTTATTTCCTAACAAGTATGTTAAAAAATTAAGACCAAATGTTTTGGTTGTTTTTTATCATTTTACTTCTTTTAAGCTCAACTTCATCATCTTTTAATTGATGATAATCACTTGAGCTAGCCTCAATCGCTTTCTTAAGTGAACAATTTTCTCGTACTTTCTTCCATGGAAACATATATTCAAATAATATAGCATTTCTTTATTTCATAATAGTATTAGAATGATTATCCTCAATACTTGACTTATATAAAAGTAATCAATATGCACTACTATTATATTATATTATATTATATTTTATATATATATATATATATATATATATAATAAACACACAATCTATAGTTTTAGATCATATCTTGGCCCTTTTAGGATCAGGTATTGCTACCCTTACAAGACACCACCACACTTTGAGGTATTTATAGAAAGATCCTCTACCTTTTTCACAATTTATATGGTGTTTTTTTTTTCACTTTTTATAGGGTGCTTTATTAAGTATGTAATTGACAATTAAAACTGCCACCCTCTATAAATTCTAAGGTGCTGCTAAATTTATTAACATGATATTTATCATTTCTTTTAATGTTTGGTACTTATATTTTGCAACATTATTTTATTATTGTGAATAAGGAGTAGTAGTTTGGTTGATAGTACCATTAGAAACAAAATTCATCAAAAGGTGTTTCATATTTTTCACCTTTATCACTTCTTATTACCTTTATCTTCTTGTTAAATTGATTTTCAACTTTATTTTTGTAATATTTAAACATTTCAAAAGCTTCATCTTTGTTCCTAAGCAAATAGGTATAATAATACCTTGTGCAATCCTTTATAAAACCAATATAATATTTTTTCACCTCTTATTTGCATAAAATTTAAATCATCAATATTTGAGTGAATTATGTCTAAAGGAGCATTACTTCTTTTAATTGTTTGATTTTTGTTTTTTAGAATTTTGATTCTATAAAAATTTCATACTTGTGATTTTTCTCAAAAATCATTATTGGTAATATTCAGGGTTTATAAACCTTTGCATGAAATTATAATTCACATAACCTAACTTGTCATGTTATACACCACAAGACTTAAGTAAATAAAAAAAAAAGAGACAATCTTATTATCATTATTATTATCATTATTATTATAATAGTCATTATATTTATTTTAAAGAGATCACCATAGAAATGCTCCTTTCACTCTAAAAAATCATCTTAAAACTATTTTTGATATTTTACAAAATATAAACTCGACCCATTCTATTTTTTTAGCCAAGCAAGTTGGATATATCAGGTTGAGCTAAAAATTTTATGGATATCAGAAATATCCATGGGTTGGGCATATTAATTTCATTATTTTTTAATGATCCTAAAAAAATATCAGGTTGCAAAAGAGAATTGATTCTAGAGGTAAGAAATAACAAAAATTGATAAGTAATTAAAAACATAAAGTTTGAAGGAAATAATTGAAAGGAAAGAGATTAAGAGAAGAGAGGTGACCATCAAAGGAAAAAAAATTAAAAGAAAGAAAAATATTATTTATAACAAAGACTAGGGTTACTGACATTGGATTATACGGGTTAGGTCGGGTTGAAAAGGTTTTAAAAATCTCAGCCCACACCCGATCTGTGATACTTATTTATTAAACATTTTTGACCCACTATCATCCGTAATATCAACATTATTCAAACTTTGATGGGTCATATCAGGTCATATAATGCAAATATTAAAGATGAGTTGATTTTTCTAAACGCCCCTATTGTTAAAGGTGAAAAGCTTTCTTGAGGTCATCTTTAGTATGACTTTTCCAACACTTAGTATCTTGAAGGTTGACGAGTACTTCATGTATAAGTTTTCTCCATCAACTTCTTTGCAAGAAAAACATTTTTTTCATGGTGTATACATGTATTGTTGCACCAATGTCAACCCATCACTGCTCAAAATTTTTAATCAACTTGACTTTGGAAACAATAAACATGTTTATTTCCAATACTTCATTAACAAGGTAATCAAACTCGTTGATATTGGCTTTAAAAATTCATTTATTTTCTTGGGTTACTTTGTTGAGCCTTATTTTGTTCACTATGATTAGTTTAACTATCACTATTTGACTTACAAAGTGTAACATATACAAAAATAGTGTCGTGTGAATAATGTTATCGCTAAATAAGTTTTTAAGAAAGATTGGAGGGGTCATAAATGATCCCGTTTAAAACTCAATCTCTTTAAATCTAACTTATTAAATCGTATCTATTCATCACACTAAATTTTCATATATGTGAACAATAACTTATACGTGAACAAAACCAACCAAATAGCTAGATGCAATTCCTGAAGATTTAGAAATTTGTCGACTATAAATCTTTTCATAACGGCAACTTCAACATTGAACTTTTTATCCAAGGTGCCTTTGCACTCTTAATTGAACTACACATATTGTATTGAGTATTATTTAATTTATTCAAGATGTAATTTTTATGGATGAAATCATCTTGATTTCATATGTCCAAAGCTACTATAATAACAAGATCGAAATCATTATTTGAGAACATTAGCACCTTTTTCCTACAAGAACTTAACCAAGTTCGAGGTGGACACATAAATCAATATTTTATGATATCATTATTTAAATTCTAATCCATTGAAATTCTCAGGTTTCTCACTATGCACCACAAAAGGTGATAGTGCAACCCTCACTGTCGAAGGAGTACCTGTCAAAGTAATATTGGTTGGAAAAATCAACTTATGGGTTTTAAAAATTATATAAATTATAAAAACAATAGTCAATAATATTTATAAATAAATATTTAAGATCCAAAATAAGCAAGTAATATAATAAATAAAACTTGTAATAAAGCAACTTGATAAATAAAAAAAAGTTAAATTATGAAAAATAAAAATTAAATATTTTTGTTTATTTTATTTCAAATTAAACATGCATTACGTAGAAACTATATGATTAAACAAGAAAGAAAAAAATAAAGCATGATTATACCAACATGTTTGCCACAACATGTATATACTAAACAAAGATATAAACATGGTCTATAAAAGCCTAGTTCAAATAAATTACATGCATTACAATTTTATAAGATAAACTATAATTTTAAAACAAAGATATAAAACAATCTTATAAAATTAAACAAAGAAAAAAAAGCATAAAGTTATAAACAAACCATAAGGTTATAGATTAAGAACATATTTGGTATTGTGGTAACGGTTGTTTTTCAAAATGTTTTTCACTTGGAAATACATTGAAATAATATTTTATTAAAAAATAATTTATTTTTGATATAAACACATCAAAATGATTTAAAAACACTAAAAAATAATAATTTGAAGCAAAGAAAAAAATATTTAAATATTTTTAAAAGCGTTTTTAAAACGCAAAAATAAACAAGGTCTAAAACATATAGTATTGTTATAAATCTATAAGTAAGAATATAAAAAATTAAAAAGGAAGTTAAATTATAAATTAAATCTTTAAAGTCCTCTTTAACAATAATCTTTACAATCTATATTATTTTTTTCACATGATAAACTAAACAAAGTCTGATATATTTACATAAAACAACAACAATAAAGCCTTAATAATGTATTCAAAATATGTTGTATTATATTAGACTAATGAGAAAAGATATTTAGTTTAT
>Ga0325411_1006971_pt1 | contig 12343 bp, 10 predicted proteins | sample PopdelMetagenome_13_FD_206181 | JGI IMG/M metagenome (GOLD analysis project Ga0325411, IMG submission 206181) | Populus deltoides microbial communities from Bellville, Georgia, United States - Xylem-PdIQD-R4 | ecosystem: Host-associated > Plants > Phyllosphere > Stem > Wood/Secondary xylem... | reverse complement strand
GAATACCTGATAAAATTTATAAGTATGGTGTTACGTAAATAAGATGATTAATATGATTATGTTGATAATTTATAAAGAGTTTATACTTTACTTATCTCTAATACTATTAGTGAATCCTCTAACCTTGGCATTTGTTTTTATCATTGTTTAATCTTTACATTAATCTTCCATCTCAAAGTTCTCATTAATTTCTTCCTCTCCTTTTTTATTATTATTAGTACTACTACTACTACTACTACTACTAATATTGCTATTATTATTATTATTATTATTATTATTATTATTATTATTATTATTATTATTCGTGTTATATTTTATGTACTTTAAGTATGCTCTGTGTTTGATCAAGGATCCTGACATTGTTGGTCTTGCCTTGTTCATTCGCATCAGAAATCTGTTTATATTATATAATATATCTCTTTGATCTTTTCATAAACTCAGTATATAGGCTGGAAACCTGTGACCCGATCTTTGAGATCATTCTCAGGTATAACAACGCCACGTACTGAGTATTATTATTATTACTATTACTATTAATATTATTATTACTGTTACTATTGTTGTTGTTATTATTGTTGTTGTTGTTGTTGTTGTTGTTGTTGTTGTTGTTTTATTAATTATAATTTATACAATTAACCTCTCTGTGGTTCGACCCCGGTTTTGCCGGGTTATTTATTACTGTGACACTCCTGCACTTGGGATAAGACATCAAATCTTTGATCGTGTCAAAATGGAATATGGACAAGAATGTACGAACAAGTTGATATGAAGTGTATGAATACTCATATAAGGTATTCATCTAATGAGCACGTCATGTTGTAAGAATCACATGCGGTCAGGATAACAAAAGTACTAATTGTGTAACTTGTTGTTCGACACTCTTGTATGAACTTGTGATGATACGAGATTAAAACAGGAGTGGGAATTTATGAATATGTCGATATGATGTAATGAAAAAAAAAATCCAATGACTTTGGCTTTGAAAAGGCTGGGTCGTTACAAATTTTTACAAGAATTTCAAGAGGCTTGTTTCCTTGGCGTCGCAATGAAATTGCCATGAGATGCCGGTGGTGTCTAGTCGTGCCAGACAAGAGTACCGGCTTAAGAGGAACGTAACTCTTGATTCGACCGTTGGATCGTGCTCAAATTTTTACCGGAGTTTTCGGAAGCTCTTTTGCTTGGCGTCGCACTTAAATTACTACTCGACACCCCCAACATCTGGTCGAGCCACACCAAAGACCAGACAAGAATACCGGCTCAAGAGGTTTGTAACTCTGGATCTGACCATTGGATCATGCTCAAATTTTCAGGAGTTTCAAGAGGCTTGTTTCCTTGGTGTCGCAATGATATCGCCACGAGACGCCGGTGGTGTCTCGTCAGGCCAGACTAGAGTACCGGTTCAAGAGTCCAAAACTCTTGATCCAACCGTTGGATCGTGCTTAAATTTTTACAGGATTTTCCGGAGGCTGTTTGCCTTGGCGTCGTACTAAAATTGCTACTCGACACACCAGACAAGAGTACCGGCTCAAGAGATTCGTAACTCTTGATCCAACCGTTGGATCGTCCTTAAATTTTTATTGGAGTTTAAGAGGCTTGTTTCCTTGGCGTCGCTATGAAGTCGCCATGAGACGCTAGTGGTGTCTTATCGGGCCATAACACGGACCTGACTAGAGTACCGTCTTGTGCTTAATTTTTTATAGGACTTTTCGGAGACTGTTTTCCTTTGCGTCGCCATGTACTCGCTACTCAACGCCGACCACGTGTGGTCAAGCTAGACCACCAACCAGACCAGAGTACCGGCTCAAGGGGTCCTTAACTCTTGATCCGACCGATGGATCGTGCTAAAATTTTTACCGGAGTTTCCAGAGGCTGTTTTCCTTAGCATCGTACTAAAATTGCTACTCGACACCCCAGCTCTGGTCAGCCCACTCCAAGGAGCAAACTAGAGTAACAGCTCAAGTGGTCCGGAACTATTGATCCAACCGTTGGATCGTGCTTAAATTTTTGCAGGAGTTTCAAGAGGCTTGTTAACTTGGTGTCGCTATGAAATCGCCATGAAACGCCGCTGATGTTTGGTCGGGCCAGACCACCAACCAGACTATAGTACCGGCTTGTGCTTAATTTTTTACAGGACTTTTCGGAGGCTATTTTCCTTAGCATCGCCATGTATTCGCTACTCAATGCCTACGTCGTCTCATCGGCCCAGACCACACCAGACCAAAGTACCGGCTCAAGAGGTCCATAACAATTTATTCGACCGTTGGATCGTGCTTAATTTTTTAAAAGAGTTTTCGGAGGCTATTTTCCTTGGCGTCACCATAAAATTGCTACTCGACACCCCCAGCGTCTTATCGGGCCACACTAAGGATTGGACAAGAGTAACAGCTCAAGAAGTCCGTAACACTTGATCCGACCATTGGATCATGTTTAAATTTTTACAAGTGTGAAAGAGGCTTGTTTCCTTGGTGTCGTAGTGAAGTTGCAATGAGACACCACTGGTATCTGGTCGGGCCAGACCACCTACCAGTCTAGAGTACCGGCTCGTGCTCAATTTTTTATAGGACTTTTCGAAGGCTGTTTTCCTTAGTGTCACCATGTATTCGCTACTCGACGCCAACGATGTCTGGTTGGGCCAAACCACCAACCAGACCGTTGGATCGTGCTTAATTTTTTAAAGGAGTTTTTGGAGGCTGTTTTCCTTGGCGTCACCATAAAATTGCTACTCAACACCCTCAGGGTCTTGTCGGGCCACACCAAGAACCACATAAGAGTATCGACTCAAGAGGTTCCTAACTCTTGATTCGATCGTTGGATCGTGCTTAAATTTTTACAGGAGTTTCAAGAGGTTTGTTTCTTTAGCGTTGCAATCAAATCGCTATGAGACACCAGTGGTGTTTTGTCGAGCCAGACTAGAGTACCAGCTCATGCTCAATTTTTTATAGGACTTTTTAGAGGTTGTTTTCCTTAGCCTCGCCATGTACTCGCTACTCGACACGAACGACGTCTGGTTGGGCAAGACCACTAACCGGACTAGAGTATTGGCTCAAGAGTTCCCCAACTCTTGATCCGACTGTTGTATCGTGCTCAAATTTTCACATGAGTTTCCAGAGGCTGTTTTCCTTTGCATGGACTAAAATTGCTACTCGAGACCCCCAGCGTCTGGTCAGGCCAGACCAAGGACTAGACAAGAGTACAGTCTCAAAAGTTCTACAACTCTTGATCCGACCGTTGGATCGTATTCAAATTTTTACAGGAGTTTCAAGAGGCTTGATTCCTTGGTGTCACAATGAAATCGCCATGAGACGACAGTGGTGTATGGTTGGGCCAGATTAGAATACGTTGAGAGGTCCACAATTCTTGATCCGACCGTTGGATCATGCTTGAATATTTACAGGAGTTTTTGGAGGCTGTTTTCCTTGGCGTCGCTCTAAAATTGCAACTCGACACCCCCAGCGTCTTGTCGAGCCACACAAAGGACCAGACAAGAGTACAGCCTCAAGAGGCCCGTAACTCTTGATCAGACCGTTGGATCATGCTCAAATTTTTACAAGAGTTTCAAGAGGCGTGTTTCATTGGCATCGCAGTGAAATCGCCATGAGATGCCGCAGGTGTTTGGTTGTGCCAGACCACCAACCAGACTATAGTACCGGCTCGTGCTTAATTTTTTAAAGGACTTTTCAGATGTTGTTTTCCTTAGCGTCACCATGTACTCTCTACTCGACCCTGATGATGTCTGGTCGGGTCAGACCACTGACCGGACTAGAGTACCGGTTAAGAGGACCTTAACTCTTGATCCAACCATTGGATCGTGCTAAAATTTTCACAGGAGTTTCTGGAGGCTGTTACTTGACGCACCTAGTGTCTGGTCAGGCCACACCAAGGACCAGACAAGAGTACAGGCTCAAGAGGTTTGAAACTCTTGATCCGACCGTTGTATCGTGCTATTTTCCTTAGAGTTGCAATGATATCGCCATGAGACACCGCTGGTGTCTAGTCGGGCCAGATCACCGACTAGACTAGAGTATCGGCTCATGCTTAATTTTTTACAGGACTTTTTGGATGTTATTTTCCTTAGCGTTGCCATGTACTCGCTACTCGCCGCTGATGAAGTCTGGTCGGGCCAAACTACCGACCAGACCAAAGTACCGGCTCAAGAGATCCTTAACTCTTGATTCGCCGTTGGATTGTGCTTATATTTTTACAGTAGTTCCTGGAGGCTGTTTTCCTTGGCATCACACTAAAATTGCTACTCGCCACCCCCAGCGTCTGGTGGGGCCAGACCATGGACCAGACAAGAGTACCGGCTCAAGAGCTGTGTAACTCTTGTCCGACCGTTGGATCGTGCTCAAATATTTATAGGAGTTTCAAGAGGCTTATTTCCGTGGTGTCGCAATGAAATCGCCATGAGACGCTGCTGGTGTCTAGTTGGGCCAGACCACCGACCAGACTAGAGTATCGGCTCCACAAGTCCATAACTCTTGATCTGACCATTGTATTGAGGTCAAATTTTTACAGGAGTTTGCGGAGTTTTTTTTCCCTGGCGTAGACAAGATCTCACTACTCAATGCCGACGTTGTCTCGTCTGGCCAAACCACCGACCATATTAGATTACTAGGTCAACAGGTCCATAACTTTTGATCCTGTCGTTGGATAGTGCTCAAATTTTTACAGGACTTTCTGAAGGCTCTTTTCCTTGGCGTCGCAATGAAATCGTTGCTCACCGCCCCCTACTTCTAATCGGGCCAAACCACCGTCCAGACCAGAGTACCAGCTCCACAGGTCCTGAACTCTTGATTCGATCATTGGATCGTGCTCTAATTTTTACAGGAGTTTTCGGAGGCTGTTTTCCTTGGAGTCGCACTAAAATTGCTACTCAACACCCCTAACGTCTGGTCGGGCCAAACAAATGACCAAACAAGAGTACCGGCTTAAGAGGTCCATAACTATTGACCCGACCATTGGATCATGCTCAAATGTTTACAGGAGTTTCAAGAGGCTTGTTTCCTTGGCGTTTCAATGAAATCTTTATGAGACACCGCTAGTGTCTGGTTGGGCTATACCACCGACCAAACTAGAGTACCGGCTCGTGCCTAATTTTTTACATGACTTTCTAAGGATGTTTTCCTTAGCGTCCCAATGTACTCGCTACTCGATGTTGATGACGCCTAGTTGGGCCAGACCACCGACCAGACTAGAGTATCGGCTCAAGAGGTCCTTAACTTTTTATTCGATCGTTGGATTGTGCTTAATTTTTTATAGGAGTTTCCGGAGGCTATTTTCCTTGGCTTTGCAATGAAAATGCTACTCGGCGACACAGGGTCTGGTCGGGCCAGATCACCGACCAGACAAGAGTACTGGCTCAACATGCCATAACTCTTGATCTGATCATTGAATCGTGCTCAAATTTTTACAGGAGTTTTCAGAGGCTATTTTTACAGTAGCCATGAAATTGCTACTCGATGCCGACAGCCTCTTGTTTGGCTAGAATACCGACCAGACTAGAGCACCGGTTCAACAGGTCCAAACTCTTGATCTGATTGTTGGATCGAGCTTGAATTTTTACAGTAGTTTGCGAAGGCTGTTTTCCTTGGTGTTGACAAGATATCACTACTCAATGTCGATGGCATCTCGTCTGGTCAATACATCCATAACTCTTGATCTAGCCGTTGGATCGTGCTCCAATTTTTACAGGAGTTTCCGGAGGCTGTTTTCCTTAGCGTTGCCCTTAAATTGCAACTCGACACCCCCAACGTTTGGTCGGGCGACACCAAGGACTAGACAAAAGTACTGGCTTAAGAGGTCCATAACTCTTAATCCGACCGTTGGATCGTGTTCAAAGTTTTACAAGAGTTTCAAGAGGCTCGTTTCCTTGGTGTAGCAATGAAATCACCATGAGACGCCGCTGGTCAGGCCAGTCCACCAACCAGACCAGAGTACCAGCTCAAAAGGTCCATAACTCTTGATCCGATTGTTGGATCCTGCTCAATTTTTTATAGAAGTTTGCAAAGGTTATTTTCCTTGATGTCGTAATGAAATTGCTACTCGATGCACCTAGGGTCTGGTCAGGCCAGACCACCGACCAGACAAGAGTACTAGCCCAAAATGTCCATAACTATTGATCCGACCGGTTGATCATGCTCAAATTTTTACAGGAGTTTCCGGAGGCTGTTTTCCTTGGCATCGCTACGAGATGCTGGAAGTGTCTTGTCGAGCTAAACAACCAACCGACTAGAGTACGAGCTGAAGAGGTTTATAACTCTTGATCCGACTGTTGGGTCGAGCTCAATATTTTACAAGAGTTTCCAAAGGCTACTTTCCTGGGCGTCGCCATGAAATCACTACTCGATGCCGATGGCATCTTGTCTGGCCAGACCACTAACTTGACTAGAGTACTGGCTTAACAGGTCCATAACTCTTGATCCGACCGTTGGATCGAACTCAAATTTTTACAGGAGTTTCCGGAGACTATTTTCCTAGGCGTCGCTATGAAATCTCGACTCGAAAACCCAAGCATCTGATCGAGACAGACCACAACACAAACGAGAGTACCGGCTCCACAGGTCCATAACATCTATGACGTCTCGTCCAGCCACACCACTGATCATACTACAGTACCATATCAAAAGGTCCATAACTCTTGGTCCAACCGTTGGATCAAGCTCGAATTTTTACATGAGATTGCAGAGGCTATTTCCCTTAGCATTGACAATATATCGCTACTCGATGCTGATGGCGTTTCATCCGGCCAAACCACCGACCAAACTAGAGTATCAGGTCAAAAGGTCCATAATTCTTGATCCGACCGTTGGATTGTGCTCAAATTTTTACAAGAGTTTCTGAAGACTCTTTTCCTGAGCGTCGCAATAAAGTCGCTACTTGACGCCCCCAATGTCTAGTCGGGCCAAACCACTGACCAGACTAGAGTACTGCCTCAACAGGTCATCAACACTTGATCTGATCGTTGGATCATGCTTAATTTTTTACAGGAGTTTCCAGTGGCTGTTTTCCTTGGCGTCGCAATACAATTGCTACTCGACACTCTCAACATTTGGCCGGGCCACACCAAGGACCAGACAAGAGTACCAGCTCAAAGGTCCATAATTCTTGATCTGATCATTGGATCGTGCTCAAATATTTATAGGAGTTTTAAGAGGCATGTTTCCTTGACATCGCAATGAAATCGCCATGAGACATTGCTGGTTTCTGGTCAGGCCCGACCACCAACCAGACTAGAGTACCGGCATAAGAAGTCCATAATTTTTTATCCGATCGTTGGATCGTGCTCAATTTTTTACAGGAGTTTTCGGAAGCTGTTTTCCTTGGCGTCGTAATGAAATTGCTACTCGAAACACCCAGGATCTGGTTGCGCCAGACCACCGACTAGACAAGAGTATCGACTTAAATGGTCCATAACTTTTTATTCGATCGTTCGCTCATGCTCAATTTTTTACAGGACCTTTCGGAGGTTGTTTTCCTTAGCGTCGTCATGTACTCGCTACTCGACGCAGACGATGTCTAGTGGGGCCAGACCACCGACCAGACCAGAGTAGTAGCACAAGAGGTCCATAACTTTTTATCCGATCGTTGGATTATGCTCAATTTTTTACAGTAGTTTTTGAAAGCTGTTTTCCTTGGCGTCGTAATGAATTTGCTGCTCAACGCACCCAGGGTCTGGTCAGACCAGACCACCGACTAGACAAGTGTACTAGCCTAAAATGTCCATAACTATTGATCCGACCGTTGGATTGTGCTCAAATTTTTACAGGAGTTTCCGGAGGTTGTTTTCCTTGGCATCGCCATAAAATCGCTACAAGACATTAAAAGTGTCTTGTTGAGCCAAACAACCAACTAGACCAGAGTACTGATTAGTATTTAAAAGTGCATTTTTATCAAGGTTTTATATCACAATTTTGCACTTGAAGTATCAATAACTCTTTAACTAAAGCATGTTTTATAATAACAAGTCTGATACTATAAGATACTATAAGATGTTTTGTTTGGACAAGAAGATAAGGATTGTCACAAAGTCTAGATATGACCACCCACTCAACAATTAGTCATCAAATCAATAGTTCCAAATTTTGGCCTATAAAAGGAGGCATTTGTCATGCATTTTGACATCTTGGTTTTCAGATCAAGATCATGTTCTTGCTCTCTTTCTTTGTATTTTTGTAATGCTTAAGTTTTGCTTTCATTAATCTCTTGTTTATGCTTTTCATCATAACTATGCTCTTTTCTAGTTTGTTTATGTTTCTTTTCTTAATCATGTTTAAGTTTATCATGTCAAGGTGAAAAGGATACACTAATGGTGTAAGAATAAGTATAATATAAACTCAACATGGACTCTAATGTTTGATACTAACATGTTTTGTATTTGTTATCTTTTTCACTTTTAAACTTTGCTTGTTATATGGTTAATCTAGATTTATGTTGTATAACCCTTGGTAGAACAAATACTTGGCACTTTCATAGCCCAACCGTATGGTATAACCGACACCTGTGCTATGAAAGCAACTTGATTTGTTGTTAATACAAGTTATAATCATGAATACCTGACAACATTTACAAGTATTAGCATTATTTGAATAAGATAACTAATGTAATCATGTTAACAATTTATAATCCGATTGGAACCTCCTTTGTGTGTGGTTTTCAGTTGAGTAATAAAATGAATTTATACTATATTTATTTGAAACACCATTAGTGCATCCTCTAACCTTAACAATTATTTTATCCTTGTTTAATCCTTTCATCAATATCACATCTCAAAGCTCTCTTCAACTCCTCTATTGTTATTATCTATTTCTTTATTTGTAGTTTATACATTAAACCTCCCTGTGGTTCGACCCCGGTCTTGCCAGGTTATTTATTAAATCGACACTCCTACACTTGGGAGAAGACATCAATCTTTTGGTCGTGTCAAGTGCCAGCTGAAGAGTTGCATAACTCAATATTTTACAGGAGCCAAAGGCTATTTTCCTTGGCATTGCCATAAAATCGCTTCTCGATACCGATGGCATGACCATCGACCAGACTAGAGTACCAGTTTAAAAGGTCCGTAACTCTTGATCCGATCATGGGATTGCGCTCCATTTTTTACAAGAGTTTCCGGACACTGTTTTCCTTGGTGTTGTAATGAAATCGCTACGAGACGCCGATGGTGTCTGGTCGGCCTAGACAATCGACCATACTAGAGTATCGGATTAAGAGGTCCATAACTCTTGATCCAACCGTGGGATCGAGCTCTAATTCTTACAGGAGTTTATGGAGATTATTTTCCTAGGCGTCGTTATGAAATCGCTACTCGAAAACCCCAACATCTGATCGGGACAGACCACCACCTAGACCAGAGTACTGGCTCCACAGGTCCATAATGCTTACGACTTCTCGTCCGGCCACACCACCGACCATACCAGAGTACCGTATCAAAAGGTCCATAATTCTTGGTCCGACCGTTGGATCAAGCTCGAATTTTTATTATGAGACTGCGGAGGATATTTCCCTAGCATCGACAAGATATCACTACTCGATGCCGATGGCATTTTGCCCGGCCAAACCACCAACTAGACTAGAGTATCGGGTCACAAGGTCCATAACTCTTGATCTGGTCGTTGGATCATGCTCAAATTTTTACATGAGTTTTCGAAGGCTCTTTTCCTTAGCGTCGCAATGAAATCGCTACATGACGCCCCTAATGTCTAGGTGGGCCAGACCACCAACTAGACTATAGTACTGACTCAAAAGTTCTTTAACTCTTGATCCGACCGTTGGATCGTGCTCAAATTTTTACATGAGTTTCTAGAGGCTTTTTCCTTGGCGTCCTACTAAAAATGCTACTCGACACCCCCAGCATCTTGTCGGGACACACCAAGGACCATACAAGAGTACCGGCTCAAGAGGTCCATAACTTTTGATCCGACGGTTGGATCGTGCTCAAATTTTTACAGGAGTTTCCAAAGGCTCTTTTTGTTGGCATCGCAATGAAATCGCTACTCGATGCCCCCAACATCTGGTTGGGCCAGACCACCAACCAGACTAGAATACTGGATCAAAAGGTCTTTAACTCTTGATCCGACCGTTGGATCGTGCTCAATTTTTTACAAGCCTTTCCGAAGGCTGTTTTCCTTGTTGTTGTAATAAAATTGCTACTCGACACCCCCAACATCTTGTCAGGCCACACCAAGGACCAGAAAAGACTACTGGCTCAAGAAGTTCATAACTTTTGATCCGACCATTGGATCGGGCTCCAATGTTTACAGGAGTTTCAAGAGGCTTGTTTCCTTGGCGTCACCATGAAATCACCATACGACGTAGGTGGTGTTTGGTTAGGCCAGACCACCGACCGGACGAGAGTACTGGCTCAAGACACCCATTACTTTGATCTGACCATTGGATCGGGCTCCAATGTTTACAGGAGTTTCAAGAGGCTTGTTTCCTTGGCGTCGCAATGAAATCGCCAAACGACGTAGGTGGTGTTTGGTCGAGCCAGACAACCGACCAGACAAGAGTATCAGCTCGTGCTCAACTTTTTACAGGACTTTCCAGAGGCTGTTTTCCTTGGTGTTGCCATAAAAGTGCTACTCAACGAACCCAGGGTCTTGTCGGGCCAGACTAATGACCGGACAAGAGTACTAGCTCAAAATGTCCTTAACTCTTGATCCGACCGTTGTATCGTGCTCAAATTTTTATAGGAGTTTCTGGAGGCTATTTTCCTTGGTGTCATAATGAAATCCCTATGAGATGTCAACGATGTCTCGTCGGGCCAGACAACCGACCAAACTAGAGTACCGGCTCAAGAGGTCCATAACTCTGGATCCGACCGTTGGATCAAGCTCAAATTTTTACAGGAGTTTGTGGGGGCTATTTTCCCTACGGTCGACAAGATATCATTGCTTGATGCCGACAACGTCTCATCCGACCAAACTACCATCCAGACTACCGTTCCTGGTAAAAAATATAGTGAAATCACCTTTCCTATTCTTTCTTCGGATACTGCTACTAAGAAGGATGCACACTTCTTAAAATATCCCATATACGTAGGCGGGAGCAGGGGAAGGGGTCAGATTTATCCCGACGGGAGCAAGAGTAACAATATGGTTTCTAATGCTATAATAGCGGGTATAATAAGCAAAATCATATAAAAAGAAAAAAGGTGTATGAAATAACTATAATAGATGCGCCAGAGGGGCATCAAGTGATTGATAATATCCCCCCAGGACAAGAACTTCTTGTTTCAGAAGGTGAATCCATCAAACTCGATCAACCATCAAAAAGAAATCCTAATATGGGCGGATTTGGTCAAGGAGATGCAGAAATAGTACTTTAAGACCCATTATGTAACGTCCCCCTATACCGGAATAAAAACAATAATCTCATGTTAATCGAAAAACAGAGTAATTAATTATTTATATATATATATATATAAATAAATAATTATATATATATATATATTCATGGTCTTCGCATTAAAATCTACCGAAATTTCGACGGAGTCCCCTCTATTCTAGAAGGTCCCAAGTTATCGACATGTAACTTGTTTATACTTCTAATAACTCGCATTTCATAACTCAATCCCGACCCAATCATCCTGGGTTTCAATTCCACAAATATTATCACACCTATCAACCACAATATTTATGATATACAATACATAACAAAATATTATTATGGATGGATAAAAATATAAATACATAGACATGAAATACGGTTATATGAAATACATAGTTCATTCAATCAAGTTTAAACATTAATTATACAAATTAAGTTATACAAACATATTCATGTTTACAAAATAGAAGGGTATACTCCCTAGAACCTAGATTACAAGATGGGAACATAAGCTAGAATCTACTCCTGTCGTGCATGCGATGATCCTGAAACAAAATACATATTATTGAAACATGAATATCACAATAAATATAACAACACGAATATCTAACAATTTTAAAAGGGTAACATGCATTTATATTTTGTTCATTTCTCCCTTCTGGTTTTCATTAGAAACTCTTCCTTGTTCAACTATTAATAATCGTTCCCTCTTCCACTATTAACCTCGATTCCAAACTTTATAAGATCAAACATGATTATTTTTGCTTAGCACATTACCGATACCAATTTCACTGGTATCATCGTCATCACCCCATAGGAGTCGATGCAAGGTGATCCTCTTACCTGGGATCCTAACATACACTAAATGTATGCTAGCCAATACATGGTGATCCCCTTACCCGGGATCCTAACATACACTAATGTATGTTGACACGACTAAAAGATTGATGTCTTTTCTCAAGTGCAGGAGTGTCGAAGTAATAAATAACCCGGCAAGACCGGGGTCGAACTACAG
>Ga0325411_1006970_pt1 | contig 12345 bp, 10 predicted proteins | sample PopdelMetagenome_13_FD_206181 | JGI IMG/M metagenome (GOLD analysis project Ga0325411, IMG submission 206181) | Populus deltoides microbial communities from Bellville, Georgia, United States - Xylem-PdIQD-R4 | ecosystem: Host-associated > Plants > Phyllosphere > Stem > Wood/Secondary xylem... | reverse complement strand
CAATTCTCCAATTAAACCCTTGATTAAATCTTTAAACTTCCAATCATGCTGCCCTTAACCTAAATTTTAATTCATTCTTTATTTTATTTTTATTTGTTTTTTCATCATTTTTTTAAATAAAAATAATTAAAATAAAAAAGTAAAAAATTGGGTTATGACAGTTACCCCCTCTTTATAATATTTACCATGCAAAGATATTTAGAAAATTTCATTTTCTTTTAGCTTTGTGTAGTAAATTTATAAAGAAAAGTAGATAAAGAAGATTTTTTTTTTTGCTTTTTTAGTCTTGAAAACTTCAAAAACAGTAGATTGACATAAGATTTTAACAGAGAGAACAAATCATTTGGAGGACGATCCATTTTTTTGTTGTTTTTTTTTGTTCGAAATGGATCAAATTGTTTTGGGCAACCTGCCTAATGATAAAAGAAACACGAAGAATTTCGCAAGTGGTCTAATTGTTCCAGGCGACCCGCCCAATAATTGAAAAATACGAGAAATTTTTTTTTTGTGATGGTATATTGTAATGGGTTACCGGCCCAGATGGTCACATTGTAATGGGTTACCTGCCCAGTGGATGGTATATTGTAATGGGTTACCGACCCAGTTGGTCACATTGTAATGGGTTACCTGCCCAGATGGTCACATTGTAATGGGTTACCGGCCCAGTTGGTCACATTGTAATGGGTTACCTGCTCAGTGGATGGTATATTGTAATGGGTTACCGACCCAAATGGTCACATTGTAATGGGTTACCTGCCTAGTATAGGATGGTATATTGTAATGGGCTACCGGCCCAGTTGGTCACATTGTAATGGGTTACCTGCCCAGATGGTCACATTGTAATGGGTTACCAGCCCAGGTGGTCACATTGTAATGGGTTACCTGCCCAGATGGTCACATTGTAATGGGTTACCAGCCCAGGTGGTCACATTGTAATGGGTTACCTGCCCACATGGTCACATTGTAATGGGTTACCGGCCCAGTTGGTCACATTGTAATGGGTTACCTGCCCAGTGGATCACATACGAGGATTTTTTTTTTTAAAGACATGATAGGGCTTGAAGGCGCTCTTGAATGGAGATAAGACGAGGGCTCGAAGGCGCGTTCGAATGAAGGTAGGATAGGAAATGCACTACCTTTGATGGTCGAGGGCTCGAAGGCGCGCTCGAAAAGAAACAAGACGAGGGCTCGAAGGCGCATTCGAATGGAGGTAGGATAGGAAATGCACTACCTTTGATGGTCGAGGGCTCGAAGGCGCGCTCGAAAAGAAACAAGACGAGGGCTCGAAGGCACGCTCGAATGGAGCTAAAACGAGGGCCCGAAGGCGCGCTCGAATGGAGAATGAAAGGTGGTGGGAAAATACAGATATTTTTCAAGTGGCCTAATTTTCATGGGCGGCCTGCCCAGGTTGAAAAATTCTCAAAAGTGAAAATTTTTCAAAAGCAATTCCAATGTTCGCCATTTCAAGTTGGCCTTCTGCTTGATGGATTCTGTTAGAATTTTCTCTAATAAAATTTGCAAAACTCATTGTTTAATGTCTCAAAGTTTAAATGATATGCATGCATCTTTACCTGATTTGAAATATAGGCCCCCCATTTCTTCTTAGTCTTCTCGTTGCTTGGTTGGTGAAATCTTGCTATCTCATTTGAGTCATCTTTGTCGTTTGGCTTTCTAGCCCACTCGAGTTGGCCCATGTAAATTTATTTCCAAATTTGTTTACATAACTCAGTTTTTTTGCGGTGCCTATCATGACCCACTTGCTTGATAGAGATTTTCTAATCTCGTCAAATAATTTGAGAGGATTATTCATTACCCCTCGTCTCACTGCTAAAAACATTCGATATTATTTGCTGAAAGGATTGAGCTGTCTTTTATAAACCAAAATGCCCCTTATCTTGTTGTGAGGGATGATAGATTTTCCTTAAACACAATGTTGTCCCCTTGTACTGGTCATTGCCCCCAAGTGTGCTATGTCACTGACTTAGATGAATAATGATTTTAAGAGGCCATTCTCTCATTTGGTGAAGGAATATGAGTCTAGAATAAATCTTGAAATCTTGATCTTGCATTTTAAAAACAAAAATCATTTCGATGTGAGTCTTAAAATAATTTGTTTTTTTGAAATCTTGCAACTCTTTATTTCATTATTTTTCTGTAGTTTGTTATCAAAACTCTTCTATAAAAAAATGATTTTATTAATAAAGAATTATACTTGCAGTCACAATAACAACAATTATTATAGCTGTCCTGTTTTCTTTGTTTCTTCTGTATCTGCATACTGTCTTACAACTTCAATACATCTGTCACTTGTTAATAAAAACTGTGGATTATTTCAATAATGCTGGCTGCTCATTTATCCAATCTAGTACTTTTCTAGATGATTTTAAACCATAATGGTCTGACCTCATGAGGATTTAGCATCTATGTATTCATTAAAGAGAAGATATAATAAAGTGATGAACGGTACCTGGCGGCTTTTAGGGTCTTGTCTTCTGCCTTCTTTTTCTTTTTGATATCGCTGGTACATAAACCCGGGCAAATCCAGTTTTATCTGCTCATAAAAATCATACTCAATCTTTTTCCTGGCCTCCAATATAGACCGAACTTTATTATGCTAGCTGCACCTTGATTATTAATTAGCTACTCTTTCAAAGAATCTTTAAGTGATGATATATATAGATAATTAACTAGCTAACAGCGATGTTCCTGACTTCTTTTCTTCTTCTATGTAAATTAAATTGATTTTATCTTGTTTTATGGGTTATAGTTGCACCTGGTGTCAAAAACCATCGAAAGCTCCGCAACTCTATTAGGAAAATAAAAAAGGCTTTGGACTTCCACAGCATGATTTAATCCATGAACTAAGACGGTATTTTATAAATACATAACTGTTTCCGATCGCCTGGAAGGGACAAAAGAAACATCTTATTCTTACTGGTGGAAATAGAAAAGGTCGATAAGCTAAAAGCTTTCGTTATTTAAATACATGACAGCTTCAACATCAAATTACATGGTGTCCTTCAATACCAAGAGTCCATATCCAAAAGGCCTTTGCTGGTAGCAGTCAAGATTGGAGCCATAGGTTGTTCCGAGCGAATCACAGTATGTCTTGTAGAACCCAATGCGATTCTCATTGGCATCATTTGGCCCTCCCTGACCACATTCAATGCCACCATTGATGATGTTTGTTATCACTCCATAGCCTGGAACCCTACCAGCCTCGACGTCTGCCTCGCTCGGTGTCCAACTTTCAGTGATGACTGCGTGACAAGAGGGCTTTGGGGATTGTGGTGTCATCCAAAACCAGAGTGCTGTCTTGAAGGAAATGACAGGATCAGTCTCAACAAGTTCTGGTTCTTGTAACAGTGGCAAGTTTAAGTCGTCTCCGCATAGCCCATAATTATAGTTCCTGCACCACATGTTAATAAACTAACTCAATGCAAATCAAGATCCAACAATGTTTTGCTGGATTTGGCCTTTTCTTTTGATTCAAAGTACTACACAAAATATCTTCCATATATAAAAAAAAATTACTTAACCAATAAACTAAATCAAACGACTCAGCTGGTCAAGGCCTTGCGGAATTACCATGAAAGTTGGATTGGTCCTCGGCCACAATATTGCTTGCCCGCAACACATGGATATTTGGAAGATGGTTCACAATAATCTTGACAATTTATTTCCCTAATATGGCAATATCCCCAATCGTATTTGTCACCTTGTGCAGCTGGCCACCATCCTTTATGTAGGAGCATGCATTGTCAAATCAGAGACAAGGAAATTTATCAACCAAGGATATCCTTATTTAATTAATTACAGAATGAGTTTGTACACCGAGTCTGCTCAACCTAGGCATCCTATGTCATTAATTGAAGTTATGAGCAAGAAATTAAATAAAAAATTAAACCCTACCGTTAGTTTCATGAGATGTCTGGCCCAGGAAAGCAGCAATCTCCCTTTTACGCATCAGATCATCACCAGTGTTACCAAAATCAGGGAATTCCTTAGCAGCGGAGATAAAAGCATTATAGGTGTAGAACCCAGCAGCAGGACATTGAGGATCATTTCTATACTTGAGAAAAGCATCAAACGTTGATTCTGGGATGATGTCACTTAAGTAACCATCACCTCCACCTCCACCACCGCCTCCACCACCCCCACACCCATCTCCTCCATCACACTGGCTCTGACAACCATCACAGCAATAATCAACCGTTGTCCCACACCAACCGTAAGAACTACAACATAGGCCTCCTGGACACAGGGCACCCCCGGCTTGGCGACCGCATTGCTCAGCTGAGCCTCTAACCGAAAGGGACAAGAATAAGGAGAGAAATGTGAATGCCCAAACACTCATTTCTTGTTAATATGCTTGATCAGTTCGTTGATGATTGAGAAGGTGAAAGCATGCGGGTATATATAGCCAATAATAGAGGTATACGATGGCATTTCCGTCCTTATAATTTGTAATAAAGCTTCATGTTTTCCATGGAGAAGGTAACAAAAGTGCCATCTTTGTCCCCAGTATTTCCTTGTTGATCAAGAAGGTACTACAACTTCTTCGTAGGAAAAAAAACAAAGAAAAACAAATCAGATTGATTAAGTGCAGCTTTTCTTTTAATTTTTCTTGAAAAAAAATCGAGAGTTCAAAGTTCTTTGAATCATTGGGTTACCAGGAATGAAAAGTTAAGAATGAGATTGCATGAATCGAAATGAAAATTAGGGAATCGTAATGAGATTTTAATTATCATGCTGTTCCAACTATAAAGTAAGAATAAAACTTTTGATTCTTATTCTCTATTTTATTAAAAGTTAGCCCTTGAGAACCAGACCATGTTCTTTGAGAGTTTCCATAAGTAAGCCACGGAATTCCTTTCCATTGATAATGCTTGCTCAATCTGGTTAAGAATAAAATTAATTCTAGTATATCAAATTAATTAAGAATTAATTTACAGATAAATAATACTGTTAATACAGGAGCAAGAAGGATGAAGTCGGGTCCGTATCCATTTCGTCAATCTATCGTGAAATAAGCATTTGTTAATTCAAATAAAACAAATCACAACAACGTAGCAATTTTTTTTAATCACTTGATGCTAAATCATGAACCATGTGCTTTACTCCCAAAAAAAAAAAAAGGACAAAAACATTTTCCATGAATTAATTTAGATAAAGGGGGAAAAATTGTTTTTCTTGGACCACGTGACTTGGCATCAAAGACCCATCATGTCTTTGTTCACGGACTTAGAATATGTTTGGGAACGCGGCTGCGGCTGCGTTTCTAAAAATTTTAATTTTTTTTATTAAAATTGAATATGGTTTGTATATTTTAAATCGTTTTGATGTGCTGATATCAAAAATAATTTTTAAAAAATAAAAAAACATCATTGGCATGTATTTTGGCACGAAAAGTTATTTGAAAAGCATCCGCTACCACACTACCAAACACGCTCTTAATACACAGAATACGTTGCAACAACGACAAATTAAGGAAATCAATAATTTCAGGCCTTTTTTTTTTAAAAAATAAATAAATTAGAAAGAACATAATTTCCATCATTACAAACATTAGAATCTGTGACTTTTTTTTTTAATTAATATATTGTGCTCGGATACATCTTAACTAATTCCATAAATTCTGAAGTTAACGACCATGTAAACTTTCAATGACTTTAAGATTTATGAGAATCGAACTGGTGATGGCCATAACGTTGGTTTTGGCAACCGATATTGCAATAATCTGGAACTTTGCCACATCAACCATGTTTATGCTAGAAAATAATATAAAATTATTATTGAGATTTTATTTAAAATCTTAAGATTTTAGTTGGATAATTTTTTGATATAATATTAAAATGTTATTGATTAAATGATCACGAGTTCAAATCACATCATTTTTATTTTAATTAATAAAGATGGGAATTTGGTGGTCGCTGAGATTGTAAGGAGGACAGGTATATACTTATAGGGGAATACTGTTCATTGATCGATGAAGAAAGATCGACGATTTTCGTGACAGACAATTATCATATTCGGGATTATTGACAAGTGCATGGAAACGTGTAAGCCTTCATGACAAAAGGGCCGACACGTCTAGAACAATGGATCGATCTATGTGTTTTCGGGAGAGATCTTGTGACCACACAGTGAAGAAAACAGCCCAACCTCTGGTCACAGCACTTTGAAGCCTCAACAAGAACTGAAGAACATATTCTCGCCTAGTAAAGACGAGGAAGCAACGAAATAGATGTGTGAATATCTCATGCTAGGTTTGGGCACCATACTAAAAAAACAGCTATTTTTGTGACCGAATTTTCAGTTATAAACAAGCAAAAATCCTTCACAAACGCGCTTCGTGATGGATTTGTGACCGAAAATATTCGGTAAAAAGCACACTAACAACAAAACGTAATTCGGTTACATTAAAAAAAAAAGTGACCGATTTTGCGATCGCAAATTTAAAATTTTGAATTTTTCTATGAGAATTTGTATTCCAATTTATAGCCACAAATCGGTTAAAAAATAAATAAATAAAATTTGAATTAGCCAGAATGATTAATATTAGCTACATCATAGGCCACACCAATCATTGAGTCCTAAGAATTTGTTGATCACTGAGATTATTAAGAGACCGCGCGCGTATATATCTATCGCAACATGAATCATCATGGGCCCGGGAATACAAACTTTGAACCCATGATGTGGCTCTCGAGCCCATGCCATGAGTTCCGAGCCCAGGAGGCGGGCATTTGCCTAGGGAGTTATCACAAGTTCTTACCTTGGGAATGGGCTTTGTCACGCTTCCCCAGATGGACTACGGGCCTGCCTCTCAAAACTTGTTGTCCTAGGCTTGTTGATCAATTATATATGTTGCAATGTTTTTACAGAAATCTGAGGTCCCATCCTTTGAACCTCCATTTTAATACTTGATCACTGTCAGTATACGCTATTACTGCTTTAATATTTTATTTTTTTATTTTTAATTAGAAGTGGTATATTAAAAATAATAACTGATACAGCATATTTGACAATAATAATCACGCTTCTTCAAGATTGAATCTGAATTTCCATATTGAAATAATATTAAGGATTTTTATTTTTCCCTCTCTTCTTTTTTGATTATCTCGGGATAATAGAGATAATAATTTAATCATAATTTAATTAATACTCAACTAGACTAACTCTAACAAACAAGTTTTTTTTTATATATATATAATTACTTTAGCTGATTGGTAATGAATATATTATGGATATCTTGTAGAATATTTATATATTTTTTAAATCCAATACACACACACACAATACACTTACATAATATTTATAGTTTTATTATTTAATATAATTAGATACATTTCAAATATATATTTCACAATTTTATTTTTTTGTTGAATGATAAATAAATTTTTTATAAATATAAATATCTGAAATCTAATTAACAAGATATAAATATTTAATATTTTTATTTAATAAATACTCTGCCATGTGCTCTGTTGATAATTAATTCCATCGAGCACGTTTTATTCATTGACATGGACTTATTTAAAAGGAGCTGGACCATCTCCCATGATAGCTAAAAGCTATTATTATTATTATTTCGAGACATGATAGCTTCAACATCAAATTGCATGGTGTCCTTCAATCCCAAGAGTCCAATTCCAAGGTTCTTGCTGGTAGCAGTCAAGATTGGAGCCATAGGTTGTTCCGAGTGAATCACAGTATGTCTTGTAGAACCCAATGCGATCCTCATTTGCATCATTTGGCCCTCCCTTGCCACATTCAATGCCACCATTGATGATGTTTGTTATCACACCATAGCCTGGAACCCTACCAGCCTCCGAGTCTGCCTCGCTCGGTGTCCAACTTTCAGTGATGACTGCGTGACAAGAGGGCTTTGGGGATTGTGGTGTCATCCAAAACCAGAGTGCTGTCTTGAAGGAAATGACAGGATCAGTCTCAACAAGTTCTGGTTCTTGTAACAGTTGCAAATTCAAGTCGTCTCCGCATAGCCCATAATTATAGTTCCTGCACCACATGTTAATAAACTAACTCAATGCAAATCAAGATCTAATAAAATGTTTTGCAGGATTTGGCCTCTTCTTTTGATTCAAAGTACTTCACAATATATTTTCCATAAACTGAATTAAATGACTCTGCTAGTCAAGGCCTTGCGGAAATACCATGTAAGTTGGATTGGTCCTCGGCCACAGTATTGCTTGCCCGCAACACGTTGATATTTGGAAGATGAGGCACAAGAATCTTCACAAACGTTTTGCCTACGATAGCAATATCCCCAAGCGTATGGGCCGCCAGGTGCAGTTGACCACCCTCCTTTATGTAGGAGCATGCATTGTCAAATTAGAGACAAGGAAATTAATCAACCTAGGATAGCCTTATTTAATAAATGACAGAATGAGTTTGTACAAACCTAGGCATCCTAAAATGACATTAATTGAAGTTACGAGCAGGAAATTATAAAAAAAAATAAAACTCTACCGGTAGTTTCATGAGATGTCTGGCCCAGGAAAGCAGCAATCTCCCTTTTACGCATCAGATCATCACCAGTGTAACCAAAATCAGGGAATTCCTTAGCAGCGGAGATAAAAGCATCATAGGTGTAGAACCCAGCAGCAGGACATCGAGTATCATTTCTATACTTGAGCAAAGCATCAAACGTTGATTCTGGGATGATGTCACATAAGTAACCACCACCTCCACCACCCCCACCCCCACACCCATCTCCTCCATCACACTGGCTCTGACAACCATCACAGCAATAATCAAACATCATGTTTTCCCTGGAGACGGTAACAAAACAAAGTGCCATCTTTGTCCCCAATCTCCATCATTTCCCTCCTTTCTTTATTTCCCTCATTAAAAATAGAACAAAAAAATTATATTAATACTATTTAAAAAAGCTATTTTATTAATTTAGTTATTTAAGATAGCATCTCCCATGGACCAACCACTACAACAGTAATCATTAGTGCTGGCACACCAACCAAATTGGCTACAACATAGACCTCCCGGACACAGGGCCGGCACCCCCGGCCTGGCTTCCACACTGCTCAGCTGAGCCTCCTAGTAAAAGGGACAGCAATAGAGAGAAATCCGTGAAGGCCCAAATCTTCATTTTGAAGTGTTTTGTTTGGGATTTTATTGATTTTGAGATCGTATCAGCATTAGTATCTATAGGGGAAACATGACTACTTAATACATTTGTCACTTGTTAATAAAAACTATGGACTATTTCAATAATGATGGGTGCTCATTTATTTAATCTAGTACTTTTCTAAATAATTTTAAACCATAATGGTCTGACCTCATGAGGATTTATCTTAGATTATCGCGTTCGCGTTTTTTTTAAACTTTTCTAGATTTAACATCTATGTATTAATTAAACAGAAGATATATAATAAAGTGATGAACAGTGCGTGGCGGCTTCTAAGGTCTTGTCTTCTGCCTTTTTTTTCTTAACTTTTTTTTCGCGATAACATAGAATAATCTCTAGCTTCATGTGCGTGACATTTGCTGTAAATATCAGCTGATGTTGACCAGGGATAGTGTCGTATTGACAGGGGTTAGTTTGTTGGAAATCCATTAGAGAGAAGAAGGGATATCACAAGGGTTCATGTAGGAAGATGCTCTTTAATAACGTTTAAGTCATTTGTGAGTTATTTACATTCAGACAAGAAAGTAGGTACTTTAGATAAGTTCTTCTCAAAACGTGGAAATTGGAGATGATTTATTGTTTGTTGTGGGCCGAGGGTTGATCAATTTCTTTAGATACTTTTTTTTTTCCCTCTTAAGACTTTTTTTTCTCTTATTAATTTTTCTTCATGCAGCAAAGAAAAAATTAATTAATATGACTTTTTTTATATTATATAAAAGTTGGGTAATGATTTTTTTTCATTTCAGGTTGGGTTGAATTTTCTTATTAAATCATGTTTTTTTTTATTTCAAAAATGCTTTGAAAAAAAATTAAATTTTTTTTATTGTTTTCTTTACTTTAAATTCATATTTTTGATGTTTTATATATTTTAATTTTTTAAAAAAAATATATTAAGATTGGGTCTGATTGTGCTAGACCGAAGGAGAATATAATAAGTTGAGTCTTGTCCCAAAATGACCCAAAATAGCTTAGGGTTGAGCCGCGGCTGGACCCATTAGCCTTGGGTCCTTCTACGACCAGACCCGTCAACCTTGGCTCTTGTTGCGAGTAGGACCCATCAGCATTGGGTTCTGCCCCTAACAGGACCCAATGTTTTTAATTTTTTTTTCATACAGTAAAAAAAAAAAATTGATGGGAGTTTTTTTTTATATTGTTTAAAAGTTGTGTAATCATATTTTTTTTCGTTTGAGGTTGTGTTGAATTTTCTTATTAAGGCATGTTTATTTTTGTGTTTCAAGAATTCTTTGAAAAAAAATTAAAATTTTTTAATTTTTCTCTCTAATATTATCATATTAAAATTGATGGAGCTCTCAATAAATTTTTGATTCACATCATATACTCTATATATTTGTATTATATAAGAGAATTTTTTAACAATAAAATCCATTACAAAATAATTCATAAATATTATAATATAATATTATTTTAGGTAATATAAGATATTTTAATTTTGTATCACTGGTGTATGAGATTCAAAGTTTTATTAACGATTATTGTCTTTAGATCTTTTGTTCAATAGTTTTGAATTACATGTATTATTAAATACATAAATAAATTATGTGTTGGATCTTGCCCTCAGCATGACTCATTAGAGTTGGGTCCAAGTTAGGACAGGACCCAAATTAGCTTTTGGGGACCCAAAAGCACTAGGTCCGACCCCAAGGCATCCTGCGTTAGCAACCAACTTCTTTAGGTCTTGTAGCCCCGTTTGACTTAAGATAATTGATCTTTTATTAGGACCTAATCTCTTGGGTCTTACGTCAGGACTCAATGCTCTTGAGTCTTGAATTCCCTTGGGTTATGGCAGGACCAAGTCTAATGGGTTCTGCTTCACGACTCAAGACTGATAGGTTCTGCATCAGGACCCAATTCTCTTGGGCCGTGTTAGGTCCAATGCTCTTTGGTCTGCGTCAGGACCCAAGACTAATGGGGCCCGCTTCAGGACTCAATTACATTGGATCTTGCAACAAGTGTTATTTCTCTTGGGTCCGGCATCAGAACCAAGGCTAATGAGTCCTGCATTAGGACTCAAGGTTCTTGGTTTTAAGTTTTTAAATATAATTAGTTGTATCATAAATATTATTATTGTTGTTGTTGTTGTTATTAAAAGTATTAATATGAAAAATAGTATTATTTATGTTATAAATATTATTATTTTTATTACAATTGAAAGTGTTAGCATTAAAAATAATATTATTTATGTTATAAATATTATTTTTTTTCTTATAATTAATATTATTAATAAAATAATTATTAAGTTTGAAAAAAATTATTATCAATATTGAAAAACAACCATAGATTTGATTTGAAGTGTAAAATTAAAAATTATTATTGTTATTGTTATTGTTATTGTTATTATTATCATTATCATTAATAAATTTTAAAAAACTATTATTATTATAAAAAACAATTATTTTTTTTGAAAGATTAAAAAAATAAAAATTTTGACAAACAAGTTAAATATTATTGTTGGGTTTGATGTTGTAGCCAGACCCAACAATTTTTGGTCTTAAAATTTAAAATTTTGAAATTTTTTATGGGAATTTATAATCCAATTTATAGTCGCAAATCGGTTAAAAAATAAATAAATAAAATTTTAATTGGTCCAGAATGATTAATGTTACCTACAACATAGGCTCCCGCCAACCATATTGGCTGCACAATTAACCCCTATTAAGATTTCCGCAATGTGTGTTACATGTGATTTTAAAAGTATTTATTAAAAATATATTAAAATAATTATTTTATAATTTTAAATATTAGTATATTAAAATTATAAAAAATAATAAAAAAATATCAGTTTAATATTTTTTCAAAAAATATATATTTTTAAAAAACATCAAAAAACAAAAATGATCCCAAACACTACCTAAAAATGACAACAATAATTTTAGAGAGAAAACTTCCAAGACCCAAAGATTCATTTAGTCTGAAGAATTAATTTGTTGATCACTGAGATTATCGTATATATTTATTGGGAATTATTCTATTCTGATTAAAAAATTAATTGATTTTTATTTAATCCATCTTAATGAGAAACTTAGTTATTGAGAGAGAGAGAGAGAGAGAGAGAGAGAGAGAGAGAGAGAGAGAGAGAGAGAGAGAGAGAGAGAGAGAGAGAGAGAGAGAGAGAGAGAGAGAGAGAGAGAGAGAGAGAGAGAGAGAGAGATAGAGAG
>Ga0325411_1006966_pt1 | contig 12349 bp, 7 predicted proteins | sample PopdelMetagenome_13_FD_206181 | JGI IMG/M metagenome (GOLD analysis project Ga0325411, IMG submission 206181) | Populus deltoides microbial communities from Bellville, Georgia, United States - Xylem-PdIQD-R4 | ecosystem: Host-associated > Plants > Phyllosphere > Stem > Wood/Secondary xylem... | reverse complement strand
CCAACTATGAGTTAAGTGTTTACTTGGTAATGGTCATATTATGCCCCAATCATTCCTTATAAACTCCTATACTGCCTTCAGGAAAGGTGGTCACTAAGCAAATCATAGACCATTTTAAGACCAGGTAGTGAGCCTACCCCTCATGTAGCGGCTTAAAACCTACCCATAGGATATTGACTCCTTATTAATTCATTTTACATCAAGGAAGACTTTATCAATAATTCTAAACTTCGCAAGATTTTATGAGTTAAGACCATGACTTTTTCATAGGCAAGAATCTGAGATGATGTAACTAGCTGGGAGGGAATTGCCCAGAGACAAAGGCTAGGAAATTACTGCATATAAAAACCAATTTGTTTTTTTCAATGAAAGGGATTTAAACCCACCTATTTTATAATCTCCAAAGTGTATGAGATTTAACTGAGATGAGGACTTGGAAAAGATCTTTTTAGATTAATCAGACTATCAATTTTTGCCTGTACTGAACAAAGAAGTAATGAATTAGCCCTTTGAACAAGTTAATTCATATTTAATGTACATGTACATACACTTGCATTCATACATTCATTCATGTTTAAATGTCATGCATGCATACGCAGGTTGAAATATAGGTCCCTAAAAAGTCCCAATCTGCAAAGTTTACAACAACTGATTGTGACAAAGATGTGTGAAGGATAAAAAACAACATGATCGTTGTGATGCCCATTTCCAAGAGGAGTTGGACTCCCTAAAAGCTAACATGGCTCGCATCACAAGCTTGCTTGAATAGACACTCAGACACCTCTCTAGTGAAGAACCGTTTAATCGTCCTGTTATTTTTGCAACAATTCAACCTGAAGAAAGGATGGGAGGACAAACTTAGGACCCCTAGTGTAACATAACTTTTATACAGTTCATAATACCTACATTGACCCCAACATCCATTGACATATTTGCCAGTAAGCCTTAGAAAATGAAGTATTTTAAGGACATTAACTATAATAATATAGCAGCATTAGAAGCAAGAGTGAAGGCTATCGAGGGAGCAGACTTGTATAACCTCTCACAAGTTATAAAAATATATGTAGTCTTGAATGTGAGTGCACCAAAAGTAAATAGGAACTCAATGCCCTGCCACTCACCTCAAGTCCCATTGCAACAAGATGACAAAAGTTGTGCATGATGAAAAATTATTAATGCACTTTTTTCAAGATAGCCTGAATAGAGTAACACTAAGTTGGTATATGAGGCTATATAATTTAGTGTTTAAAGTTGAAAGAAGTACATACCTTTAGGATAGTACATCAGCCACTATGTCTTCCTTACGTTGCTTGAACTTAATCACATATTAACGTTTCAATGAACTCTACCCATTTGGCTTGCTGATAGTTTAGCTTCCTTTGCCCTTAAGATGTTTTAATGACTCATGATTGGTATGGATTGTTGTAACCCAATTTTGGCTCATTGGCTTTTAATTTAATTTTTACAGGGTTTAAAATGTAAAATTAAAAGATCAGAGATTTATTTCAATGAAAAGTGTGATTTGTGAACTTGCATGAAAATTAAGGACTACAATGTGCTTTTGTCATTCTATCTTTATCTTCAACATAGTCCCTATCTTCAAGATAATCCTTCTCTTTAAGATAATGATAGTTATCCACTTTTAAATTTGATTCTTAATCAAATTCAAACTTCAAAAAAGAGAATGAGTTTGATTGAAACTTGGTTTCTCACACGTGAAGGGACTCTAGCACTATAAATACAGATCTCAGGGTATGAAAAAGGAAGGAGAGGATGATTATAGAGGAACCCTAAAAGAAGAGACCCCAAGAGGAGGCCATTACCAGAAACCCTAAAGGATAGAAACATAAAAAAAAGGGGGCTATGAACCCTATATTAGCCGTCGTCCCCCTCAACCTTTTCTTTAGCCCAGTCTCCCTCGACTTCACCTCCAGCAGCCGCACGCCTATGTAAGTTTCCTTCCTTGCTTGCTAAATAATTAACTGGTTACTGTTGCATGCATGCGTGAACCTTTCATGCATGGCTAGGCTAGATCCAACCTAAAAAGAAAAAAAAGAGTGGGTCGGCCTTGGGCTTTAGGCCTAGCCGACCCAAATTGTGTTTGCTAAAGGTGTGCTTGGCAAAAGACACCCTTATGCCTTGGTCATAATTTTTTATGCCCATTCTAATTTGATATTTGACCAAACGAACCCCTTTTCGATAACAGAAAATTCCAAAAATATTTGGGGGCTTCGTTAATTTATTTGTCGGCACCTCGCACTTTATTTTATTTTTTCTTCGTGTTTGTATTTTTTGTAGATGTGCTCAATCTGTAAACTATTACTGTTAAATGCAAATATATCGTGCAATTGTTTTTTTCTACTTCCATCTAAAAAGGGCAAATAATAATGAAGGATAAACAAGAAAAAATGACATAGAAAATTTCTTCTTCAAATTCATTTTTTGTGAAAATATTCACTGATGCCAGAGTCAGGAGTATTGTATTTTTAGATTTGTGCGATATTTACCAGCGCCAGAGTTGGAAATATTCGTAGGAATTGTTCACTGACGCCAGAGTCAGGAACATGAAAGGAAGAATAAAAAAGGGAAAAATGAGAACAAATTCTTAGCAATTTTAGACAAAACCAGCAATGCAGCCTGCCTTAGGAGGACGCTTAAGGGGTGATAACATCTTCTTTTTTGTGCAACCAGTCCCGTACCATAGAATCTCTGTTGACCAGTTAGGGTTCCTAGTGACCATAATACTAGGTGACGACTCCTTAAACAAGATATTTTCCCCTAAAAGAACAAGATGCCAGATATCTGTTCTTTTTCTATATCGAGATATTTTTTAATTGGTCGTCGCGATGTCTGGGTGTGACATGGATCATGAACTCCTTAGGCCACAAGTACTTTTACCAACTTTTCAAAGTTCTTACCAATTAAAGTGTAAAACTCTTTATCATAAGTAGGATAATTCAATATTGCACCATTGAGCTTTTTGCTAAAATAAGCTATGAGTTTTTTTTCCTGTATTAAAACAATTCTGATACCTATCCTTGAGAAAATACATTCGATCTCAAAAGTTTTTGTAAAACTAGGCTATGATAATAATGAAGCTGAATTTTTTTTCCTTTAGTAAACTCGTCACATTTTTTTATTAATATATAAACATTCTTTTTGCAAAACAACTAAAACATTCCTTCAATATTTAAAATGCTCCTCTAAATTCTTGCTATAAATCAAAATATCATCAAAATAAACTACAACAAACTTACCTATAAAATTTCACAAAACATGGTTTATTAATCTTATGAAAGTATTATTGCATTAGTATGTCTAAAAGACATAACTAAGCACTCATACAAATCATATTTAGTTTTGAAGGTAATTTTCCATTCATTTTCCTCTTCCTTTATTATTTAATGATATATACTTTTCAAATCAATTTTAGAAAACACACAAGACCTATGCAACTCATCTAACATATCATCAAGTCTATGAAGTGGGTGTCTACACTTTACCATAAAATTATTGATGGCACAACAATAAACACACATCCTTCAAATCCATGCTTTTTCAGTATTAACAATACTTGAACTACATATGAACCCATGTTTTCTCTTATGTACCCTTTTCTCATCAATTCTTCCACTTACCTTTGAAATTTATTTATCTCTTTGTCATTCATTTTTAAAATTACATTGATCATGTCCCTTATATAAATTGATATATTATTGGCAATGCACCAGTAAATATGACTTAAGAATATCTCGATATATACTTTCATAACCTAATTTTTTATCCTCTCGAAAAAAAATATTATTTCCATACAAAAATATATATTTCAAAAAATAAATTAAAAAAGAAAAAAATAACTATACAAATGCAATTAGAGATGAAATCAAGAAGAAAAATTATGATAGGGGTTGAAGTTAACTAAAAATGGAAAATTGCAAAGCCAAAGACTAAAGTGGAAAAGGAGGCAACATGCAAGGACAAGAAAAATAAAATCAGTAATGGAATTATGAGGAAAATAGGTGCAATTGGCCAAAAATACAAAAATATAAATCCAATGACTAAATTGGAAGATGCAATATACAAAGGTTGTTAAATTGTGCACTTACGAACAAAATTGAAAGCAATTATGAGAAACAAATTACAATTGATCAAGAAAATACAAAAATAAAAATCTAAGGACCAAAATAAAAAAGAAGGCAAACTCGGAGGATCAACTTAAAAACCCTAAACTTCCCCCTTTTTAGGCAAAACGACACTGTTTTGGTGTGAAAAATAGCATTTTATTTTTTCTTCCCTAGGCACCTGCAGTAATTTCCTTTTGTTTTCTTGTTCTTGGTTTGACCTTAGCCATTTCATTCTCTCTCCCACACTCATAAAAAAAAAAAAAAAAACCCAAATACACTCAATCCCTTCTTTGATATCTCGTCTCCCATTACCCCCCACAAATAAAGAGACATTTGAAACCACTACAAAATAAGGCTAAAGTAGACTACTCAATCATTATTTCTTGAAAAGACAACTTACATGAAGGGTTGAGAATCATCCTAAAGGACCAAGGGTCCTGATCAAGCCATCTAGGAGGGATTCTAGAAGCTTTATCCCCTTATAAATAAAGGTATAAGTATAAAAATAGGAGGAGGGCACATAAAGAAAGAAACTCGAAGAGAGAGAGAAAAAAGAAAGAAAGAATTTTTTTTTTTTTATCTTGAGAAAATGAGTGTTATTTGAGATAGGAGACAAGAGATGAAAAGGAGGAAGAAGAAAAGGTGTAAGAAAAATTCAAGGAAGAAGAAAAAAAAAAGAAAACTGAAGTTAGAAAGAGAGAAACCCAAAGAGCAAGAGAGAAGAAAAAAAAGTTTTTTAGTTGAAAATGGAGGAGTTTAGACCATTAGATGGGAGAGAAGAAAAAGAAAAAGAGACAAAACCCCCCCTCTATTGCCAGCCCCACCACGATCTCCACCATCGATAACAACCGCAACCGATCCTCCTCATTTAGAACTAGCTTTAAAGTTAGCTTGATGCTTTTTCCTTCTCCTTTATTTTTCATCCAATATGCATGTATGAAAACACTATTCAAAATGCAAAATAACATATATGTTACTATTCATGCATGATCATTATTCACTTATGTATTTGTATTTTATCTTTATTTGCTTCGTGTTAATGTTATTTAAGTGTGTTTAAAAAATATTTTCAAGAAAGGAAAAAAAATAACATCGACACATTTTTGTCAAATTAGTGTCATGTTCTTAATTACGCTTGGGATTTAATAGCTTAGTCAACGTGTCTTCTAGTTTTTAGAGACCGATATAGGCCTAATGTGATATTTTTTTAACCTAATAATTGAGCTCATAAATGCATCGAAGAGTTTTCAACAAGTTTCGTTTGAGTTCTTTAAACTATTAGATCGATGAATCTCCTAGTTTTAGAGTTTGATGTAGACCTAACACGATGTTTTTAGCCTTAAAAGGAGTTCAAAAGTGCGTCAATGATTTTTCAGGTTTTCATTAACTTGGCAACGTTTTGGTTTAAGCTTGTTTTTTTAATGGCTAGGTCAACGTGTCTTCTTCTATTAAGGATTGATATAGGTCTAACATGATTTTTTACTAAAAATAAAAATAAATATAAGAAAAAAATCATCAAGTTGTGAGGCTCTTAATTTAGGACTCGACGTTAATTTTGACAAATATCAATCAATAAATATCTTATGAATAAGGTCAAAAAAAATAATTTTAACAATTAATGACATGCATATAACTAATTTGAGAGAAAGCACATAGCCAATGTAAATTTTTTTAAAAACAAAAGATGCGACAAGGTGATGTTTATCTTTCCTTAAGAATAACCAACCTCTTATTCAAATCTTTAAAACCAATGCATATTTAGGACTCTGTCTCCTTTAAAAACTAGGTGGAGACTCTATTTTTTTATATTTTCCTTATAATTTTAGATGGGCCAAAGAATAATTTTACAACAAACCCGAACCCAAGCTCAAAACAGGCTGGAAAAAGTAATTTTTTATGAGCCAAAAAGTTATTTTACAGTAAACCAAAACCTAAACCCAAGCCTAAGCCTAGGACATAAGACCTATGACCCTAGCCTCAAAGCTCGTGGCCTAAGGCCTGAGCCCAAGACCGAGCCTAGTTAAGTGAGCATGCATTTATGGATTAAGCGCAAGCCTATTTTATTTAGGTCCTCTTTCCTTTAAAATCTTTGATGCTCTAAGAACCTAGTTTTAACTCTTCAACTTCTCACTACATCAATTACAAGAAATTTTGTATTCTTTTCATATGGGATAAAGGGTTTTGGGTTTTAAAAAAATATATCAACTAAGGGTTCTTTGAGATCAATTTTTATTTACCCATAATTTTTTTAATCATGTTAATGTTTCATTTTAAATAAATTTTGTTAGAGAATAATTTTTAATAAAGTCTTAAACCTAAAAGTGAGTTTACCTCACTTCTAATTTGGCCAATGTGCTTATTAACCGTATTTTTAAAACAAATTTCTAACATCTCCTACATGAATAGAAATTGTCTAACCACTATATAAAGACTCAAGGATTTATAGAGAGATAATAAGTTTTATCGATCACTACATCATGATAGATAACTTTTGGCTTTGAACCTTAGTGAACACGATGTCTTCAACTATATAACCTTTTATATAAACTATGACAATATACTCATATAGTTTTTAACATAGAGATTTTCTTTGGTTCTCATAGTTGTATTCATTTTGGCCTTGAAAAACATTCAAATTCATGAGTGCTTTAAAAAATTAAATCTTTTCAAAATTCTCAAAGAAATAATCATATTTCTTACTTATATAGGTAATCTTTCATAAGATATATTTTTTTTATCTATTCCAAGATATAAAAATCACTAAGAGCACAACTCACCCTTTATCATATTGCAGCTATTACCTTTTTCATCATAGGAATATACATGTTTGAAATAATAAGTTCTAAGTGCTACAAAGAATGTTATATGACTTAGTTTTCTCTTTGAACCTAGAAATTATTATCTCCAGTTCACTAGGTAGGGTTACTATCATTACATTATTTCATCTTTAAAGGATTTAAACATATTCCTTTTGATGAATTTTATATAAGCTTTCTTGCCAAAACTTTAGTTAGTGGATCCTAATTTTATTATTTCAAATTTTAGAATCATAATTTTAGAAATTTATTGAATGTATTACGTGGAGGAATGCATTTTATAAATTATCTAAAGACAATACTAATACAAATTCAATTGCCTAAAAAGTGATGCAACTTATCATTTAAAAGGGGAAAAAAACATAGAGAGACAAGCCTTTTTTGCAGCGAAAAAACCTTCTAACTGTTAATAAAATATGTTGATTTTATATAAGCTCTCTTGACAAAAATCTTATAGAAGAATGTTATATGAATTTTATACAATATTTTTCTTTGATTTTATATAGTTAATGAAATAATCTCATTTGAGAACAAGTGCTTAATGGTGCTTAATAGTATTATGTCTACGATGTATATTTTTAGACTTACCATTTTATACATGCTACTCCATGCCCTTTTATTGACTGACTAATTATTGCAATGGACACCAATTATTGGCATTAGTTTTGACCAATATGGAGTATCTTCTAATAATTTTTAAAGTCATTTAGATTTTTCTCTACCTTTATCGAGAGTAATAAACTCTAATTTCATCATAAATCTTACGATACATGTTTTCTTGGAGGATTTTTATCACAAAAATGTTGTATTGAATGTGAAGACATATATCCACTAGTGGATTTGAAATCCTTTATATCATATATCCAATTTGCATAAGCATACCCTTCCTGCATGCAATATTGATCTTTTGACTAACTAAAAAGTGAAAACCACATTTGAATATTTTATAAACTACAAAATGGAATGACCTCCCAATATATCAATAAAAGTAGCAAAACACAGTTGTCGATAAATGAAAGTAGCAAAAGAACAGTTGCAAAAAAAAAAAAAAACAAATACACTCCTTCAAAAGAGTAAAAAGTAGAAGTAGAAAAGGTAGTCAAATAAGAAAGGGTAAAGGAAGTTTCAAAAAAAAAAATGATCAATAGAGTTTAGTGAATAAAGAGATGATGTATAAGAATTATGAACAAAAGCTAATTAGACATTGAAAAACACTACAGCTAAACACTATTCATTGAAACAATATTTTCATGATTTTATCTTTTCCACCAAAATTCTTAATATTGGCTATTGGGGCATTAAATTCTTTATACAAGGTCTATTAGTTATTATTAAATTGATTGAGGATAAATATATCTTTTTTCATTTTACAAGCATATTGAAACAACCAAAACATCATTGGAAGTAAAAAAATTTAAAATGACATTAACGAGTATTTTTGTATTTTTAAAATGATTTTTTTGTTAATATAAAGTCAGCTAAAATGATGTTAAGGGGTTTGTTTGTCTTTTTATCATCTTAACTTACAAGCAATTTGGTATTCGACTAAATATAAAAAATAATAAAGAAACAAAAAGGTATACATCTTTTCTATCGGGTTATCCCAATCTCATGACTTGGGTCGCGGGTTTGGTGGGAGAACCCAGGTTGCTCGGCTCTAATTATCGGCATTATAGGTTTTTCATGCTAATCAGGTTGACTTTTACTGATTTTTTAGGTTTTATTTTCACCCAAATTTATATATATATATATATATATATATATATATTTAATGGACTGAAAATTAAATAATATTATTTTTACATCATTTTTCATGAAAAAAAATAATAACCATGCTCGCGGATGAGCACTTGTCCATAACTAGTGATTATCTTAAAATGTAACGTGTGTCAAAGCTTTTTTGTTTTTTTGGTTAGAAGATGGTGTAAGGGTAACATGATAAAAGCACAATAACCATTTTATTTATCATTAAATATTAAAGAAAAAGGTTTTTATTGAATGCAATTGCATGAGATTTTTTCAAACAGAGGATTTAAGTTCAAAAGAGGTAGTATTTAGTTTTACTTCAAGAAATAAATTTAATTTTATTGTGAACTTGTTCTAAAGATGTTAGGTCTCTTCTGACAATAACCATATACTTTTATATAGTTTTTTTTTAAAAAAAATTTAATAAATGCTTTTTGATGATTTCTTCATCTTTTTATCATAATCTTCCATAAAATTTTTAAAAAAGGCATGAATTTGATATATGTTTATTTAAAAGTCACTTCAAAACACAATTTTAAAAACAATAAAACCACAGTACTAAAGGGACACCTAAACTCGAAAAGTTGCAAGGACAAGCAAAAACATACTGAGCTGGGAAGAAGAACAAATTTACTAGCTTTGCTTCTCGAGTAAGAAAGCCTAAAAGTGCGGTTTGATGGGTGAAGAGGGGGCAAGAAACGTGGATGCCACCAATCAGGACACATATAAGAAAGCTGCCACTCCCCACTATCTTCCATTGAGTGAAAGCGATGTGCTACTCCCCCATTGTTACGTATCTCAATGATAAAAAGGATAGGGTTTGGAGAATGGTGTAATAATTATTTATAAAGTTTTTTTTTTTGAAGTATATTAAAATAATATTTATTTTTTATTTTTTAAATTTATTTTTAACATTGGCCCATCAAATAATAAAAAAATTAATTCTAAAAAAACTCTATTATTGAAAAAAGGAAAGGGAAGGATAAGCATTGAGTGGACAGGGAATTCTTCCATTAATTAAAATTAGACCCACAACAGTATTGTCTCAAGAGGGCATGCCAAGAGGAAGCTGTGGAGAAGCCAAATTGTCCAAGTAATCTCTCTTGCCCCAAATAATAATAATAATATTAACAATTTTTGTCTGAAGAGACGTGGACAGCTTTGAGTCACATAGCAATAACAAAGCGCAAGAATTAGGAAACCTCATCTGAGAAGAAATATTGGAATTATTTGATCCATTTTGGTTGTACTTTTTGTCCCAAATGTGTGAAAACTATAGAAATTAAAGCATGCAAAAAGGATTGTCCTTTTCTCTTTTAGGTTATGTTTATTTGTTTATTTGGTAAAATATTTTTTCTCCATATTTGATTTATCTAAAAAAAACTTGGTCAATGCAATATTTTTTACAATTAAAAGAAAAATAAATTTAAAATAAAAAAAACAACCTACATTCTCAATAAATAAAAATACAGTACAAAACTCTCATTGAGATAAAATAGTCTTTATCTGCCATAGACATTTTGTATAAGATTAAGATTTTATGTTTATATATATGAAATTTTATGTTTGTAACAATATAGATAAATCTTTCAATAGCTTCGAACAATAGTCAACCTCATATACACAATTTATTTTGTAATTTGTCCATAAGCTTTCTACTATTTATCACTTTACTATTTTATTGCAATTTAGAAAACTTTACTTTTTTTAATGCAATTTAGAAATCTCTTTATAACTTTTTGGTATTTTTATTTTACTTTGCGTTTTTCCGGTTTATAGTCTTGGCATTACCCTTCTTTTCTTTTGAACTCGTTAGGATCAACTTTACAACTTCACATTATGTTTGATTAGCGAGGTTGTTATCTACATCCACTCAAAATTAAGTTTATAAGTATAGTTTCTCCTTAATGGATGGAAAAACTAAAGAATAGATAGCATATTGTTCAACAAATCAATGATTGATTAGTAGGTTGATGATAATCAATTATAAAATTATATGTCAAATAAACAGAATGACATACCTAGTGGGACAAGTTTGGTAACATCATTAATAAGCTTGTAATCATCGTAAAAAGACTAACTAGAAAGAATGTCGTTATAAAAACAATGATTAGTAAGTACATGAAACTAATTGAGGCCATTCAATATACATGCCACATGATGGCTCTTCTTCATTGACTAATTTCCCATAATAATAAAAGACTACATTTGGGAAAAAAGCTAGTGTCCATATGTAGTCCCTTATGCTCCCACCTTGTCAAATATCATTACCTCTACTAACTTCTGACTAATATATTGGTGCTTTTATACCTCTAACATAACCCTATACTTATCTTTTTTAGGGACCCGATGGCATGATCAGGTGGTCATAACCAATTTTCCAATAAACTAGTAGCGGCTCCTTCTACAGGAAATAGTCTTTTTATGATAATCCAAACCTATCTAACATGATTTAATGGATATCCTATTAAGGATGAAAAATACAACCATCATAATTTACCACAATAATAATGTGGTAATAATAAGACCATGTAAGACAAAACTGATCAATTCAATCAAATCCAGAATGAGTTCTAATAAAGCATATCTAACACTTTTTTTATTCAGACACCTAGCGGTAAATCCCACCAAATTTTGTAATAACAAGCACTTTGATAGAAATGTTTAGAGCTTCTTAACTTCATTTTAAATGTTACATATCTATAGAGCAAGCATCGTAACATGCTCAATCCAATCTAGGAATGAACGCATATGAGGTCCAACATATCCTATAAGTTTATAAGTTACATGGCTTAACAACCTTATATATAACTAGCATAACCTATAATTAGGTAGTTCAATAGCCTATAAGTTGGCAATCTCAATATTTTTATATCTCAAACACTTATATGTTGCATCCAATTCTGAAAAGAATAAAACTATTTAAATTTAATCTTCTTTTTAAAGAGAATAACCAATCAATAAGGGAACACATTACTAATTTTACTAATTAATTGTAAATCTTTCTTGAAACTCATGTTATTTGATTCATCATTGACTAAAATTATCCCAAAAAAATGAAAGTTTACATGAGATCTTCTATAGAACAAATGTAGAAGTGAAATTGGCTAACTTGACCAAGATAGTCTAAGACCCAGGAGTTTCTATAAAAATATATGCTCTTAGTGTAAAGATTTTAATAACTAAATGCACTACAATGATAATAGAGTAAGAATGTATTATGTTAATTCTAGATGCGATACAGTAGAAACTAAACACAAAAGGTTTGTGGGAACAAAATATTTTAATATCTACACCTTTATATTTGATGTTGCTCGATATGAAAAGATGTTGTCAAAGCAAGCAAACAATTAGCTATTTAGGGGAATATACCCTTTTAGCTATTTGAATGAGATTGTAATGGTCGTTTATGGTAGATTTGGGCTTTGATGAGGAATTTGAAAAATTTATACAATAGCTTATATCAGAAGATGAATTAAGGATAAAAAACCATTTGAGGTTGTTGCATTAAAAAAAACTAAAAAAGACTAAAAACATGTCATAACCCAATTTTTGACCTATTTTAATTATTATTATTATTTCATTTACTGAAAAAATTGATGATGGAAAGAAATAATAATAATGATAGAAAAATAAGTAAAATGAAATAAATGAAGAATGAAT
>Ga0325411_1006961_pt1 | contig 12353 bp, 10 predicted proteins | sample PopdelMetagenome_13_FD_206181 | JGI IMG/M metagenome (GOLD analysis project Ga0325411, IMG submission 206181) | Populus deltoides microbial communities from Bellville, Georgia, United States - Xylem-PdIQD-R4 | ecosystem: Host-associated > Plants > Phyllosphere > Stem > Wood/Secondary xylem... | reverse complement strand
AAGGGATAATTTTGTCATTGCGTAGCTTAATGCGGATAACGAGATAGTGTATTCTAATTCAAATTGGATTTGTTTATTTAACAAATATAAAACCAAACTTTTGAATTGATTTGGTTCATAAAAGATTTGATTATATTGAAGTTTTTTAATCCAAATGGAATACCATATGCTCACCCTGGGATGTATTCTAAATATCATTTTTTGTTTTTGTTTTTCAAGAACTTTTTAAGGACCAGTAACAAAATAAAAAACAACAACAAATATAAAAATAAAATAAAGGTGAAAAAACAACTATAGTTGATTTCCTACTCTAGAATTTGAATGCAAGCGATAGTGTTTATTTTTTTTTAATTAATGTTGATGTCCGGATCAATTTGGGTGCATCTCGACTATTTCTACGGGTCTGAAATTAATAATTATATACACCTCTAGTGATTCTGAGAGGACTTAAACTAATGATTATTAAAAAACAAATTCAAAACCCGACCAATTGAGTTATTCCTTAAAATTAAATGATAGTATTTATTGATTCTGATAGATGATGGAAATTAAAAAAAAATTATGAAGATAATTGATGATGCTAGTCAAATTATATATACATGAGCTAAATTAAAAAATAGAGACATAACAAAGGTGAAAAAAAATATGAAGTGAGAGCACAAAATAAGTCACATAATAATATTGTAGTTATTTTTTAAAATATTTTTTATTTATAAATATATTAAAATAATATATTTTTTATTTTTTAAATTTATTTTTAATATTAATATATCAAAATAATATAAAAAATCCAAAAATTATTTAAAATAAAAAAATAATTATTTTAAAAACACTTTTAAAATAAAAATAAACAAACTATATTACGATAATTCCAACACAAAAACTACTGTGGTGATGGTGTAAAAAGCATCTAAGTCACGACAAAAAACAAAATAATAATTAGCTTAGTGTAAAAAATAATTGTACATACAAGACAGAGGAAGTGGCTAGGAATTTCAAATCCCTTTGGATTTTTCTGCTTAAATCTACATGTTCAATCAATATCTTGTTATGTAATCATTGAAAAAGATGAAAATTGGAGAAAAGTATAATCTTGACTTCGAGTTATGAAAACTAATTAACAGGGAAGCCTCGTTTGGCACGCTGCCGTTTTATCGAACTATCCTCCATCGTTTTCTTCTCTCCATATTTTATTTATTTGGATTTTATATTTGCCGGCTAATTGAACAATAAAAAAATCATTTATAAAAACGGTCATTTTCAAATTGACAAAAAGCTAATATATTTATATATATAAAATGTTAGTTGCAACAAAAAGGTTTCTTTTTGGAGATTGCCAAATGTTTGGTAAGATTTATGTGATGATCAATGCAAGAAAAGGAAGGAAAAAAAAGGTAGATGAACAAAGAATTATTCAAATTAATTATTATTATTTTATATGTTAGGTTGATTCTATTTTAATATATCAATTCCGTTGACATTCATATTTCATCCCTTTTTTTTAAAAAAAAATTAAGGGATAATATTTAGATAAATTTATTAAATACAATAAATATATTATATTAAATCAAATCAAGATAAAAATACTTTCTTAAAATTATTCAAATCAAGAATTTAATTTTAATTGACATCTCGATATGAAAATACCTATTATTTGATTTTTAAAAGATATATTATATGAAAATGAAAAATTATAAATACTTTTATTTTTATATCTTAAAATAAAAAAATATAGGTAATCTTGATATTATTATCGAATTATGTTTCCAATTAATGTTACCATTGAATTTTCAAAAATTCTCAATTAAATATAAATACGATTGTTGTTTATAATTATTAAAAAATCAAGGATGAATGTTATGGGAAAAGAATGGATTTTGTATTAAATAATGAAAAACAAGAAAAAATTAATTTACATAGTTGAAATATTACGATTCTTTTCTTTTTTCTTATATATTCTAGATATAAATTAGATTAATCTATAATTGGACCCTCTTAAAAATCTAGCAAAATGAATGAATCATATATTCCTCATACCCCTGTTAGTTGATTACTATATAATTTTTTGTTATTCATGATATTAGTTGATTTTCATTAATACATAATACTGTGAAATGAATGACATGATAATTTAGAGTGTTTTTTTTTAATAAATTAAAATGATTTTTTTAAATATTTTTAACATAATATAATAAAAATATCTAAAAAAAATATTAATTTTATATTTTTTAAAATAAAAAAATTCAAAAAAATATTTGAAAAGCAAATAAATAGATATAGAAAAACGTCTAAAAATATAAAAAGTCTTCCCTCTCATCCTCGCATCCTTCTCTTCTAATATTATAAATATCAATAATTACAGTTTAATTATTACAGTTAATTCACTAAAATTGACATTAAACAATTTTTTTTACAGAAAAAATAATTTTTTTTTTAACAAATTAAGAAAGAGAGGAGAAACGGTCTTTTTTTTTTTCTTTTATTATTTTCTTCTCTTAAAACAATTCTTCAAGTAAATGGCGACGGAGGACAACAAGCTCCTCCTCCTCCTCTTCCTCCTCCTTTTCTCTTCTTCTTCGTCATTCTTCGCGATCTCATTTTCATTCGTCAGGTACTCTCTCTCTCTCTCTCTCTGTACGTTTGTACGTATGCACACACACACACACACCTTCATATACGCCTATATTATTCGTATTTCCATGCGTACATACATTTTGATCTGATCATCCGATCACTGCTTCTTATCGATTCCATTTCAATCGAAGCTTCCAATTTATCGTTATTTTATTGATTAATTTCATGTAATTTGTTTTCCATTTACATTCGTTTATTTTTTTGCATTTATTAATCGAATAATCAGTTAATTAGGGTTGATTAACTTTGATTTTCGCAATTGCAGTTGTTGATTTTCTCAGTTACGCGGTGATGATAATTTGGAAGGATTAAGAAACTACTTAGAGAGAGAAAGAGAGTGAGAGGAAGAGAGAGAGGGGAGGTTTTTTTTTTTTTTTTGTAAATGTCCGGTGGTAAGAGAGAGGAGAAGCAATGGAAATGTGGAAAAGCGATTGCAGTGGCGAATTTACAGAGAGTAGGAACAATGGTGAGGGATATAGGAGAGCCTTGTCTTTCACAATCACCTATAAAGGTTGTTATACTTGTAAGACACTACTGTCTCTCATTTATTCAGTTACTTTTTATATTTTGTTAGGTTTCATATTGTTCGTTTATAGTTACTATTGTGATCGGGATTATGCTGTTGATGCGGTAGGTAGGAAGAATGCTTAAGCCGGAGAAGTGGCAATCGACTTTTGATAGTAATGGAAAGGTTTCACGTTTTCGGAAAGCGCTGAAGTTGATTGTTTTAGGGGTATGCTGTTTCACGGTTGCTATATTTGATATCATTCATTAATTCCATTTTCAGTCCTCCTTTGAATAATGAGATGGTGCTGATTTGGTTCTTGCATATAATTTTGGTTCGCTTATCGTTATGAAGTGGGCTGGACTTTCCATGTAACTATTTAACGTTGTTTGCTGCATGGCAGGGTGTGGATCCATCTATTAGGCCACAAGTTTGGGAGTTTCTACTTGGCTGTTATACACTGGGAACCACTGCTGAGTACCGGAGGCAGCTGAGGACAGCACGAAGGTATTTAAGTTTTTTCAATTTTTGACCATATTCAGATGCTAAATTTGTGTGCCCAATATTAGCTGATTCTTTGTTGTTTTGGCTTTCATGCCAAACTAAGAATGCATGAGAGCTGTCTATACTTTTTCATCGTCAGCTTTCCATTCCAGTCTTTGCGTATATATATGGATAAAAAGAGGGAAGATTTTATGTTGTTGGCTGTTATGATCTTAGCCAAAGACATGCATGCCCATACAAAATATTCTCTTTTGGGCTTCAGCATTATTAAGTTGAGCCCTATTGCAGTTGTATCATGCTCACCTTTCAGTCTTAATAGACAGGATTCAATTCTTCCATTTAAAAAGAATTGCTGTGATCCTTTTGCTATCATCAATGCCAGACTGGACATAACCCAACAAGCTGCAGCAGACTGTCATTAGAGAGTTTGCAGATAACAAAACATGATGCACGCACATCATGTATATTAGCTTGGTGAAAATATCATTAACTCCATACCTTTGATCTTTTTTTTCTCTCGTTTTCTTTTCACTAAACCTATGATGTATATATACCATATTGATTTCTTTTTCAGTTTGCCATACTTGCATGATGCAATGGTTAGCTTTTAACACGGTTTATTATTGATTTTTTTCTTTTGTGTGCGTGTGTGTGGTGTGTATTTATCTGGCTTAACCAAGTTATTATTGAAGTACCGGGGCAAAAGAAGCTGTTTTAGTTTTTTTTAGTATCTTTGAACCGTCCAGAATCCCCAGCTTTATGAAGTCTTTTATGCAGGGAACGCTACAGAGACCTCATCGAGCAATGCCAAAAAATGCATTCAAGTATAGGAACCGGTGCCCTTGCGTTTGCTGTGGGGTCCAAAGTTATGGATATGAGGACACCATCCAAGGATGATGGGAGAGGGGAAGAAGCTACTGTCAAAAGTAGACAAACCTCTGTAGATGTTACTAACAGCTTAGAGAATTATAGCGATTGGAATAATAATTGTACAGATACAGCGTGCATGTGTGCAGGGCAAAGTTCTAGTGATTCTGCTGGACTTGTCAGTGTGAGGGGAAGCTCAGATAGTGCAGCACATGATTCTTCTTGTTTTATACCTACTTCTGGCCCACTCAATAGTGGTTCTCCAAAAAGAGGTGGAGAGGCTCATGGACCAGAGTATGTAGTGGAGAGTTATTTTGATTTTCCTCCTTTACCTGTCACGAATTTGTTTGACAAGAGAGAAGATAAGAAAGAAAGTGGTGTGCTTGATGACAAACCACGTACACAAAGAAAATTGAGATTTCAAGATGACAGGATGCACAGTTTTCAAATTAATAATAATGTAGATTTAATTATTGAATCTAGTGGGGAACCATCTAACCATGCTTCACCTCAGAAGAAATCTGAAATTGAATTAGTTCACCAAGAGGACCATGAACCAGTATTACAGTCCAATAATCTTGGTAATGAGAAAGAAATAGTGGACAAATTGAGAATAGCTGATGTTCCTGAGACACCATTGTTAAATGGAACAACATCTGATGGAGGGGTGGCTGGTGAGAACAGAGTGTCTGAATGGCTCTGGACATTGCATCGAATAGGTACCTCAGTTACAGATTTGTAGTTTCATTTTGAAAGAAAAGCACTGAATGTATCTCATGAATTTTAATGTTATTGCTATTCCTTTGAGCTGACAACCTTTTCTTCTTTCAGTTGTTGATGTTGTAAGAACAGATAGTCATCTTGAATTCTATGAGGATAAAAGAAATTTAGCTAGGATGTCTGACATCCTTGCTGTCTATGCATGGGTTGATCCAGCCACTGGTTATTGTCAAGGTTGCTCTATTAAATTTTAGTCTTCTTCAGTAAAACCCTTACCTATGTTCAAATCTATGAAAATTGTATTCTATTTGAAGCTTTAAGCATAAAGTTTGCATGATCATGTGGTTATCTGGTTTTAGGTATGAGCGATCTGCTGTCTCCTTTTGTTGTTCTCTTTGAGGACAATGCTGATGCATTTTGGTGCTTTGAGATGCTTCTACGGAGAATGGTATTCCTAACCCTGGCAAACATTTTTAGCTGGATAGCTCGATTTTCTTCTCTAACATGTGTTTTCCTCCTATCCAGCGTGAAAATTTTCAGATGGAAGGACCAACTGGGGTCATGAAACAGTTGCAAGCATTGTGGCACATCTTGGAACTCACAGACAAAGAAATGTTTGCACACCTATCACGTATTGGTGCTGAAAGCCTCCATTTTGCATTCCGGATGCTGATGGTTCTCTTCCGCCGAGAGTTATCTTTTAGTGAGGCTCTGCGGATGTGGGAGGTTTGTTCAGTTGTTCTCCTGCACTGAATGCAATAAACTGTAAACTTTATAATATTGTCTTGATCTAACATGCATACCATGACAACAACTAGCTTGAATAGTTTTGCTAAGCTGATTATGGAATACCATGTAACTAGAGGTCTTCTGTAATTACTTAGTCTTCCTAGGTTTCTTTGTATCCTTAGGTAATCTGTCAAGATTGCTGGATAATTTCCTGAAATCTGTTTGTTCTCTTCTAAGAGAATGCAGTAATGGAATGTGTTGCTTTGTGGCACTAGAATGAAAAGTTTGGTCTGCAGAACCATGTGGTTGTTCAACTGAACTAGGAAACATCAGAAAAAGGCTGGCATTGCTATTATTGTGTGGATCAGGCATTTCTGAATGTAGAAATAAAGCATGAATCAGTTTTATGAAAGTTGGATGGCAATGCACTTAACTGATAAGTGCTTCTGAGTTCATTTAAGCTCAACGGATATTCCCTGGCCTTTAATGCAGTTTGATGTTTTTTTTTTTTAATTAGCATGAACATGGCTTTTTAAAAGCATCATGTCGTTAGAAGAATAATGAATCCCAATGAGAGGTTGTAACTTTTTTGCATTATCTCAGAAAGTTGAAATTATTCTGACTTTAATGAAATCGTCGATAATGCAGATGATGTGGGCTGCTGATTTTGATGAATCTGTTGTGTGTGATCTAGAGGAGAATTGTCTGGATGCACTGTTGCTAAATGTTCCAAGGGATTGTGAAGGAGATACAAGGGAAGAAAGCATTGAAAATAGTGATGGTAGTTCAAGGGATGGTTCACAATCAAAGCATGGAGATGTTGAGCACCCAACGTCTGACAACACTGGAATGAAATCCACATCAGCTTATAACTTTTGTGGTTTCACAAAGAATTTTTGGTCAAGAAATGACCGCATGCAGATTACCAATGCAATCTCATCAACTAAGAACGGGGATGACGAATTACCTGTTTTCTGTGTCGCTGCTATTCTCATCATGAACCGGCAAAAGATAATCAAAGAAACTCGCTCGATTGATGATATGATAAAGGCAGGTGTATGGTTTTGTAGTTCTATTACACTGTCTTCTTAAATTAATGTGTTTGTCATAGCTTTGTGACTGTTAATCCTTATCTCTCCTGAAGTGATCTGTGAGACTAAATAATCTAGTTTATCTGAGTGTGCTCTAGGGAATTTCTTCTTGCACTAGATCTCGAGAAAAGAAACTTAAGGAACTTACATATGAGTGCTCTATTTGTGCTCTTGGATTTACAGCACTACTGTCTGGTATGATTATGGGTTCTTGTAAAATTGCTGGCTATTTTCACTGTTAAATTGAAGATTGATGTCAAATGGATCCTCATCAATATATGCATAGTAAAAAAAAAAAAAAAAACACTTGTGTTATTTAATGACAGGACTTTGTTTTGTTTCATTATTTTACTCATTTCACTGACATGTATTTAAATGATTGCAGATTTTCAATGATAGGCTGCTGAAGATTCATGTTAAAAGATGCATACGCACAGCGACCAAACTTCGGAAGAAATATTTTTACAAGGTTAGGTGCTCATTAATTTATTTCACTTGAATTAACCAGTAATCTGGGTTTTCCTTTTCCTCTACATAGAAATTGCATCTGTCAGATGAGTGTTCAGTTCTGTGGTATATCTTTCTTTCATGACGCCTTTCTTAAAACTAAATTCTTTGAATCAGCTGATCAAAAGCAAGAACCCTGTAGTCCAGAATGGTGAATAAGACTGCCAATTTTAGTATTCATTTCACTGACAGAGGCACCTTGTTGGCACTTAGAGCTGGTAGTGGTAGTCTGGGATGCTGATTTTGAGAACGGCCTTACAATGTTTTGTTATTTGGATCTTTTATGATGGAGTTATTTAAAGAAAAGTGCTGTTGCCATTCAAAGATATTGTACAGTTGATTGTACTTCCATTGTCTCCTTCACATCTTTGTGAGGTAACTACTGTCAGGTTCTCTTCCCTTTCCTTGTTGCAATGAATTACCTGGTGCCAATAAAATTGTAAAGTCATATACACTTGAGTGTTATTTGGCATCTAAGTTCTTCATCATGATCACTTGCATCATTCTTAAAATGAAATACATATTAGTTCTAGTGAGTTGTGGGTTTGATGAAATGGTTATGGGCCATGTATTTGTGTTTTGGATCATGGTTCTTTGTGGTTTTGAATTTGGTCAGTTTATATGAACAAAAGAAATGCGATTGATGAGATCAAAGATTAAACCAGTAATTAAATGGAAGAATGATTAGGGACAAATACCTCATATCAGATAATTTTCAAAAGGTTTATTTATTTTTTAATTTTTGTTTGGTTTTCCCCTAAGCCAAATAGAATAAGTTCAATGAAGGTGCTATATGTGACAAGCCGTTTAATTACTTTGTTCATTGTTGCTATAAAGTTTTTGTTCAAACTACCATTGTTCAATGGCATGTTAGTTTCTTTAAGGAGCCTAACAGAGTTTATGGTCGAACTTAAGTCTTGCCCTTTGTTGACCTGTATCTTTCTTCCACTCATAAACATGTGAGAACTTCTTTGCTCTTGAGTTTGAGATTTCTGATTCTGTAACAACATATGTCGGCCCTCCTGGGTCATCTTGCATTGAAACACCATATTTAGTTGCTGCAGATGAGGATTACTGGGAATAAAGAAGGATGCACTGTGCAAATTGTCATTTTCTAAAATATCTCTACACTGTAAAAAATGGGTTGGGACATTGGTGCAACTGAAATTTATAACTTTACATGCTTGGACTGATCTAATTCGTTAGAAGGTTTTTTTGGTCATGGTGCGGATAATCATTGCTTGACTCACATTTTTTAATTATAAATTTGAACCTGCTGGTGTGTTTATTTACTTCATTTCTTGTAGTTTTATGTTCAGTAACATTTTTTTGAAGCTAGACCATGATATAATTGTAGTTGTGGTCAATTTAAGGATTTTCAAATTTTTTTTTTCCAATGTTACAGCATTCTCCTTTCATTTTCCTATCCTCCTTTTGAGGCCAACGGAAAGATCTAAAGGTGCCAACAAGTTCATCTTTGGTGCGTCCAGGTTCTTATCATTTAACTGCTATGATAATTCTCACAGGTTAGGCGAAGACAACGTTTTCTTTTCCATTGATTTCATTTTTCCAAGTTTTTAGAGGGCAAATTATTATAAAGAGAAAAGAGAGGTAGAGAGGGAGCAAATTGTTTTGACAATTTTGATTGCCTTGTGCTTTTGTTGAAAGGAGTTCAAAAAATAAACTAAAAGTTATTGAAAGTCATCAACAATTGCAATGGTTGAAATGCTGAAGATGAGTTCTTTACTTGAGCAGGAGTTGTGTAATTTTATTTGTAGAAAGGAAACATTTTTTTCAGGCACATATTTGTATCCTCTATCCTCGACACAAAACAATATCATTTAATTGACAGTATTTTTATGATGACAAATCTACCCTTGTCAAGATCACATCTCTTAGGTTTTATTGGGTTTTGCCATCATTTATATATCGGCAATTTCGGCGTATCTCTCCTGCATTTCCCGTTAGCACATTGATGTTTCCCATCCTACTCATTGATAGAGCAAGTGACCTTCTTAAGTACTCAAAACCACCAGCAAATTCTTGTGTTATCTGTAGTGTGTCATTGCTGAAAAGTAGTTGCTGATCAACTCCTAGGACAGACTGGTAGGAGAGAACCCTCTTGTAGAAGGATTCTGTGAAGGTGTATTTAGAGCTAGATTCTGGGTTTAGAAACACCAGTGGGTCAGATTGGCCCTTTTTGGTTCTTTGGGGACATTGCTTTCTCATTTGATCTGCAAATGCTTTGTTCATGCTTGGGTCCGGCCTTCCGGTATTGTTGAAATTGTACAGTCGGTCCAAAATGTAGCGACAATGTGTTCTCCCCATTGAGTGTGCCCCTGATAAGAGTCATATGAGAATTGCCAGAATATGAACTTAAATTTGGGGCAAAATGTGGAAGTACCTCTTGACTTGGCACATTTGCATTTGACTGACTTTTTTTCTTTTCAACTTGAACTTCTTTAGAATCACGGCAGTTACTTAGTTATGTGGGACAAGATTTTAACATTAAGATTATAGAAAAACCTTCGAACTAAGGAACACATTTATAGATTCATCAAATATTACTGATTTCTCGAGTTGTAATACTTTCAGTGCTTACCTAATAGTGTTCCCAGGTCCAACACATCCAGGCCTCTAGACTTGAAATATGCCAATGCTTCTCCCCCTGAGATGGATGGTGATGGGAGATCCACCGTTGATGCTTTTGATGACACTCCATCCCTTCTTCCTGTGAACACGGGATAAGCTGGTCCGCCTGCCTGTTGGGTAGATGGGTTATAGATTAGTAACAAAATTTAAGTGTCCATGAAGTTTTTATTTGAATTTAGGCAAAATAGGCTATTGCGCTACTGTGTCTAGGGCAATATGCAGGGTGTGTAGGATGTTACCAAATGAACAGCATCCCTGGTAGCCAGGTTGAGAATATCAGCACAAGAGACAACACCAGGACACCGTATCTCAAGAACTTCTTTTATTTTGTCAATGGCCACAAATCCTCCGAGACCCGAGTTTTGTGGAGCTGTCTTCTCTGAGTCTGGTCCGTCAAGAAGAATCGATGCATCACAGCCCTAAGTTAGATAAGAAGAAACAGGTACTAATTATTTCTCAGCAAGTGAAATGGCTTGCCTTGCTTGGTAAAGACACCGAATAAGAGTGGAAGGAAGAAACGTAGAATAAGATTGAATGGTTGAGAGAGACATACAGTCACAAAGCAATCCGAGTAGAGCAACCGAAGAAGCTTGGCAGTAATGCTTCTATCTGCCTTCCAAAATAACTCTACCTGGTGCCTAACAAACTCCTCTGCATAGGTGCATGTAGTATGCTGCCGGTAGTAATGCCATTTCAACTTTACCGGTGGTTGCAGTGTTATCCCGGCATCCACATTTGCTATACACAAGCATAATGCAATAGCCAGTAGCGGGAAAAACACGGACTTCTGACCTCTCCTCATTTTATCTCCAAGCTATTTCACTCTGAATGCAGCAAGCTTTGTTAACTGATCATGGAATGCATGAACGACGATTTACTTCTTTTATAGACCAGCTTTTCGGGGTAGTCCACGTGGCATTAGGTTGGATTAAATTCGATATATAAACTATTTATATAGTTCTTAATTATAATGTTTAGTCTATGATGTTAGTATTAAGGCACCGTGTGAGGGCACACGGCAACTCACATGCTCCAAGGTGTGTTCAACATTCTTCTACGCCATTTTGCTATCAAGCAACAAAGGAAACGTTATCAGTAAGGAACGTGTAAGCATGTGACTTTTACCTTGGATTTAGGGTTTTCATTCCACTAGGCACAATTTTCTGTGATCCAAAATTTTTTTAGGTATCTAGAGTGTCATTAACATTTATGTGGTGTGTTGTCCTAGATGATGAAAATAGTGTATGTTATTCTGAAATTTCACTTACAAATATATTAAAATAATATATTTTTTTATTTTTAAAATTTTAATTTTAATACAAGTACATCATGACTAGAAAAAAAAAGAGTTTAAATTAAAAAAAATCATTTTTTTAAAAAATGACCACGCAGCAATTACAAACACTCCTGAAGCCAGTAATTATGAATCATTTACTAGTGTTAGATTTTGTGGACATGATTATCTCATAATAATACACCAGTAGCCCACTGTTGTCTTAACACATACATGAGCACGAGTCTCGATTGTTTGTAATTAACGTGCAGTTATCAAAAATGAATCTTATAGTGATTAATGAAACTAGATTATTTAACCTAGTCAGGTCTAGGATCTCACACAATTGCAACACCTAAAAATCATTTCTTACCAGAAAAAAAAAAAAAAAAGTTTGGTTACCCGACAAATCGCAGACATGGAAGCTAGTCTATAACTATGGAAGATAAATTTATCATATTTATTTTGGAAAGAGTGAACTATTGTTTCACGGGATCCCATATATATTTGAGTTGCTATTTTCGAGTAAAAAGGGAAACTATTCAAATCTCTAATTGCGAGACTGAAATTTTTCGATTGAAGGTATTGCCATGGAGATTTACAATTAGATGTACTTGGACATTAATCCACTTCAAAAGCCTTGTGGTGTATGTATTTGGGATTTTGGAGGGAGTTTTTTTTATGATCACAAGAAATTTACTCCAGCCAAGGACTTTTTTTTATTTTTTTATCACAAGAAATCCACTCCAACTACCTTGCTTAGGATATATAGGTTTTGTTTTTTTAGGCTACATATACCATGATAGCTGGAGGTTCTTTAGCTCAAAGACTATGGAGCTACTTGACGGATTATCGATTTAGCATGGTGATT
>Ga0325411_1006960_pt1 | contig 12354 bp, 7 predicted proteins | sample PopdelMetagenome_13_FD_206181 | JGI IMG/M metagenome (GOLD analysis project Ga0325411, IMG submission 206181) | Populus deltoides microbial communities from Bellville, Georgia, United States - Xylem-PdIQD-R4 | ecosystem: Host-associated > Plants > Phyllosphere > Stem > Wood/Secondary xylem... | reverse complement strand
AAAAAAAAAAGTTTAAAAAAATTACAGAGGGCCAATGTCGAGAAAGAAAAGGAGCAAATTTAAAATTAATAAAGCTAAAATAAATTTTATAAAGAAAACTTAAGAGGAAAATTGGCCCCAAAACCAATAAAATTATATAGTGGCAGTCTATTAGAAAGATTAGAGTCCTGTTTGCAGTGACTAACAAAGAAATATCCTCTTTTCGCAAGATTTAAGTCATGGGCTGCCAAAAAAGCAGGTGTCAACTGCTGTATATAATTTTAAATTTTTAAATAATTTTTATGATGAATTCTATATTTATATAAAGGTCTCCTTTTCTTTTCTGTCATACCTTTGTTTTAAAAAAATTAATTTGTTTTATTGCTTTTACATTAAAAAAACAAAATTGATATTTTTAAATTGTTAATAAATTTTAAAAAATTAAAAAATATATATTTTAATGTATTTAAGTACAAAAAAATTTAAAAAATATATTTATCTCAATATTTTTAAGAATTTTCTCAGCAAGGCAGCAACAATATGAAGTACGAACACTGAATAATCTCTTCTTTTCCTTTTTTAACTTTTATCCGACAATGATGGGCTAAGCCCCTGAAGCCCGGAAAATTAATTCAAACTTTAAACAATAAATGTAGCCCAGCAATCACCGTTAATCATAAGGCCCAATTTTAGTGTCGAAGTTGAGGACCATTTATAAATTCGTTCATATAAATTAAATCAATCAAATTACTTCTATACTAAAAAAAAAAAAAATTGGAAATCATTCAATTGAGCACCCTATTATTTTTAAAAAAATTTCATCCTTGGAATTTATTTAATAGTTATCCGGGTTATTTTAGATTCATGAAATCAACATAATTATGTTAAGTCAATTTTCACACAATTTGATTTTAAATTCAGGCTAAGAAAAAAGTTAGGTTGAGAGGTTTTTTACTGTTAATTTTATTTATTTTTTTTTCAATTTCATCCTTAAATTTCCTATACCAATTGATTAGGATGTTTTTATATCAGTCAAGTCGATTGTGTCACATTAAAATAATTCTCACGTAATTTAATTTTAAATAAAAAATAGACAATGAACCGGATCATGAAATTTCAAGATTGACATGCTAGATTAAATTTAATAAAAATATCAAATAATTTTTTATAATTTAAATATTTTTTTTGTTATGTTTGATAAAATGATTTGATCCACGAGTAAACTAGTTAATTATCCGATTTGTTTGTACTAACCAGTTATTATAATGTAATTCACAGCACCAAATCAGATTAATTACATATCTGTTTTATTTTTATTTTTTTATAAAATAGAAGATACATTACGAGCACCCAAGGGAAAAGGCGCAGCCAATTGTGAAAAAGTTACAAAACTCCGATGATTAACATATCGCTATCGAAATCTCCTTCTCATGCTTTAGGCCACAGCTATCAACTCTGCCTAATTACAATCCATTACACCTGCATTAGGATTAAGGTCAATCTACACCGACATCATATCCAACCCATCACAAATCTGAGCCGACTGAGCTTTAAGAAATTTGAAAAACCATTAAAAAAAATTGGTGTTCGCGGTGCATTGCCCCCGCCATACTACCAATTACAAGGCAGACCGCCGTATACAACTTCAACAGCTATGAGAATAAAACCCACGTGATTAAAGTCCTGCAGATTTCGTACCCAGAAAAAAATTTCGAACTTCAATGGCTCATGATATATATATAGGTCAACAAGTGCTGCGTATAACTGCCCAGAACAGCAATTCTTATCATTTATAGCGTTATTCATCAGCCGCCAAAGCAACCTTTTTGCTTTTTTATAGAATCATGTCATCCCTTTCGACAAAAAGAGAGATTCTTTTGGCACCTGTTTGTTGTCAATTTGTTCATGATGTTCTGATACTAGCTAGCTAGCATTGCATGCGACATCAAAACATGATATTGCAGGCTTTTCTCTTTAATGATTTCAATCGACGCTATCAATATCATCATCAATTAATTGTTACCTGAAAATATTTGTTTTATTATTGTATAGAAATCTACGCATGTCGTCATCGAACGTTCTCTGAAAATGATTGAGTGTAGGCTCTTTAGCTCTTCAAGAATCTTTATATAAACCACAGTACACTTCTCAGTTTATTGCACTTGTCTCGATATATCTATATCATTGCATCGTTCTCTAAAGGTTAATCAAAACCATGGTGAGTAGTGGGTGCAAGAGATCTCTCTCTCTTAGGGCAAAGGCCATCTTCCTTTTGATCCTGATCCTTGTTGCCAGAGCTGCTCTTGTAGTTGCAGCTAGGCCATCTAATACCATGACCAAGAAGCCAAGATTTGGAGCGAGCAGCACCCATTTTCCACAGTCTAACCGTCCAGTTCAACCATCGGCTCCTAATCCCTGCAGTTACATACCTGGAAAAGGCGAATGCAAACCTCCCAAGTGATGCTTCAGTATCGTCCATCCCCGTCAAGCATGTAGTTATATACATGATCTGTTTCAAATTAAAGATTTAATTAGCTCTTATTTATATATCAACGGATATTTTCTAGGTTTTTTTATATATATTCTTCTTCTTTCTAGTCTTTTAAATTAAAAATCTAGCTCTTTATTTATATATAAATTTTAGTGATAGTGTAATGCATGATGGAGGTGTGAAGAAGACAAGTGGAGAGATCGTCTGCATGCATGGAGAGGTGGTCCAATTATGAATCCTTTATTTGTATGCAAATTAATGATATTTAATAATAATTTATTTCCCAAATTTGCTGGATCTGAGAATGTAGGTTTAATTAATGTTGTGGTTACCAATGCTAACTTGAATTAATTTATTCTGCCAAGTGTTGAAGAGGATATATATATATATATAGGTATAAAATCCTAAATAATTAAGAAATTAAATAAATGAAAAAAATTTAAATTGATAATAAAAAAATATTATGCTGACTGAACTCATCGATTTATTTAATAAAAATATTTAAGTTAAGTTTTTTTTCATTAATATGTTGCAGGCTTTAAACCCACACATCCCCAAATACACAGGCCCTTGTGTTTTCCATGATCATAAATAAATAGATAATATAGCCGGAGCATGTGATTTATTATAAGTTAAAACATTTAAGAATCAAGAATGTCATAACTTCAAAGAGATATCTAGAATATTTAATTTTTATTCATTAAATTTCCTGTCAAAATGCTATTACAAGTTTAAAAATTTTTATATAGAAAAAATTGGAAAGTTCTAATAATATTGAATAGAAAAAAAAGGTATTTCCTTTAAATTAAAAAAATAGAAAAACCTAATAATACTTAATAGAAAAATAAAAATAAGAAAACCATATAATAATATTGAATAAAAAAATAAAAAAATAAAAAATATTTCTAAAAAGGATGGAAACTATTTTTAAAAATAAAAAAACTAAGACAAAACACTATTATTGGACAAGAAGAAACAAAAATAAATAAATAAATAAATATTTTCACTTAAAGCCTACTATCTCGGTATGACTGATAATTTAAAAACAGAAAACAAGAGACGGCAATTATTTAATTGTGTGGTATTGTTTTAGTAATAAAAATAATATTTGTTTTATTTTGAAAACAAAAAAGATATGATTTTTTTAGAAAAAGAATCGTGTTGGTACTTTTAAACAAAAACACAACTTCTTATTGTGGAAACTGTTTGTTTTATAAAAATAAAAAATCAATCTTTTTTAAATTTATTTTTTTAATCATTGATTTTATTGAAATATATATAGTCGACACACACTACAAAAGACAAGTAGCTGAGCTCAAAAATACTGTGGCTTCGGGTGATCCATGTAACATCAAAATCAATTGGCTAGCACATCAAAGCTTTTGGGATTAAAATATGAAAGGATCAAGAGGAATATACATTTGTGGGGCTTAGATTAAAAGGCAATCACTCGAACATACTTGACGTTTTAGAAAGTTGCCCAACGTGTGTGTCGAGGGTTCTACCACGTGTAGGATAGGGACACGATGAATCGTATCTTATGATAGACATGTACACGTGTCAAATAAGTTTAATATAAATAAAATATATTTGCTATGATTTTTTTTATAATATATTATTGTTTAATCAATTATTGTTTGAAGTTCTATATATTAACATGGTATAATAATTAATTATCATGTTTTTATTTTGCAATGTAGTACCTAACAATATCTACGTACCTAGTTATTTAATGGATCAACTAGCTGTAATCAATTACGATTGGGAACTTGCTTAAATTAGACTCAAAATATATTATTTTAGCTATTTCTTTATTTTTCGAATCATTTTTTGGAATATTCCTTTCCTAGTTAATTTTTTTTTTTGATTTGATTTGTTTTAATTATTTATGTTAATTTAGTCACTATTTAAACATCTTGATAACTTATTTTTCAAAACAGTAAATAGTTATAATCTTGAAATTTAAGAAAACTACATTCTTTCTTTTACCATGCACTTCATCATGTCCAACCCATCACAAATCTGAGCCGACTGAGCTTTAAGAAATATGAGAATCATCACAAAATATTTGGTGCTCGCGCCACCATCCCACCAAGTTCTCTGTATACAACTTTGATGCTCAGTAGATTTCGTACCCAGAAAAAGAAAAGAAAAAAGAAAAACGAACTCTTTAATGGCTTATGATTGGTCAACAATTGCTGCGAATGGCTGCCATGAACAACAATATCGGCCACCAAAGCAAACCTTTTTTGCTTTTCTGAGAGGATATTACCATCCCTTTAGACACAAAAAAAACATTTGGCATTTGTTTGTTCTCTATTTCTTTTTTTGTAAATAAGAATATTCTTGTACGAGCGACATCAAGCCATGATATTGCAGGCTTTTTTGTTCAAGGATATCATTAACTAATTGTTGTCTGAAAAAAAAAGTTTAATATTGTATAGAAATCTACGTATGTTATCATATATCGAACGCTCTCTGAAAAGCATGCACTGTAGGCTCTTCAAGAATCTTTATATATATAGACCAAACCTCTCAGTTTATTGCACTTGTCTCGATATATCTAAATCATTGTATCGTTCTCTAAGGTTAATCAAAACCATGGTGGGTAGTGGGTGCAAGAGATCTCTCTCTCTTTGGGCAAAGGCCATCTTCCTTTTGTTCCTGATCCTTGTTGCCAGAGCTGCTCTTGTAGTTGCAGCTAGGCCATCTAATACCATGACCAAGAAGCCAAGATTTGGAGCGAGCAGCACCCATTTTCCACAGTCTAACCGTCCAGTTCAACCATCGGCTCCTAATCCCTGCAGTTACATACCTGGAAAAGGCGAATGCAAACCTCCCAAGTGATGCTTCAGTATCGTCCATCTCCGTCAAGCATATAGTTATATACATGGTCTGTTTTAAATTAAAGATTTAGCTCTTATATATATATATATATATCAATGGATATTTTCTAGGTTTTTTTATAGATATTTTTCTTCTTTCTGGTCTTTTAAATTAAAAATCTAGCTCTTTATTTATATATAAATTTCAGTGATAGTGTAATGCATGATGGAGGTGTGAAGAACACAAGTGGAGAGATCGTCTGCATGGAGAGTTGGTCCAATTATGAATCCTTTATTTGTATGCAAATTAATGATATTTAATAATAATTTATTTCCCAAATTTGTTGTACCTGAGAATGTAAGTTTTATGTAGTTGTTAACAATGCTAGCTTGAATGAATGTCCTTTTAACATTTTAATAGATTAAACCACGTTGCTGGCAATATAAATTTTGACATTTTACGTCTTTGATTTTAGAATAAAATAAATATATTTCTGTAATAAATGAATTTATGTTTTTTTTAAAAAAACATGGGACATGTCCCACTAGTCTTTACCATCTCCATTCTCTTCTTCATTAAATATTGCAATATCAATTTCCAAGCTTTGGAAGCAACATATTTTGTTACTGCTGCACGCTTGCTTTCATTTGTGGCTTCGAGCTTGATCTTCAGCAGTGAGTGGCCCAATATCAGTAAGCCCAATTAGTAGATAATGGGTACCCATCTTAATGTAAAAGCCCAAATACTTCACAGAGCAACCCATAACCACCAAGAAACCCACGTATAAAAAGCCCTAATACCAACGCTCTAGGGTTAGGGTTTCTCCCTCAGACATCAGTAACAAGACCAATCAGCAGCAGAAGAAAGCGAAAATGGCAACCCTCTTTGTGTCTATATCCATCATGTCTTGATGGGTCTGAAATTTGAAACTCAAATTTTATATTTGTATACTTTGACCTTTTGCAATTGTCTCCAATATCGCTCCTGTATTTCTCACTTCTGCATCGGGTAATCAATCCTTTTTATATTTAGTGCATGTTTAATAATAATGTGCCGCGTGTTTTTATAAAAATATTTTTTAATTAAAAATATTATTAAAGAATATTTTTATTTTTTTAATATTAACATATTAAATTATTAAAAAACAGGTTGACTACATTATCAAATAAAATATTAGATTAATGTAGAGACGACAATAAAAAATAAAATAAAAGATACTTGTATTTAAGTTCTGCTTAGAACAACCAAAAATAGCCTAGGGAAATTTAGTTGGTTATTTACATTTATTTCCTTTCCTTTAAAAGCAAAAATTGAACGATTGCATAAGTAATTTTCATTCTATTGTCTTATATAAACAAAGTATTTAGTCAAATTAATCTAATTATTCTAATTTTATATCTCGTGTTACGAGGTAATTTCTTTCAATGTTTTTTTAAATAATTTATGTCATTTTCATTTTTCATCATTAACTTTACTTGAGAAATAACTTTCATTATTTTATTCTACTTTATTGGTTCCACTTATCCACGAATTCTTAAATAAATAAATAAATAAGCCCCCTTCTCTCTCTCACTTTCAACTTGGCAGGGCAAGCTCAATAAACCACGGGGAAGGTTCATCGAAGGTCCAGGGCATTACCTAACTCAATATAAAAAGGGTAGCATAGTGACGAAAAGAGGCGTCGATCGATTACTATATATTATAAGATAATGCCAAATAATTAAAGAATGATCCACCCAGCTGACAACAATTGATATTTTCTTGAACTGCAACGAGTAGCTCGTTCCCAGTATTAGAATATTTGCGAATGGGCATTGGACTGATTGGACGTTCCTGAGTTGACGTGAAAAGTATAATATTTTATAGAGGACTGGGGGAAATACTCGTATAACGATGTTTCACAGTGCAGTAATGATTATTTTTTAAATAATTTTTTATACTGAAATGTATGTCAATGATATTTTTTTATTTTTTAAAAATTATTTTTGATATCAGCACATCAAAATGATCCAAAAAATATAAACCGCATTCAATTTTAATAAAAAAATAATAATAATAATTTGAAATTCAATCAAAATCACGTAACCTGTTAATGTCAACTTTTCCAGGCTCGGAAGTTAATGGGATTAACTTCTATTAAAAATAATCTCTCTTTTTTCGTATAAGGTTTGATTAGCGATTCATTGTATAGGATAGGGAGAGCGAATCGCGTATATTTTAAACAGTATTTTATCATTTTAATTTTAATTTTAATTTAATGTAATTTCATGTATAAATGCTGTTGGTAAATTGCAGCAGCTAGTGGTTCTTTAGATGACCAGTGGCATATTGTCATGTGGGGAGACTAGGGATATATTGACCATTAAGTATTCTACAAGTGAACATGTTGATTCTTGCAATTTTTTGGTTATTAAACAATTAAATCTGATTTATTAAAGATTAATTGGATTGATGATTTCATGGCATTATTTAATTTTTATTCTAATAATACTAATGCTTCGAAACAAGATTTTATTATGTTATATTTCTATTGATTTCTTTGCTTTCCGAGAATTGTATTATTTTTACGGTGGTCTGCTTGACATGGTGGGCGGGAATAAATTCTTTTAACAATCCTTGTCTTTGCATGCCCAAACTAAACAAAAACTGCACTCAAATTCTTTGTCATTCATCGTGTGATCAAACTTGTATAAAAAGAAACCCTGCTCTCAGTTTATTCACATCCTTTCTGCAGGAACTAATAAAAAAAAGAGATGAGTATCTTCAAGAGACCTCTCTTTCTTGGGTCAAAATCCACCATACTTTTGTTTCTGATCATCCTTGCTGCCGGTGTTACTCTTGTGATGGCAACCAATCAATCAAAATTCCGACCAAGCAGCATGTATTCAAAACAAAGTAACCGTCACGTTCAGCCATCAGGCCCTAATCCTTGTAGTTACCTGCGTGGAGCAGGCCACTGCAAACCTCATAAGTGATGCATGTTTCATATATATCATCCATCAGCACACGCATGGTATGTATGTTTCTGATAAAAAAAAAAAATACTGTTTGTCTTTTTTTCTTGCTTTTTGATAATCTTCTTCTTTCAAATCAAGCGGTTAATTTGTCATTAGATGGTGTTTAAATGATGTTAAATGGTTGTGTTCTTACCACATTAATATTTTTCTTTATAGAAAAAATACAAACTACATAGAAATAGAGGTGTTTATTTCTTCTTTTCTTCGCTTTTTAATAGAAATCGCCTCCCTTACTTCTTCTTTTACCTTAATTCTATCAATTACAAAATACTTGAGTTTTGTTTTATAATTATTATTATTATTATTATTATTATTATTATTACTATCTTGTGATCTCTCGCTAGGTTTGGATTTAACTGGTGTTTGTTTTTATTCAATTTGCTTGTTAAACTGTTTTTCATCTAAAAAAATATTAAACTAATATATTTTTTGTATGGTTTAATATGTACGTGGATATTAAAAACTAAAAATAATCTAAAAATTATTATTTTAATATATTTTTAATTAAAAAACACTGTGCATCACCATTATCAAACAAACATCGACTAACCATGTTTTTGTTACTTTAATTTGTATATAAATTTCAGGGATCATAATGATCATATGGAAGTGGAAATTAACAACACAAGTGGGTGATAAAGAGTGTGCCAACGAGAGTCGATTTAATGAGTCCTTTTGTATGCAAATTAGTGGTCCTTAATGAATATTTATTTTCCTAATTTGTGTTGGTCTGGTAGTTTTGGATGTTGCCGATGCTTAAATATATGTTGATTATTGAATTATGATATGTGATACTTTTTAAAATTATTTTATAATTGAAAATATATATAAAAAATTTTATTTTTTATAATGGTATATCAAAACCATTAAAAAATATTAAAAATATAATTTAATATTTTTTCAAGTCAAAACATACTTTTAAAATATATTCAATCACAATTCCAAGTACAAAAAACAAGCATGATCTAAATATAACAACTATAATGGTTATTTGAATTTTGAAATATTGGATCCTCGTACGTTGAAGGAATTCTTAAATTTTAAATTAAGAATGAACCGCTATGATTTTATCATGTACTATATATTGTTTATACTTAAAATCAAAATTAATATAAAAATATTATCTATTTTTTAGGAGAGATTGTATACAATATTGAAGGTTCTTAAATTTTAATCTTCTTTGTGGAGTCACATCCAGCTAGATTGGGACTGTAGCTTTGTTGTTGACCAACGACTACTTAATAATTACTACCTACGGTTGTCATTAATCTTCATTAAATTAATGAAATAGTCAATATACATTATTATTTATTTAATGTTGTGTACTTTGTAACAAGGATCGTGTTAAGAGTGAGCAGATCCTATTAATTAATGGCCATTCTCTTCTTCTTTGTTGCTTTTCTGTATTATATTTTAGATTTTTTTTGGATTCAAAATTACATGTACACTAATTTTTTTTTAATTATGATATAAGTTGTTTTTTAAAAGTATTTTTATTTAAAAATATATTAAAATAATTTTTTATTTTTAATATTAACATATTAATTAAAATAATCACAAAATACTAAAAACATATTAATTTAAAAATTTCTCAAGTAAAATAGATTTTTAAAACACATGGGAACATAATTACAAACACAAAAAAACAAACTTTCTTTTATCAAATCTAATTTCTAGAACACGGTGTTTCTGATGAATTTACATTGAAAAACTGTTTTTTTATTGAGCTTGATATTTTCGGGTAAATGAATTTCATTATGAAAGGATTCTTCACTGGACATGACAGTATATTTATATCGCATATGCCTGTTTTTAATCGATATTTAATAATTCATGATAGTTAGAAGCAATGATAGAAAAAACTATTTCAATCATTTTCATGAAAAACTTTACTTTAAAATTAACTTTCATTATTTTATTCTACTTTTTTGGTTCCACTTATCCACGAGTTCTACCAAAAATAAAAAGCCTGTGTGTGTGTGCAAGCTCAATAAACCATGGGGAAGGCTCCTTGAAGGTCCCGGGCATTACCTAACTCAAATAAAAAAAGAAAGGGGTGGAGAAGTGATGAAAAGACGCGTCGATCGATTACTATATATTATAATGTCAAATGATTCAAGACTTTTCAAATACATTTTTTAAAAAATATATTAATATTCTTTTATAAATATTAAAAATATATTAATTTATCAAATAAAATAGACTTTTAAAACATACACAGACATGGATACAATCACAAAAACAAATTTCCTTTTATCAAATCTGATTTCTGGAACACAGTTTCTGATGATCTTGAAACAATTAATTAATATAGATATGGTGTATGGGTTTGTTATTTCAGCATTTATTAAAGGGGTAATGGTGATAGCATATTTTTTTAATTGAGGGCAACCTATATATATATATATAGTCACCAAAAAAGGCGTTCAGATCCCATGGTTCTAAACCAATCCCTTGGAGGATCACTTATATTTATAAATCCTGATCCAGACCATTTGAGAGATGAGAGTCGATTAGGTCTCAGGCCACCGGATTAATTATTGCGTATTATCCACTATATATGTAGCCTCGTTAATTATTGAATCAACCCATAAATCCTATTAATTTATATAAATACATATAATTTGAGTAGATATGTCTGCAAATTGACAGTTTTATACGGAAGGAAGTTATACTATATAGTAATCAAACATTATCTTATTATACATTCTAAAACTAATTTGATAATACTCACTATAAAACCACATAATCAACTGATCACTAAGGGTTGGTGTGTTTTGCGTAAAATATTTTTTAAAATTTTTCTAAATTTATTTTCAAAAAATATTTTCACATATTATTTTTCATAAAATATTTTATAAAAAATTGATCAATGAAAAATATTTCATTATCAATCTTCAAGTTTAATTCATTTGTTTGAAAAATATTTTTTAGCTCATGAAGTTCCGTGAAATATTCTACAAATAATAATTCACTTACAATATCATCCAGTTATTTCAGCTATCTTCTCCTCTACTATGTTTTCTTTCACCATCATCACAATCACCTTACGACTATTTTTTTTATCACCATCATCATCTCACTGTTACTGTCATCTCATCATTAACTTTAGTATTATACCACAACCACAACTTCTTTCATTATTATAATTAGAAAATATTTGATGAGAAAATATTTTTCAAGCCAAATATTATACAACATTTTACACAACCTAAATATTGCAATATCAATTCCAATGGCTTGCTTGCTTGCAACTTATTTTGGTACTCTTGCACGCTTGCTTTCATCTAAGGCTTCGAGCTTGATCTTAAGAGGTGAGTGGGCTAATTCCATTGAGCCCAATATCTAGAGTTTGGGCACCCAACTTAATATAACAGCCCAAAACATTAAAGCCCCAAAAATTAAAAACTTCACATCTGGGCAATCCATAATCGTCAAGAAACCCATGTATAGAAGCCCTTGTATCAACACTCTAGGGTAAGGGTTTTTCATCAGTAACCAGACCAAGTAGCAGCAGAAGCCGATCAGAAGCAAGCGAAAATGGTAACCCTCGTTCTGCCTAGATCCATCCTGTCCTGATGGGTTTTAAATCTGAAGCTCAAATTTTGATTTTTGATGTTTGTTGGTATATGTAGCCGTCACACAAGACATTTAGGATCAAGAAGAAACTAGCAAAGAAGATGAGGCAAAACAGGCCTATCCCTCATTGGATTCGCATGAGAACCGATAACACTATCAGGTCTTTTTCTTGTTTACTTTTTGTTGCTTGTCTTATAGAAAAGAAAAAAAAAATTTAAAGCTAATGAATGTGGCCATGTGGGTTTTTTTGGTTTTTTAGGTACAACGCCAAGCGCAGGCACTGGAGAAGAACAAAGCTTGGATTCTAAGGTGTTTTGGGTGTCAACATATTCTCCTGTCTTGAACTTTTGAATATCAATAATTAGAGGTCTCTATCTGTATAGATAGTTTGGTTACGTTGTTGTTGAATTTCTTAACATTATTAATTATTTTTGTTTCATCTTCAATGGGTTTAATCAAGAT